>Ga0247816_10001326_pt1 | contig 12176 bp, 10 predicted proteins | sample UWRJL209509C1_FD_179930 | JGI IMG/M metagenome (GOLD analysis project Ga0247816, IMG submission 179930) | Plant litter microbial communities from Arlington Agricultural Research Station in Wisconsin, United States - UWRJ-L209-509C-1 | ecosystem: Environmental > Terrestrial > Plant litter >...
ACCAATTTTAAATCTCCGGCTTATAATATTGTAGGGGTTTTAGAAGGGAGTGATCCGGTTCTTAAAAATGAATTTGTAGTTCTTAGTGCGCATTATGATCATATAGGTTTAGATAAAACCAAAGGAAAAACGGATGTAATAAATAATGGAGCTAATGATGATGCTTCCGGAGTTACTGCTGTTGCGGAAATCGCAAAATATTTCAGTAAAACAAAATCAAATAAAAGAAGCATACTTATTGTGTTTTTTGCCGGGGAAGAAAAAGGGCTGTTAGGTTCTAAAAGTTTAGTTCAAAAACTAAAAAAACAGGATTTCAATTTATATTCCCAATTAAATATTGAAATGATTGGAGTTCCTATGAAGCGTGATTTCCTTGCCTACATAACAGGTTTTGATAAATCAAACATGGCTCAGAAAATTAATGAATATACAGGTAAAAGTACTATAGGTTTTCTGTCTAAAGAAGCAGAATACCAGTTGTTTTTTAGATCGGACAACTTTCCTTTTTATGAAACATTCAAAAAGCCCTGCCAGTCCATCAGCACCTTTGATTTTGAAAATTTCGAATTCTATCACCATGTTTCCGATGAATTTAAAGTAATGGATTTACCGCATATCACCCGTTTTATTCAGGAATTTTTGCCAGCCGTAACTCAAATGACATCTTCTCCAACACATGAAATTACAATGAAATAATAACGATTCTTTTTACTGGATTTGTTTATTTTTGCCATATGAAAAATATTATCATTACAGGAACTTCAAGAGGTATTGGTTATGAATTGGCTTTGCAATTTGCAAATACTGGCCATCAGGTTTTAGCCATCTCCAGAAATATTCCTCAGCCACTTTTAGAACATAAAAATATAACCTGTTTATCTATTGATTTAGCGAATGAAGAAACTTTGCAGGAAGTTGGTGATTTTCTTTCTAAAACCTGGAAAAAAGTAGATGCCCTGGTGCATAACGCAGGAGCTTTGTTATTGAAACCTTTTGCTGAAACCACTCAGGCTGATTTTGAAAGTATCTATAAAGTGAATGTTTTTGCCGTAGCCAATCTTACCCGAATTTGCTTGCCTTTTCTTCAGGAAGGAAGTCATGTAGTAACCATCAGTTCTATCGGTGGTGTAAGAGGAAGTCTTAAATTTGCCGGATTAGCAGCTTACAGTTCGAGTAAAGGAGCAGTTAATACTTTGACTGAATTATTAGCAGAAGAATACAAAGAAAAAGGTATTTCATTTAATGTTTTAGCTTTGGGATCTGTTCAGACAGAAATGTTGGAAGAGGCTTTTCCGGGTTATCAGGCACCAATTTCTGCAGAAGGAATGGCTACTTATATTTATGATTTTACGCTAAACGGAAACAAATATTTTAATGGTAAGGTTTTGGAGGTTTCTTCAACAAATCCGTAGTTAAAAATCCAATTTTTTAAATTCTAAATTCCAATTGAACGAAACACTCTCAAAATATATTCCCGAACATGCTGTAAAGCCCGTTTTTGATTTGATAGTAGCCAATCAGGTGCATCTTAAAATTGTGAATGAGCGCCAGACACGTCATGGTGATTATAGAAAGGGACCGAGCGGTAAACATGAAATTACGGTAAATGCGAGTTTGAATAAATATCGTTTTCTTATTACGCTTATTCATGAAATTGCACATTTAGTGGCTTTTGAAAAATTTGGAAGAAACATCAAACCTCATGGAAATGAATGGAAATATACCTTTCAGCGCCTGATGGTTCCATTTATCCGACCTGAGATTTTTCCGGGTCAGATATTGCCTTTGTTGGCCAGGCATTTTAAAAATCCTTCGGCAAGCAGTGATACAGATACGACATTGTCTCTAGCCTTGAAACAATACGATCTAAAGAATGATAAAAATTATGTTTTTGAAATTCCTTACGGAAGTGTTTTCAGAATAAAAAATGGAAAAATATTCAAGAAAATTGCTGTTAGGACAAAACGTTTTGAATGTCTCGAAATTAGTACCGGTAAATTGTATCTTTTTAATCCGAATGCTGAGGTAGAACTAATAAATATCTAAAAAAGAAATCCCAAATTCCAATTTTTAAAGTTTGGAATTTGGGATTTTTAATATTGAAATTTAAAGGTTTTATCCTTTCAAATAAGCCTCTCGTACTTTTTTAAACAAATTAGAAGAGTATACGAATTTCACAATATCTTTATTATCCGTTCTAAAGATTTCTTCTTTCGTTCCCTGCCATGCTTTTAATCCTTTTTTCAGGAATACGATATTTTCTCCAATTTCCATCACCGAGTTCATATCGTGCGTATTGATTACGGTTGTGATATTATATTCTTCGGTAATTTCTTTAATCAGATTATCAATCAAAGTTGAAGTGTTAGGATCCAGACCTGAGTTAGGTTCGTCACAAAATAAGTATTTTGGGTTGTTTACAATAGCGCGGGCAATAGCTACACGTTTCTGCATTCCTCCTGATATTTCTGATGGTAATTTTGTATGTGCATCAACCAAATTTACCCTTTCTAAAACAAAGTCGACACGTTCTTTAATTTTAGCTCTGTTATCATGGGTAAACATTCTTAGAGGAAACGCTACATTCTCTGCAACGGTCATCGAATCGAATAAAGCACTGCCCTGAAAAACCATGCCGATTTCAGTTCGTAACTCTCTCTTTTCATCTGGGTTTAATTCCGAATAAATACGGCCGTCAAATTCGATAGTTCCAGAGTCCGGCGTGTGGATTCCTAATAGCGTTTTTAACAGAACTGTTTTTCCGGATCCACTCTGTCCAATGATCAGGTTGGTTTTTCCGGATTCAAAAACTGTCGAAACACCTTTTAAAACCTTAGTGTCACCAAATGATTTTTCTATGTTTTTTACTTCTATCATTATCCTAATAATAATTGAGTTAGTATATAATTAAAAAGAATGATACAAACTGATGTCCATACAAACGATACTGTACTTGCTTTACCTACTTCAAGTGCGCCGCCTTTCATGTAATATCCGTGAAAAGAAGGGATTGTTGCCAACAACATGGCAAAAATTAAAGTTTTGATAAAAGCATAGACAATATGAAAAGGAATAAATTCCATTTGAGCTCCCTGAATAAAGTCCTCACTAGTTGAAAATCCACCATATGCACAAGCTAGCCATCCTCCAAAAACACCCAAAAACATACTAATTCCAATTACGAAAGGATAAAGTAGTAATGCTGCTATTTTTGGAAAAACCAGATAATTCAATGAATTAACACCCATAACTTCTAAAGCATCAATTTGTTCGGTAACACGCATTGTTCCAATACTGGAAGTGATGTAAGATCCCATTTTTCCAGCCATAATAACGGATATAAAAGTGGGAGCAAACTCCAGAATTACAGATTGACGTGTAGCAAAACCAATTAAATATTTTGGGATTAAAGGATTAGTTAGATTTAGTGCGGTTTGAATGGCAACAACTCCGCCAATAAAGAAAGAAATGAAACAAACGATACCAAGAGAATCGATAATCAAGTCATCGATTTCTTTGAAAATTAATTTTTTCATCACAGGCCATTTGGTCTGTTTATTGAAAATTTCCTTTAACATTAAAAAATATCTTCCTAATTGAGATAAATAACGAATTAGCATCATAGTTTTTGAAATATTGGCTAAGGTAAAAAGAAGTTATGAGTTTTGGGGTATGAGTTGTGGTATTTCGGTTGATTTCTCAATCAAATTAACTTTTCTTTCATTTTTTGAAAACGATAATTCCTTATAAATTTTGCTTCTTCCGGTGTAACCAGTAAAGGTGTTTTAGCTTCCCTGGCTTTCCAAAAACCATTTATATAGTCGAAAAAGAGGAATGGTTTTTTCTTTAACATTGCCAATTTTGCAGAAGCGATGGCAGTGATCCAGAAACCATAACCCAGCGTGTAAAAGGCTTCGCCTTGTTTGTATCTTGCGGTTTTATTGTAATTGGCACCTGTGGGTTTAAGGTGTTTTACCTGTAAAGTAGGATCCGTAACTATTTTCCAGCCATGAAATTTACAAAGTAATTCGTCTACAGTATCCCAGCCCATTGCAGGTTTTAAACCTCCAATCTGATTGAAAGCTGCGGATCGATAGGCTTTCAGTGCACCACGAATGTGATCTTTATCGGTTAGGTTTTCCAATACCCAATCTCCATTTTTTTCAATATAGCAAAATCCGCCCGCCATTCCAATTTTAGGATCGGATTGAAAGTGTTTGATAATCGTTTCAAAATAATTAGGGGGGAAAATCAAATCACCGTCTATTTTAACAATAATGTCATAATCGGCATCAAGAATTTCAAAACCTTTCTGGAAAGCCTGTATCACTTTGCTTCCGGGCATGTGAATGGCATCGGAAGTTTTGTTTACTACAGAGATAAACGGATTTTCTTTTGCAAATCCCAATACCACTTCTTCTGTTTTATCTGTAGAATTATCATTTACAACCACCACTTTTGAAGGTAAAACCGTTTGTGAAACCAAAGATTGCAAAGTCAGGCCAATTAAATCCTGTTCATTGTGTGCGGGAATGACAATGTAGTATCTCATAATATAATCTGAAAACTATTTTATTTTTTCAGCGTAAACAATATAATATCTATTAGTAAAACTTCTTAAAAGTGGACGGATTCCAAATTTCTTTACCGGATTGGTCCATTTTTGTCTGTCGATGATTTTCCAGCCTGCTTTTTCAAGAAGCCAGTCCAGTTGCCAGTCTTCAAATTCGTGGTAATGTCTGTCCCACATATCTGTTTTGGAACGGTATGCAGGGGAGAACCACAAGCGCATTGGAATAGAGATGAAAAGTTTGTCAGATTGAATTTCTTTTAAAATCGTAAACGGATTCAGTAAATGTTCGAAAATTTCAAAAGCAGTTACCACATCCTGTTTGTCTGTTTTTAAAACGTTTTGGTCTAAATCCAAATCTTCTCCAGTTGTGTTTTTTACTGAAAAACCAGCTTCTTTCATAATTTTTGAAAACGGATTTTCAACTCCTAAATCCAGGATAGTTTCAGAGGTTTTGATATGTTTTTGTAAAAATTCTAAAGTAAGTTTGAATCTTTTATTTGGAAACGTTTTTTCGTACATAGCTATTGAAGTGAACGAAGCAGACAATCGTTCTTGATTTTATAATTAGGTCGCAAAGATACAAAGTTATCTTCTTTTTTTGGTGTTTTTTAGCCCAGATGGAAATGAAAAGCCCACGACTCAAAAAGTGTAGTTTTTGCAGGATTAAAGGAGCGACTAAAAGAAGCTTTTTTAAGACGTGAAAAAACACATTTTTTGAGTGTGGACTTGTAATGTACAGCTGGATTAGCTACTAAAATTAATATCTGTAAACAAATGCGTTAACGTTCATTCCTGCTCCAACCGAAGCAAAAATTATTACATCGCCTTTGTTGATTTCGTGATTTTCAATTTTTCCCTGAAGCAATAAATCATAAAGGGTTGGTACGGTAGCAACGCTGCTGTTTCCTAAATCGTGGATACTCATTGGCATAATATTTTCCGGTGGCGTTTTGTCATATAGTTTGTAAAAACGGGCGATTATGGCTTCATCCATTTTTTCATTGGCCTGGTGAATCAGGATTTTTTTGACCTCATCAATGTCAATTCCGCTTTTGTCAAGACATTCTTTCATGGCACTCGGAACCTGGCTTAATGCAAATTCGTAAATTTTGCGGCCGTACATTTTAATGTATTTAATGTCCGGATCCAAATCTGGATTATATGATTTTCCGAAGTATAAATAATTAGCTTCTTCATTTGCAAAAGTCGCACTTTCGTATGATAATAAACCAGCTTCGTCATTAGAAGCTTCTAAAACGGATGCGCCCGCACCATCCGAATAAATCATAGAATCACGATCATGATCATCTACAACTCTCGACAATGTTTCAGCTCCAATGACCAAAACACGTTTTGCCATTCCGGATTTGATGAAAGCATTGGCTTGCAAAACACCTTCGATCCATCCCGGGCATCCAAAAAGGATGTCGTACGCCACACATTTAGGATTTTTAATATCCAGTTTATGTTTCACACGAGTCGCTAAACTCGGAATCATATCCGATTGATTAGTACCTGATTTTACATCACCAAAATTATGGGCAAAAATGATATAATCTAATGATTCCTTATCAATATTTGCATTTGCAATTGCCTTTTCGGCAGCAAAAAAAGCTAAATCTGATGTGATGTGATTGTCTTCGGCATAACGGCGATTTTCGATACCTGTTATTCCTTTAAATTTTTTAATTACAACTTCGTTTGGATAACCAAAAGGAGTACCATCTTCATTTAAAAAAACATGTTTATCAAAATCAGTATTCTTAACTTCCTTCTGCGGAATATAACTTCCGATACCTATAATTTTTATTTTCATTAGTCCTTTTCCAAAATTTTACGCTAATTTATAAATAAATATATTATTACAACGATAAAAATTACTATGCATGCATATAATTATGAAATAGTAATTTTTGACGAATAATATTGTTTATTTTTTAAAGAAATTTCTATTTTGCCGAGATTTCAAACGATTGAAATAAATATTTGATGTAATATTTCATAGAAGTTAAAACAGTTTTGTTTATAATTTATTCTGAATAGAATCCTTAAAATAATTAAAAATGCCTCGGATTATCGAGGCATTTACAAGTATTAAAAAAAAGTACTAATTAATAGGAAACTAAAGTTGTGATACTGGATGCGGGTAAATTGATTCCAAAGTTACCTCCGGATACGCTTATATTATCAGAAATTAAATTGGATGCATTAGTTGTTTTATAACGATTAAAGCCGCTTATTGATATATTGTTATAACTAAAAGGCTGGTATGTAATTTCGGAATTATCATTTATAGCGACAATAACTAATTTGTTATCTTTTTTATATGCCGTAATGTAAACTCCCGAAGATGGATTTGGAGTGCAATTTACTTTATTAAATCCAGGGCGTATAAATTTAGAGAAGTGTGCCATTGCATAACCACGCTTGGTTATATTGCCATTTTCATCAAGTAAACCATAACTCCTTCTAATATACCACCAGGTATACATACTGTAACCTGCAATCATACACTTATGTATTTCTTTAGCAGTGTTCATAGCACCAGTCCAAAGATTAGCATCATTTGTGTCTGTAATATGCTCAGTCATCCAAACTTCCTTTCCAAAGTTAACATAAGTTGGATTAGCACCGTAGATGTGACCGGCAACATAACTTGTTTTGTTTTTAGCTGTCGCGTTACTTAAATAAGTATTAATGTACGAGGTATTCATATTAAAAGGTTCAGGACCCATTATTTTTGTTCCGCAGTTATCTCCCTGGGCTGCAACAAAATTAGCAACTTCTGAGGCTGTCAGTTCCATCGATTCGTAGCTTACATTGATATTTGGTTCATTTATCGGACTGATGGCAGTAACTCCTCCTACGGTTGTGTTAAAATTTTTAAGGTGTTGTGCATAAGCAGAATATGAACTTGTTTTTAGTTTGCCCGCAACTAGATTGTTATTGTCTTTCATTGATGCAGGTGCTGTCCATGAAGAAGCTATTATAGAAGCTCCGTATGATTTAGCGGCATCGATTGTTGCTTTTTCAGCTGTCCAGTCAGAACTGTTAGGGGAAATTCTGACCCTAAGAACGCTAAGTCCAATTCCATCTGTAACAGAGAACGCTTTAATTTTTTGACTGGCTGTTAAATCTGCTACCCAGCCTCGAATGTTTGCTCCTCCAAAACCTCTGATGTATTGCTGAGGGGTGTTTGGCTCAATGGTTGCATTAGAACTAACCTTGCCAGTAAGATTTTTAGGTGTCATGTCATTTGCAGAAGTCGAAATGTTTTCAATAATTGGAGATTCGTCTTCTTTTGAACAACTTGTAAAGCTTAGAAAACTTACTAATAATAATAAAGTGATTTTTCTTTTCATGATAAAATAATTTTGGGGTTAAATAGATAATAACGAATATAGTAATAAAAAACAACCGGTTGTGAGAAAATGGTTAGAAAATAGTAAATTTTAACCTTTATGCTTTTTTTTATTTGAATGAAATCAGAAATTCATATAGTTCTCAAGATTTTAGGAATTGTTAGAAATAAAAAAAAGAGCTACTGGATAGTAGCTCTTAAGGATATTTTTATAAATAGAAATTTAATTATCTCATTTTAAAATCTATATAATAATTTTTAATTTTACATATAAGCTTCAATAGGAGCACAACTGCAAACTAAGTTTCTGTCACCGTAAGCATCATCTACACGACGAACTGATGGCCAGAATTTATTTTCAGCGATATACTCTAATGGATAAGCCGCTTTTTCTCTAGTGTAAGGGAAAGCCCAGTTATCAGTAGTTAGCATTGCTAATGTGTGAGGTGCATTTTTCAATACGTTGTTTTTATCATCGGCAGTTGCATCTTCAATTTCTTTTCTGATTGAAATTAGGGCATCACAAAAACGATCTAATTCTGCTAAATCTTCAGATTCAGTTGGTTCAATCATTAAAGTTCCTGCCACAGGGAAAGAAACCGTAGGAGCGTGAAAACCGTAATCCATCAAACGTTTCGCTATATCACCTACTTCAATTCCGTTTTCTTTAAACGAACGGCAATCTAAAATCATTTCGTGAGCCGCTCTTCCGCATTCTCCGGTATAAAGAATTGGGTAATGACCTTCGAAACGGGCTTTCATATAGTTAGCATTTAAAATAGCATGTTCTGTAGCGCTTTTTAATCCTTCAGCACCCATCATTGTGATGTAGCCGTAAGAAATTAAACAAACTAAAGCTGATCCGTAAGGTGCAGATGAAATAGCTGTAATAGCTTGTTCTCCGCCTACTTTTAAGATTGGGTTTGTTGGTAAAAATGGAACCAGTTTTTCGTTCACACAAATTGGTCCAACTCCAGGTCCACCGCCACCGTGAGGAATAGCGAATGTTTTGTGTAAGTTTAAGTGACAAACGTCAGCACCAATGGTTGCCGGATTAGTTAAACCAACCTGAGCATTCATATTAGCACCGTCCATATATACTAATCCGCCGTTATCGTGGATTAATTTAGTAATTTCAATAATGGAAGATTCGAAAACTCCGTGAGTAGAAGGATAGGTTACCATTAAACAAGATAAATCATCTTTGTGTTCAATCGCTTTTTCTCTTAAATCTTCTACATCAATATTTCCTTCCGGAGTCGTTTTAGTAACGATGATTTTCATTCCGGCCATCGCTGCAGAAGCAGGATTGGTTCCGTGAGCAGATGAAGGAATCAAACATACATTACGGTGACCTTCGTTTCTTGATAAATGATAAGCACGAATAGCCATTAAACCGGCATATTCTCCCTGAGCTCCAGAGTTAGGCTGTAAAGTGGTTCCGGCAAATCCGGTAATTACATTTAATTGCTCCTCTAATTTTTTAAGCATTGTAATATAACCTTCAGCTTGCTCAACTGGTGCAAACGGGTGAATGCTGTTCCAGTTTGGCATCGATAAAGGCAACATTTCTGAAGCTGCGTTTAATTTCATCGTACAAGAACCTAATGAAATCATTGAATGGTTCAATGATAAATCTTTACGCTCTAATTTTTTGATGTAACGCATGATCTGACTTTCTGAATGATGATTGTTGAATACATCATGCGTTAAGAAAGAAGATGTTCTTTCTAATGAAGCCGGTAATTGACTTGTAGCGGTTAATTCAGAAACAGTAAAAGTTTCTTTTCCTAAAGCCTCAGCAAAAATGGCAATAATTTGGTTGATATCATCAATTGAAGTTGTTTCGTTAAACGAAATCGAAATGCTATCAGCATCAGGGTAGAAAAAGTTTACTTTATTTTTCTCCGCAACAGCTTTTACTTTTTGAGCATCTGCTTTTACCAAAATAGTATCAAAGTAAGCCGTGTTGGTTTGGTAAACGCCTAATTTATTTAAAGCTTCAGCAGCAGTAACCGCTGATGCATGTACTTTACCAGCAATGTATTTTAATCCTTTTGGACCGTGGTAAACCGCATACATTCCGGCCATAACGGCTAATAAAACCTGAGCTGTACAAATATTTGAAGTTGCTTTTTCACGTTTAATGTGCTGCTCACGAGTTCCTAAAGCCATGCGTAAAGCACGGTTCCCGTTTACATCGATAGAAACTCCGATGATACGACCTGGCATCGATCGTTTGTATTCGTCTTTAGTGGCAAAAAAAGCAGCATGCGGACCACCATAACCCATTGGCACCCCAAAACGCTGAGTAGTTCCAACCACTACAGCTGCTCCCATTTCTCCCGGAGAAGTTAAGGTTGCTAATGATAAAATATCAGCAGCAAAAGCTACTTTGATTTCATTTTCTTTTGCTTTCGCAACAAAAGCAGTATAATCGTTTACCTGGCCATATTTTCCTGGATATTGTAAAATAGCACCGAAGAACTCATTTGAAAAATCAAAGGTTTCGTGATTACCAACCACTAATTCAATTCCAACCGGAGTTGAACGTGTTTGCAGGATCGATAAAGTCTGAGGTAAAATCTCTTCAGAAACGAAGAATTTGTTTATATTATTTTTCTTTTGATCACGTGTACGAACGTCAAAAAGTAAAGCCATAGCTTCTGCTGCCGCAGTTCCTTCATCTAATAAAGAGGCATTGGCAATTTCCATTCCTGAAAGTTCAATAACAGTAGTCTGGAAATTTAAAATAGCTTCTAAACGACCCTGGGCAATTTCTGCCTGATAAGGAGTGTAAGCCGTATACCAGCCTGGATTTTCGAAGATATTTCTTTGAATTGGAGCCGGAACAATCGTTGGGTGATAACCCAAACCAATATAGGATTTAAATGTTTTGTTTTTCTTTCCTAATTCGCGAATATGGTTGGCAAACTCATATTCTGTCATAGCTGGATCTAAGTTTAACGGTGCTTTTAAACGAATATCATCCGGAAGTGTTTCGTAAATAAGTTGTTCAATCGATTCCGCTCCAATAGTCTTCAGCATGTGTTGAAGATCTGTTTCTCTTGGGCCAATGTGTCTTAAAGCAAAAGCATCTGTTCTCATTTGTAGCTATCTATTTTTAAAAGAGAATGTAATTTGCAAAGTATATTTGAGACTTAATCCTAAGTTATACAAGGTTTATTACATTTTATAGTAAATGTGTTGTTTTTTTGTGGCGCAAAATTAAGTATTATTAATAATTTAATGGGTATTTTTAACTTCAATTTTTATGAATTTTTCAACTAATGAGTTGATTTATTAACAATTGATTAGGTTTAAGCAATGAAACTATTGAAACACATATTCGATTTTTACCTCAATAGCAGTATTCACGTGGCTTTATCGTGTTATGCCCTGGTACGGATTACGTTTCATGTGTTTCATATTCAGTATGATGAACCGATGGCTTTGTTCGTATTTTTCGGAACAATTGTGGGGTATAATTTTGTTAAATATGATGCCTTGGTTCGGGTCAAAAGAAAGCCGATAGGTAATCAATTAAAAATTATTGCTGTTTTGAGTTTTGTTTCGGTGATTTTAGTTGGTTATTATTTTTTTCATCTAAACCGAATTACTCAAATTGTTTCTGTCGGAATATTTGCCATAACAGCACTTTATACACTTCCGTTTTTTCCAAATCGTAGAAATGCCAGAAACTGGGCCGGAGTAAAAATTTACATTGTGGCGCTCTGCTGGGTAGGAGCGACTTTGGTCTTGCCTATAATAAATGCTGAAATTCCGTTTACGGCTAATTTCTTTATAAAATGTATTCAGCGGTTTATATTGGTTTTTGTTCTGATTTTGGTTTTTGAGATTTTGGATTTGGCGAATGACGATCCGCATTTAAAAACCGTTCCTCAAACCATCGGCGTAAAGCGCACTAAGATTTTAGGTTTTTCACTTTTGGTTCCGTTTTGGATTGTCGGAATATTGACTTTTACTCTTCATGAACTCATCATCAATCTTATTATGGTGATTATGCTAATGTTATTTATATTGTTTGCCAATCCAAACCGATCTAAATATTATACTTCTTTTTGGGTCGAAAGTGTTCCGATTCTTTGGTGGCTTATGATTATTTTTCTTTAGAATCTTCAATAAAAAAGCAGATGCGATAACATCGGAATTTCGAATAGTTTTATTTTGGCGTGTCCCTCCGGGTCGGGCTATCCGCTGCAAGTCCTCGCTCTTCCTTCG
>Ga0247816_10001328_pt1 | contig 12167 bp, 8 predicted proteins | sample UWRJL209509C1_FD_179930 | JGI IMG/M metagenome (GOLD analysis project Ga0247816, IMG submission 179930) | Plant litter microbial communities from Arlington Agricultural Research Station in Wisconsin, United States - UWRJ-L209-509C-1 | ecosystem: Environmental > Terrestrial > Plant litter >...
TCTTCTAAAAGTCTTCCTTCTAAAAATTTCAAATCATCCTGACAATTGTCTAAAGCATATTTGATTACGTACTGAATAAAATCTTCCGCCAAATCCATATTGTCATCCAAATCATTAAACGCAACTTCCGGCTCAATCATCCAGAATTCTGCCAGGTGACGGGAAGTATTTGAATTTTCTGCTCTAAAAGTGGGTCCAAAAGTATAAATCTGACCCAAAGCCATCGCGAAAGTTTCCCCTTCTAATTGACCTGAAACCGTTAAGTTGGTATGTTTTCCGAAGAAATCTTTTTTGAAATCGATGTTTCCTTCTTCGTTTTTTGGCAAATTATCCAAAGGCAATGAAGTTACCTGAAACATTTCTCCTGCACCTTCAGCGTCAGCTCCGGTAATTATTGGCGTGTTTACATACACAAAACCTTTTTCCTGAAAATATTTATGAACGGCAAACGAAAGTACAGAACGCACACGCATAATTGCTCCAAAAGCATTGGTACGAACACGTAAATGAGCATTTTCACGCAAGAATTCCAAAGAGTGTTTTTTCGGCTGCATTGGGAATTTCTCTGCATCAGAATCTCCTAAGATTTCAATTTTCGAAACCTGAATTTCATATTTCTGTCCCGCACCTTTACTCTCCACCAAAGTTCCAATTACAGAAACAGCAGCTCCGGTTGTGATTCTTTTTAAAGTTTCTTCCGGTGTATTTTCAAAATCAACAACACATTGTATATTATTAATGGTAGAACCGTCATTAAGCGCGATGAACTGATTATTTCTAAAAGTTCTCACCCATCCTTTTGCATTTACTTCCTGTAGCGTCGTCGTACTGTTTAATAAGTCTTTAACTTTTGTGTGTCTCATTTTTGTATATAATGTTGAAATTAAATTATTTGTTGTGTAATAACTGCAAATATAAACGATAATTATTAAAATTAGAAGCTATTTCCTGCTATCCGCTTGTATCTTTTTCTGTCTAAAGAAGCCAGAAAAAGGATACCGCTTCTATCAGGGCTAGGGCAATCGTTTTCAAAAGTCCTGTTTTGTTATTGCGACGAAGGAGAAATCCTCGCAAGCAGCTCCGTCTAGTGTTAATTTCTTAATTTTTTAGAATTGCATTGTGGAGATTTCTCCTTCGTTGAAATAATAAACCTAATATTATGAATCTCATTAGCAGTGAGAATTATTTTAATAAGTCGTATAACCTTAATATAAAAAGTAAAGTTCCAGCGATAATAAAAAATAACCAATATTTCTTCATCGGCTTCAGATCTTCACGGTTGGAAACTTTTAGAATTATGCCAAATACAATTGGAATTATAGGTATAATTAATCGCAATTTTTCCATTTTAGGAATTCGGTTTGTTTTAAAAATATTTGTGATTACTTCTCCAAATTCTCCAAATCCTCTTTCTTAGCCTTTTTCTTTTCAAAAGTCAAAACCAAAGCCGGTAAAACCAATAAATTGGCAAACATCGCAAACGCCAATGTACAAGAAATTAATCCACCAAGAGCGATTGTTCCGCTAAAACTAGAAAGTGTGAAAGTAGCAAATCCTAAAATTAAAACTACCGAAGTATAAAAAGTACTGATTCCTGTTTCTCTTAAAGCACTGAAAACAGATTTTTTGACTTTTCCGTTACTTTGTATTAAATCATGTTTGTACTTCGCCATAAACTGAATAGCATTATCAACCGAGATTCCAAATGCAATACTAAATACCAAAATCGTTGAAGGTTTTAATGGAATCCCGAAATACCCCATCAATCCAGATGTAATGCAAAGTGGTAAAACATTCGTAATTACCGATGCAAAAACCATTTTGAACGAACGGAACAAATACAACATCAAAATCGCAATTACTAAAATTGCGAAAATCAACGATTCAATTAAGTTGTCAACCAAATACGATGTTCCTTTCTGGAAAACCAATGCTTTTCCGGTAACGGTAACTTCAAAACGATCTTTCGGGAAAATTTCATCTATTTTAGAATGTAATTTTTTCTCGACTTTCGCCATTTCATCGGTACCAATATCTTTCATAAAAGTTGTGATTCTGGCATATTGTCCGGTAGAATCAACATAACTTTTCATTAAGTTTTCTTTGCTGTTTTTAGTTGCGTTTTTGGCGTATGCCAAAATAAACGTCTGCTCTTGCGAAGTTGGTAATTGGTAATATTCAGGATTTCCGTTGTAAAAAGCCTGTTTTGAATATTTAACCAAATTTACCACAGAAACCGGTTTTGCCAATTCCGGCATTTCAGCAATCGTGTTTTGCAATTCGTCCATTTTACGAATTGTTGACGCTTTCATAACACCTTTTTTCTTTTTGGTGTCAATCATAATCTCAAGCGGCATTACACCGTTAAATTCTTTTTCGTAGAATAAAATATCTTTAAAGAAGGAAGCGCTTTTTGGCATTTCTCCAATCAAACTTCCGGAAACTTTCATTTGCGAAACCCCAATAATACTAAATACCAAAAGCAAACCGTAAATGGTATAAATTACTTTTCGTTTGTTTCTAACCACATTTTCTACAAAATTCAATAAAGTTGAAATGTAGGTTTTTGTTAAATGATACAAGTGTTTTTCTCCCGGAACCGGCATAAAACTGTAAACAATTGGCACAATTAAAAGCGTCAATAAATAAACAGAAATCACGTTGATAGAAGTTACTAAACCAAACTCAAAAAGCAGGTCGTTTCCTGTAATCATAAAGGTTGCAAAACCTATGGCAGTTGTTAAATTTGTCATTAAAGTCGAAACTCCAATTTTCGAAATAATACGCTGTAAAGCTTTTGCCTGATTATTATGTAATTTAATTTCCTGTTGGTATTTATTAATCAGGAAAATGCAATTAGTGATTCCGATTACGATAATTAATGGCGGAATAATAGCCGTTAAAATCGTGATTTTGTAATGAAATAATCCAAGTGTTCCAAACGACCAGATTACACCAACAATTAAAATACAAATCGAAATAAATGTTGCTCTGAAAGAACGGAAAAAGAAAAAGAAAATCAAAGAAACCGTCAATAAAGCCGCACCAATAAAAAGGCCAATTTCGCCTTTCATATTGTCAGCATTGATCGTTCTGATGTATGGCATTCCGGAAACTTTCAAATCGATTCCGGTTGTTTTTTCGAATTTATCGATCTTCGGAACTAAATTTTCAAGAATAAAAGTCTTTCTTTCAGCAGTATTTACAAGCGCTTTTTTCATGTAAATGGCCGAGCGTACACTGCCGCTTTCTTTATTAAACAATAATCCTTCATAAAAAGGCAAATTGTGAAATAAATCAAATTGTACTTTTTTTAAGTATTCAGGATCAACTGTTTTGCTTTGGTCGATAAACGGAGACAGAACAAATTTCTCGTTGACAGTGTCTTTTTCTAATTTTTTTAAATCATTTAAAGAAACAACCAAATCTACTTCTTTTGAGTTTTTCAGACCGGTCATTAATTCATTCCATGCAGCGTAATTTTTGGGTGTAAAGAAACTTTTGTCCTGAAAACCAATTACAATAAGGTTTCCTTCTTCTCCAAATTTGTCCAGGAATTTTTGATAATCTTTATTTGCAATATGATCTTTAGGAAGTAAATTAGCTTCGGTATAAGTCATGGAAAGGTTTCTCCATTGAAAACCAAGGAAAATTGTCAAGGCCGCAACCAAAACCAAAATTGTTATTCTGTTTTTAAGTATAATTCGGGCAATTTTTTCCCAAAATCCAACTTGAATAGCGTTTTTCATAAATTCTTTAAAAATGGATGCAAATGTAGTGAAAAGACCTCAAAATGATAAATAATCACTTGTATTTTACGTAATGTTAACACAAATTAACAGCGTAATTTTTATGATAATTTACTTACAATTGGATGATTTCCTCGTTAGCTTTTCTCATATTTGCAATTAATTTAAATATGAAAAGAAAATGAACTGGATTTTATTAATTATTGCCGGACTTTTTGAAGTTGGATTTGCATCTTGTTTGGGTAAAGCCAAAGAAACAACCGGAATTTTGTCAACGTATTGGATGGCAGGTTTTTTTGTTTGCCTTACCATCAGCATGGTTTTATTGTATAAAGCAACACAGGTTTTGCCAATAGGAACAGCTTATGCTGTTTGGACAGGAATAGGCGCTGTTGGAACTGTTTTGGTTGGAATTTTTATCTTTAAAGAACCTGCGACTTTCTGGAGAATTTTCTTTCTTTCAACATTAATTGCTTCAATTATTGGGTTGAAATTTGTTTCTAGTCATTAAGAATATTGCCAACGGATTTTACGGATGAAACAGATTTGCACAGATTCCTTATTTTTGATCAGAGTTTTTTATGCTGAATAATTATAAACAGCGTAAATCCGTTTCATCCGTAAAATCCGCGGGCAAAAAATATTTAGCTACTTTTACAAGATATTATAAAAAATAGGTTTTAATGCAGGAAAACAATACCACCACTTTTATTTTTTTAGCGATTATTTTACTGCTAATTATCATCATTTGTTTTATGGTGTATCAATTAATGCAGTCTAAAAAAGCAAAAGAGGATGCTGAAAAAAGTTTTTATGCACTCGAAATGAAGGTAAATGATTTGCAGTTAGAAACATTAGAGTCGAAACTAAATCCGCATTTGTTTAAGAATATTTTAAACTCGATTCAATCTCATGCTTATCAAACTTATTTTGCTCTGGATAAATTGGCCAATGTTTTGGATTATATTTTATACGAAAGCAAAAAGAAATTTGTAACGGCAAAAGAAGAAATTGATTTTGCGTTGAATCTTATCGAAATCAATAAAATTAAAATCAGTCCGCTTTTTGAGTTGAAGATAAAAACCAACATCAACAAAGAAGACAAATTATATGAACAGCCTTTACTCGCGCCGCTAATTTCGATTGATTTAATTGAAAATGCTTTTAAACATGCTGATCTGCAAAGTGCCGATGCTTTTATTTCGGTAGTTTTTGAGTTCAAAGACAATGCTTTTTTTATGACAGTTTCGAATAAAATATCAGATAAAAAAGTATTAAAAAAAGAACGGAGCGGTTTAGGAAATGCTACCTTAGAACATCGTTTGAGAATTATTTATAAGAATAATTTCAAACTTGAAAAATTTGTTGAAAACGACATTTATATTGCTCATCTAAAAATAGATTTACTTGAATACAAAACTGAAATGCTTGCTACTGGACGATGAGTTGCCGGGTTTAACGTATCTCAAAATGCTTTGCGAACAAATTCCTGAAATAGAAATCGTAAAAACATTTAATAATCCTGAGAAACTATTGGCCGAAATTCCGGATCTCGATTTTGATTTGTTAATTTCAGACATCGAAATGCCCGGAATTGATGGCTTGCATTTGGCTGAAATGATTCAGCATAAATTGGTTATTTTTTGCACGGCATATAAAGAGTATGCCGCCGAGGCATTTAATATTGATGCCGTAGATTATATTACTAAACCCGTAAAATTAGAACGTTTGCAAAAAGCAATCTCCAAAGCTTTTGAACGTTTTCATAAACCCGAGACAGCAAAGAAATTTATGCAGCTCAATACAGACAAGGGGAAAACTTTGTTATATTTTAATCAAATTCAATATGTCAAAACTGCGGTTAGTGATAGCCGTGATAAAACGGTTCTTTTAACAGATGGCAGTTTTATGAATCTGAAAAACGTTAAATTTGATACCCTTTTGCATGAATTGCCCGATGCTGATTTCTGTCGCGTAAACAAAAAGGAAATTGTTGCTGTAAAAGCCATAAAATTCTTCAATCATAACGAAATTGTTTTGCATCATTTAGATAAAAATGATAAAAACAGTACCTTAATTTTGAGCGAAACCTATCGATCTGACTTTTTGAAAAAGGTCAAAATCTAACTTATTACAAAGTTTTTCGGACTTATTACATACATTGAAAATTAGCCTTAAATTTACTTTTTCAGGTAATTTTCACTTCTGATATTTGCAGCAATAAATTAAAAAAACGAGTTATGAATAATATTAAAAACTCTTTATTTTACGTTACTGTTATTGGTGGTTTCACAGCTTTAATATATTGGGTAATTTCAAAAGGAGCTTCGCTTGAAGTAGGGCGCGGAATAGTTCAGAAAAAAATAGAAAGTAATCACTGGAATGATTTCCTGCATTCTATGATAGAAAACCTGCAGCATCCTCTTGCTATTTTACTGGCACAAATTGTCACTATTATTTTGGTAGCCCGTTTGTTTGGATGGATTTTTAGAAAAATTGGGCAGCCATCTGTAATAGGTGAGATGATTGCCGGAATTGTTTTAGGGCCATCTTTGGTCGGGATGTATTTTCCTGAATTTTCAGCTTTATTGTTCCCAAAAGAATCATTAGGAAACTTGCAGTTTTTAAGCCAGATTGGTTTAATACTTTTCATGTTTGTTATTGGTATGGAGCTGGATTTAAAAGTGCTTAAAAACAAGGCTCACGATGCTGTTGTAATTAGTCACGCAAGTATTGTGATTCCTTTTGCATTGGGATTGACTTTGGCTTATTTTATCTATCATACTTTTGCTCCGGTTGGGGTAGAGTTTGCTTCTTTCGGATTATTTATGGGAATTGCCATGAGTATTACTGCTTTTCCGGTTTTGGCCAGAATTGTTCAGGAACGCGGAATGCAAAAAACAAAACTCGGAACCATTGCCATAACCTGTGCCGCTGCAGATGATATTACTGCCTGGTGTATTCTGGCAGTAGTAATTGCCATTGTAAAAGCAGGTTCATTTACAAGTGCTTTATACGTAATTGGTTTGGCAATTTTATACGTAATCGTAATGTTGAAAATCGTTCGTCCGTTCCTGAAACGTGTCGGAGATTTAAATTCGACTCGCGAAAGTTTGAATAAACCCGTAGTTGCTATCTTTTTTATAACACTTTTGTTCTCTTCTTATGTATCTGAATTAATTGGAATTCATGCTTTGTTCGGAGCATTTTTAGCAGGAGCAATCATGCCGGAAAACAATAAATTCAGAAATATTTTTATTGAAAAAGTCGAAGATGTTGCCATAATTGTTTTACTGCCATTGTTTTTTGTATTTACAGGGTTGCGTACACAAATTGGGTTGTTAAACGATCCTTATTTATGGAAAGTTACTGCAGTAATCATCGCTGTGGCTGTGGCGGGAAAATTCTTTGGAAGTGCTTTGGCCGCAAAATTCGTTGGTCAAAACTGGAAAGACAGTCTGGCAATTGGCGCTTTGATGAACACACGTGGTTTAATGGAATTGGTAGTTTTAAATATCGGTTATGATTTAGGTGTTCTTTCTACAGAAATTTTTACCATGATGGTAATTATGGCTTTGGTCACTACTTTTATGACAGGACCGGCGTTAGATTTTATTGGTTATATTTTTAAAGATAAGGTAACGGCCATTCCCGAAGAAATTGGAAATAAGAGTAAGTACAAGATTCTGCTTTCATTTGCAACTCCGGAAAGAGGAAAGAAGCTGCTGAAAATTGCAAATAGTTTGGTTAAAAAACAACCTGATAATTCTATAGTTGCGGCAATGCATTTGTCTTTAAGTACAGAAGTTCACTCCTTTGACGTAAAAGATCATGAACGCAAAATGCTGCTTCCGGTTATAGCAGAATCTGAACGTTTGAATCAAAATATGGTTAGTGTTTTTAAAGTAACAAATGATATTGATACAGAAATTATCGATACGGCAAATCAGGGAGAATATGATTTATTATTGGTTGGTTTAGGACAATCTATTTTTGATGGGACTTTACTGGGTAAGATTCTTGGTTTTACAACCAGAATTGTAAATCCGGATCGTTTAATTGATAAGTTTACCGGAAAAGAAGGTTTGTTCGAAAATTCTCCTTTTGATGAAAGAACACGTCATATTATTGCTAAAACAAAAATGCCGGTTGGAATTTTTATTGATAAAGATCTCGAAGATGTGAATCAGATTTTTATGCCGATTTTTAGCAAAGAAGATTCATTTTTGATAGATTATGCCAAGAAGTTAATCAATAATAATGGCTCGCAAATTACGGTTCTGGATGCCAGTGGAGAAGTAAAAAATACCCGCGACATTCAGGAAAGTATTCGCTCGATCGAACAAATTGCACCAAATCATATTATGATTATGCACGACAGAACAATTAAGAAGGAGTTTTTAGAAAGCCAAAACTTAATGATTATTAGTTTAGACAGCTGGAAAAAATTAATAGAATCTCAAAGTACGTGGCTAAATAATACACCTTCGGTTTTGATTTTGAGACCATAATAGCGAAGGAAATTTCAAATAAAAAATCCCAAATTCCAATTTTATGATTGGGGTTTGGGATTTTTCTTTTTCATCTTTGTCAAAGTTTTAAACTTTGACAAAGATTTTACGGATATAGTTTAAAAAGATTGAAATTTGGAATTTAAAAAAGATTGAAATTTAAAATCTAAAGTCCCAAATCAAGAACATATGAAATCTTAGCTGCTATATTATCCTCAAATCGCAGTAATTGATTTGGCCCGTAGCGGTAAAATCCGCCTAAACCAAACCCTTTGTAGATTTTGTTTAACTCAATTCCGGATTCAAAAAAACCTTTGTTAAGTGTTTTATATGTTGGTCCAACCTGTTGTTCCGGATGATCCATATTTCCCCATGCCATTCTGGTCACTAATACCAATGACGGACGAACTTTTCTTAATAATCTAATTCTATCAAAGCCATGTTTTACCTGAAACATAATATATTGACTAGAGAAGAACTCATTAAAATACATGGTTTCAAAACTGTTTCTTCCGGCAAAAGTAATACGTTGTATAACCGTTTCTTTCGTTAAGTTGTTTGGAGCAGTATTGTATAAATGTGTTATTGGAACGTCGCCCATTGCATAACCTCCCTGCAGTAACAAACTTGTTTTTTGGCCGTTTAGGTAATTCTTTTCGTATTCAGTTTTAAAATCTATTTTTCCAAAGGTAAAATCGTTACCTAATACATTTGGCAATGATTGTGTGTACTGAAAAGTAAACCTCGGAAATCTTTTATCAGATTCGTTTCTGCCTGTTGGAGTTTGCATAAAATCACTAAAAGGCGCCCAGACAATAGACAACATCGCAGTTGTCATAATATAACTTGAGTATAATTTTCCGTTTAAATTAAAAAGATAATCAAACTTTGGCTCAACATAATTTCTTGATAATTCCAGAACAGCTTCAGTTTTAGGAATTATTTTGGTTTGAAGATTGGTTTTCCAGGTCGTGTAGTGATAAAACGTACTAATGTTAATTGGCCGTGGATCGTAAATTTTAAAAACACGTTTGTCAACGGCAAAAACAGTACTTGCAATTTCTCTAATGTCATCAGTATAATAGCCGTTTATCCAGGTATTTGTGTTTTTGTCCAATAAAGCTCCTCCGCCTAGACTGTATTTTACAACACCATCTTTTGTTCCGTAAGCCGTGTAACCTTCAATTCTAAAACCTTTAGAAAAGCGATCATTAGTGATTCCGCCAATACCCAATCTAAAACCTTCATAATTATTGTAGCTTATTATTTTCTTTAAATCAAGATCAACTGGGCCAATTGGAAAATAACCATTGATGATTTTTCTTCCTGATCCCAGTCGTTTTTCTATTCTTTTACTGATAGAAAGACTGTCTAATAATTGATATGTTTTTTGACCCTTTAAATCAAGACTGTCTTTTCGGTATTTGTTCCAAAAAGTTTCGGGCTGTTTGCTGGCATCATCCTTAATTTCAATATAAAGCGCCGGATTTTTTATTGATGGATTATTGTTATAGTGAATGTCAAAATTGTTGCTTTCAGAAAGGACATAAGTAAAATCTGAAGCTACTTTTTTTCTCGGTTCATAATCTTCTTCGGCATCTGCATCAAACTGAATAGTTCCGCCTAAGATTTTTATATCCTCATCGTTTTTCCCTTTTACGATTTTAAAAGTTGTATTGCTTTGAAACCATAATTTTTCACTTGGAACATATTCAAATTCATGAATTCCGCTAATATCCAAAACGCCTTTTATTCGCATTACAGCTTTTGCTACAGCAAAATTTTCCTGATCGATATACAAAACACCTTCAAGTCTGTTTGATCTTCTTTTTTTGTTTTTAAAGTAAATCATATAGGTATTTCTTCCTTTGATAGCTACAGTATCAAGGAGTTTGTAGCTGTAATCGGCAAGCGCATTGTTTGAAATCGGGCTTTCATGCTTAGTTTCAAACAATTCATATTTGGTATCGTAAATAGAAATAGACTGCAAATTGAAAGCGATGATTTCATAAATTGGCTGTTTAAAACCTGCCATTTTAGAACCCAGAATCGTTTCTTTCAGTTTATTATTTGCAAACTGATATTGTGATACTTTTTCGGTTTGAAACAAGTGCTGTTTACTTATTATTTCCTTAAACTTATAATCAGATGAATCTATGTTAATTTCTTTTTTATTGAAATCTTTATAAGCTGCAGAAGAATCGATCCTGCCGTCAATAGAATCCGGATTTGCCGTTACAATAAGTTTATTATAGGTTTTATATTCAAAGTTATTCAGCTTTTTTTGCGGATTGTTATTGTTTTTATTTGCAATTACTTTTCTTAAAATGGCCAAAGCCGGATTTTCGTTAGCAATTACAACTTCTTTTAAATTATCTGTTTTTTCAGAAAGTAAAATCGAATAAAACTTTTTATTGTTTAATACGGTAATGGTTTTGGTAGTAAAACCAACATAAGAAACAGTAAAAGAAGGAATATTTGTTAGCGAATGAAGAACGAATTTCCCGTCGACGTCTGTAATAGTATTGTTATTGTCTGAAGTAGTAATTGTAGCAAAAGGAAGCGGTTTGTTTTTCGAGTCATTTACAATTCCGTTTATTTGAAATTGCGCCTGAATAGTAAGCGTGAAAAACAAAGTCAGTAAACAGAATAGCTTCATACAGAGAATTATAGTTGCAAAACGAAAACAATTAAATTTTGGTATGCAAAAATAGCAATAAAAAAATCCGTCTAGTACAATTTTAACTAAACGGATTTTAATTTGTGTCAAATAAAATTAAACTTTCATGATTTCTGCTTCTTTAGCAGCCAATAATTCGTCAATTTTTTTGATAAAACTATTTGTTAAGGTCTGAACTTCTTCTTCTGCAGATTTGCAAACATCTTCTGAAGTTCCTTCTTTTTCTAATTTTTTGATATCAGTATTAGCGTCTTTACGAGAGTTACGAATACCAATTTTAGCGTCTTCAGCTTCGGCTTTTGCTTGTTTAGCCAAATCTCTACGGCGTTCTTCCGTCAAAGGCGGTACGCTGATGATAATTACATCACCATTGTTCATTGGATTAAAACCAATATTGGCAACCATAATCGCTTTTTCAATAACCTGCAGCATATTTTTTTCAAAAGGCTGTAAAGTGATTGTTCTGGCATCAGGAACACTAATTTTAGATACTTGCGAAAGCGGTGTTGCAGATCCGTAATAATCTACGAAAACGCTTCCCAACATTGCCGGAGAAGCTTTTCCAGCACGAATGTTTAAGAATTCTTTTTCTAAATGCGCAATCGAACCATTCATTGATTCTTCAGTACTTTCTAAAATAAAATCTATTTCTTCACTCATTTTTTTTAGATTTTTAGATTTCTAGACGATTAGATTTTTAGGTTTCTAAAAAAGGCTTCGTCTAATTTACTAACTAATATGTTTTTGTTTTTTTTATTTTTTCTTAAAAAGATTACCAGAATTTAAAAATTCTAATAATCTAATATCTAAGTAGTCTAAACATTCACTACAGTTCCGATATTTTCACCGTCGCAGATTTTCAAAAGGTTTCCAATTTTGTTCATATCAAAAACAACGATTGGCAATTTGTTTTCCTGGCTTAATGTAAAAGCAGTTGTATCCATTACGTTTAATCCTTTTTTCAAAACATCATCAAACGAAATAGTATCAAATTTTACTGCCGATGCATTTTTTTCGGGATCAGAATCATAAACACCATCAACACGTGTTCCTTTTAAGATAACATCTGCATTAATTTCGATTCCTCTTAAAACGGCTGCGGTATCAGTTGTAAAATATGGATTTCCGGTTCCGGCACCAAAAATTACGATTCTTCCTTTTTCAAGGTGACGATCTGCTCTTCTTTTAATGTATGGTTCTGCAATAGATTCCATTTTTAAAGCAGTT
>Ga0247816_10001329_pt1 | contig 12166 bp, 12 predicted proteins | sample UWRJL209509C1_FD_179930 | JGI IMG/M metagenome (GOLD analysis project Ga0247816, IMG submission 179930) | Plant litter microbial communities from Arlington Agricultural Research Station in Wisconsin, United States - UWRJ-L209-509C-1 | ecosystem: Environmental > Terrestrial > Plant litter >...
CAAGTGCACTTCCATTATTTCCTTTATTTAGCCAGGCTTGCAGATAATTGGATGACTGTCTTTTAAAAGCTTCAGTTTCCTGATCTCCCCAAGCGACAATGAGCGGAATTTTACTCGTAACAATTAATCTAATAGGACTCGAAGAAAGAATTTGATCTGCTGTAATGCGAATTGCAGGCTGAACAAAAGTGTGAGAAACAGGTTCTAAATCAAAAAGACCGCTGACCACCAATATGCCTTTAATCGTATTTTCGCGCAATCCATAATCTGACCAGTTTGTAATGGCCGACATGGCAGCAAGATGTCCTCCGGCAGAATGCCCTGCGACAAAGATTTGCTTTGGATCTCCATTAAATTGCAAAATATTCTGGCTTGTCCATGCGATAGAAGATCGTATCTGCCTTACCATTTCCGGAATAGTTACTTTTGGCGCAAGATCATAATTGACAATTACCACTGTAAAATTAGCTTTAGCTATCCCCATAGCTACAAAATCGTAATCATCTCCAAGTCCGATTTTCCAATAACCTCCATGGATAAAAATTAAAACAGGCGCTCCGGTATCTTTGGCTGGATAAACCGTCAGTCTTTCCATTAATGTTGGTCCATAAGCTATTACGAATCTGTCTTTTAAAACCCTACGCGCTTGCTGACTGTCAGTAACATACTTCTTGATATAGTCGGGGAAATTAGAAACTGCTTTTTCAACATCATATTCTGCATCAAGCTCTTGCTGCGTTAAAAATTGGCCATAAAAATTGCTGGCAGGAAATTGAATTTCCTGCAAAGGGTCGTTGTGCTTTTCCATGATTTAGATAGTTTATAACATTATTGCTGTTTGTAAAGCAATAATAACAGCATTGATTTTATGCTGAAGATTGGTAAATAAAATTCTTTATAAAATAATATTATGCTGTGGCTGAGGAGTTTCAGGCAAATTAATTTCTCCCAAAATTTCCCTAAGGTCAATTTCTGCTACTTTGCATATTTTAGAAATCGGAACATCATTGGCATTTCCTTCAAAAGGGTTTTCTGTACTCTCACCCACTTGTCCTAAAGATGTATACATCCAGGAAATAATAACACTAAACGGAATGACAAGCCAAACCATATTTCCGCGCATTATTCCGCCAATACTTTCATTGAGTTTATCAAATTCCTTTAATAATCCGAATGGAAGCAAAAAACAAAACAAGCGAACCAGCAACGTATTAATAATGGCATATTGTCTGGGATAAGGAGAATCTTTTAGTTGCTCGCTTCTGCCCTGTTGTGTGTAAAAATCTTTTATTGTTCTTTGAAAATCAACAAACTGAAGCACTACAATTTCCTGGTTATTATATAACTCTTTCAATGTTTTACTTTGCAACGCCATAATTTGAGTCGCTTTATTTTTTGTTTTTACAATGTATTGCAATTCATCTTCAGAAAGAAATTTAGACAACTCTTCCTGAAGACTAATTTCATTTTCGGGGATTACATAATAGTGTTGGTATTCTGTATTGTGTTTTCTTCGGGTTGTTTCCCACACGCGAAACGAGCGCATTTCATAACGCAAAGCGGTGAGCCAGGCAATATGTCTGTAAACAAGTAATTTTGCTTTCTCAGAATCATTCAAAAAGTCCCTGCTCATAATTCCCCAAGATCGGCTTGTGCTTAAAATTGAAGTCCATGTCTGATGCGCTTCGAGGGTTCGGTTGTAGGTTTGCGTATTTTTAAAACCAACAATAAATGCCGTCGCAGTTCCTAGTAACGCTACAACTGTCCAGGAAATACCAAGCCATTTTAGTTCTAGAATTTGATATAAAACCGTTGGAATCAAGCTCATTATAATTAACAGGTAAATGCTTTTTCTTGTCCAGACAATAAATTCTAATAGTTTGTATGATTTTCCTGTGTACATTTTTTAATATTAAATTGAATAATAAAATAGGATTTACTATTAGAATTTGGGCTGCATCTTAAAACCAACTCCAATTCGGTTCCAGGTATTGATCACGGTTGCGGCCATGATTATTTTTACGGTATCATTATCTCCAAATAAAGCTATACATTTTGAGTACAATTCCTCTGAAAGCCCCTTTTCATGTATCAATGTAATAGCTTCCGTAACTTGTAAAATAAGCTGTTCTTTTTCTGAGAAATGATTTTCAGCTTCTCTCCAAACTCCTACCAAAGTAATTTTTCTGGCATCGATTCCTAATTCAAGGGCATCGTACGTATGTTTATCCAGGCAAAATGCACAGCCGTTTAAATGGGAAGCGCTAATTTTAATCAGCTCCTGATACCATTTATCCAGACCAGATTCTTTAATTGCTCTATCTAATTCGGTTAATACCTTAAAACCTTCAGGAAATGTTTTTCCTATAATTAATCTTGAACTCATGATTTTTTGATTTAATGGTTGTATTTAATTGATAAAAAATAAGCATGCCTTACTTTTCCAGACATGCCTATTTAATTTTGTCTATGCCACCGGAATTGACATACGAACCTCTACAATAGCTCCGTACTGAATAATTGGACAGGCTTCTGCGATTTTTACCGCTTCGTCATAGTCATTGGATCTAATCAGGAATAAACCTCCAATTGATTCTTTTCCGTGACCATAAGGCCCTTCGGTAATATGATTTCCCATTTTGGTATGTTTAATCACTCTTCCGTCTAAATCCCAACGTTTTGGCGGCGCAACTAATTTATCCTGAGCTGCAATTCCTGCAATCCAATCCTGATAAGGTTTGATGGCTTCTTTCATTTGCTGCGGAGTTGGTACTGGTTTTTCGCTTGTTAGATCTCTGTGGATCACTACTAAAAATTCTTGCATAATAATTGTATTTAAGATTTATAAATAATTGTTTGTTTATTTTTAAAATATAGAAGCGTAATCGTCCTCTTCGCGATCCTCAAAAGGTTGCTCTTTCATATGGAGCGTTTCATCCAGTAATTCGCTTCCGTCGTCTAAATCATGGTGATGTAAATCAAATTCACTTTCTGATTTACTGCTGTAACCGGCTTGTTTTGACAAACCCAGTAATTGCAAAATATTAACAAGTCTCATAATCCACTTATTTTAATATTAATAATTTTTTTATTTTCTGAAGTCTGTTTAGGCAATTGGCTGAATCACTTTTCTGGATTCGCCTTCCATTTCAATAAACCCCATTTTGCCGTTTTTATAATTTTCAAGGGCATTTGATAGTGCTTCTTGGGAATCCATAACCATTGCTCCTTTTGAGAATAAGGTTTCATTTAAAGGCTTTGCGGAAATCAGGATAAATTGACAATTGGTTATGGCGATAAATTTTAAAGACTCATCATAATCAGAATGCGCTGCTGAGATTACCATACCTTCTTCAAGTTCGGTGGTGGCCTGATTGGTTATAAAGTCAAAATAACCTTCAATAACAATTATGGTTCCTGACCACTGCGCAGGAAGAACGTGAGAAAACTCTTTTCCTGCTTCTAAAAAAACATGCAGCATGGTAAGTTCCTCAGGAGTCTCAATTTTATTAATTACATCTCCGCTTTTACCACAAACGACTCTTACACGAACGCCCTCTTCTATTATTTCAGGTATTTGAGACTGGTCTATAAAAACACTTTTAGGGGCTTGCTGTTTTTTTGCTGCCGGAATATTGACGAACAATTGTAAGCCTTCAACAGTAGCGCCGTCAGGAACAGGAAATTCAGAATGCACTACACCTTTTCCGGCGTAGGTCCAAAGTAAACTGCCCGGAGTTATGACAACATTATTACCAAGAGAATCGATACTGTGATACGGCGCAGAATTTTCAAAAACGTAGCTTATAGCCGACATTCCTGCGTGTGGATGTGGTCCGAAAATATCATGTTTCAATTCAAAATGATCAAAACCTATGATGGGATCCATCAGTCCGTCAAAGTCTTTTGATCTTGCTTTTCTGGCAAAAAATTGCTCATCTCCCTGTACTTCGAGGGTGATTACTGTTGATAAAACTAACTTGTTCATAATATTTGATTTAAGAGGTTAAAATTGCACCGCTGCCCATTGAGTTGTCGTGTTGCTGATCAGATTTTCGCAAATAATTACGCTGACGTAGGGATTTTAATATGCACGAACGGGTGGAAAGTGCATGCCCATTACAACCGCCTCGACAAACTGCCTACCCGTCATCTTCGTTTCAACGGGCATCGAAGCCATTTATAATTTAATTTGATTATGCTCTTTGTGGACGGTTAGGAAACCACTGTTCAAAAGTGATGCTGCCCAATTGCGCTGTAGATGCCGGAACTAGCGTAAGTTCTTCAAGAGGTGCTCCAAAATATAAAGCTTTCTCATCTGAAATGACCTGAAGAGGATCACTGGTTTTTGTTAAATAAGTCTGTAAAAGTTCTGAAAGTTTAAAACGTTCCGGGCCTCCAATTTCAACAATTCCGTTGGATGGATTTCCAAGTGCAAGATCAACTACCATTGAAGCAACATCTTCTGAAGCGATTGGCTGAATTTTTGCCGGAGAAATAGTAACACTTCCGCCTTCATGTGCAGAGGCAACAATTCCGCCAAGAAATTCCATAAATTGTGTAGAGTGAATAATAGTAAAAGGAACTCCTGCTTTTTTGATTAAATTTTCCTGAGCTTGTTTTGCTCTAAAATAACCGCTTTGCTGCAAACGATCTGTTCCTACTACCGAAAGTGCAATATGATGTTTGACGCCTGCATTAATTTCTGCTGCCAAAAGATTTCTGCCCGAAGTTTCAAAAAATTCCAAAACTTCTTTATCTGCAAATGATGGAGAATTTGCCAGATCAATTACGATATCTGTATTAGTGACTGCTTCTGCAAGTCCTTCACCTGTAATGGTGTTAATACCTGTAGAAGGTGCTGCTGATATTACGTTGTGTCCCTGATCACGTAATTTGTTTACTACTTTTGATCCAATTAATCCTGTTCCGCCAATTACTAAAATTTTCATGATGTCTGTTTTAAATTGTTATAAATGATTTTCATTTTCATTTAGTAATAGCCAATTTACGTGCCATTCAGTTAAGACATTATAAATCAATAACTTATACATGTATTCAGATTTAAAACTTCCCTTTACAAAGGGAAATCATTTTAACTTTCACTGTATATAGTGAAAAATTAAATTTGATATCATATAAGTTTTGTACTTAAAATAATAATGCCCATTACTTAGTTGTAATGGGCATTATTTTAGGATGGTTAGGTATTTAAAAGTATTCTGATTTGGTAATGAGAAGTTTTTTCATTTTCGAATGAAGTGTATTTCCCGGGATGTTCAAAACTTCAGCAGCACCTCCGGCTCCTGAAATTTTGCCGTTGCATCTTTTTAGTGCATTAATAATAAACAAACGCTCCATTTCTTCTAATGATTTATTGAAGATATTTTCTTCGGCATCATTTTTATCTGTTTTTTTAGGAAGATATACTTCGCGCAAAACAGAATCTGTAGTCATAAGAACGCTTCTCTCTATAAGATGTTCCAGTTCCCGCACATTTCCAGGCCATAAATAACTATGCAATTGCTGCATTGCTTTTGGCGCAATACGGTTTATATTTTTGCCATTATATTTATTGTATTTGGCTACAAAAAAATTAGCGAGTGCTTCTACATCTTCCATCCTTTCGCGAAGTGAGGGTAGATAAATAGGAAAAACATTTAATCTGTAAAACAGATCCGAACGGAAACGCCCACCTTCAGCTTCTTCTTCGAGGTTACGATTGGTTGCCGCTATAATTCTGACATCGACTTTTATGGTATCCTTTCCTCCTACACGTTCTAATTCGCGTTCCTGAATGACACGCAGTAATTTTACCTGAGCTTCCAATGGCATTTCTCCAATTTCATCTAAAAATAAAGTACTGTTATTGGCCAGTTCAAACTTACCTAATCTTCTTTCTGTTGCTCCGGTGAAAGCTCCCTTTTCATGTCCGAATAATTCGCTCTCAATTAAATTTGCCGGCATTGCAGCACAGTTCACTTTAATCATCAATTTATCCTTTCTTTGGGATGCATTATGAATGGCCCGGGCAATTAATTCTTTTCCGGTTCCTGTCTCTCCAAGAATTAAAACCGTCGAATTAGATTCAGCTACCAGAGACATTAAGTGATATACCTTCTGCATTTGTTTACCGCTTCCTATAATCTCGCTAAAATTATATATGTTTTTGATTTGTTCTTTCAAATAAACATTTTCATGTTCCAGCTGTTGTTTGTACAACAGAAGTTTTTCATTAGCCTGAATATTAGCAATTGCAACTGAAATTTGGGAACAAATTCCTTTTAATACCGAAGGGTCCAGTTTATCTGCCAAAAGCCACATGGTCGCAACATTTGAATTTCCAACTTTGAGTAATGCTCCATAAGCATTTTCAAAACCAACTTTCTTCCAGAGTTGTGCAAAACCTGAATTAGTTAGCCGTAATTCCTCTTCAACATTAAAAACAACCGGACTGCCACTTTTTATTACCTGAGCTGTATAAGGCTCATGTATATCGAGTTTTATTGCCGTCATTTTATCAAAATCTATTTCTGCTTTTTCAAAAAGTGTTTTGTCAAACATATAAGGGCTCAAACCTATTCCGTCATTATCAAAAACATTCAACATAGCCAATTTAGTACTCAAAAGGTCTCGCAGTACATTTATTATCGCAAGCTGTAAATCTTCTTTGGTTCGAACTCCTGCAATTTCGTTACTAAAATGCAGTAAAACGGATTGCTCGTTATTTTTGTTTTCTAATAATTCATTGGCTATAATATTTGACATGGCAGTAGAAATTTGCGAACAAATTCCCTGTAATAACGAAATATTAATTTCTTCGATAGCAAGCCACAACATGCCTAATATACTGTCTCCATTTCGAAGCGCAATCCCTACCATTCTTTTAAACCCCAAATTCTTCCAAAAGAAAAGATATGGCGCTGTTATGCCACGATCTATTTCGATATCTACATTAAATAATAACGGGATATAACTATCAAGAACTCTGTTTTGTAAACCATCATCGATAGGAAATTTTTGTTCGAGCAATTCTTGTAAAAAAGGATCTTCATTTGTGGTAATACTTTCATCGTATATGTAAGTACTCAACGAATTTCCGTCATCATTTAATTTTCGAATCACATAACCACGCAACGGATTGATTCCTTTTAATGCCCTCCGAACTGCAAGCGACAGATCTTGTTTGTTTCTAACTTCTGAAATATCATTACTAAAATCAAGCAGGAATGATTTTTCCTGCTCTTTTTTCTGCAGTTCTTCATTTTTAATAATATTAGAAACAGCAATGGAAAGCTGTGGCGCAATACCTTTAATAATATTTCGAAACTCTGTAGTAAAACTATCAGTTCTATTTGAATAAACATGAATAAAACCAAGTGGCTTATCTTCAATCCATAGAGTTGCCATTAAAATTTCCCTAATACCGCCTTCATAACTCACCTGTAAAAAGGAAGGACTTTTAGGATTATCTTTAACTTCTTCAAGTAAAAAAGAAATGGGATTTTCAGCATCAAGAACTGCTTTTATAAAAGGTTCATTAAGCGTAAAATGCTTTTTTTGCAATTTGGCATATGCCTCTTTTTCCAATATCTCATCAGCAGCAGTATCTAATAAAAACCCTTTGTAGGTTTTATCTCTATCATCAATCAATGTCACTACTGTATGAGTAAAGTAATAAAGACTTTTTATTCGTTTAGACAATAAAAAAATCAAATCTTTTTTTTCTCTGACTCTTGTAATGTCTTTCCCTAATTCTAATAAGATGGCTCCTTCATTGTGCAAAAGCTCATTTTGAGAAGTCTCTGCACCAGTACTTATATCTTGGGTTGATTTTGCTTTTTTCATTGTCTATAAACATCATAAAACTGATACAAAATCAGTTTGAAATAGTTAATGCTATAAATGTAGTAATATTAAACACATTGACCAGTACTTTTTTAATTCGGACTTTTAAACAAAGAATAATAAGACGTTTAAACAAAGTCACTGCTTCCTGTATCATCTAATTTTGTCCTGTTAAACAATTTAAATTTTAAAAAATGGAACAGAATAATTTTCAAGGGAAATTGCAGAAAGCTAAAGCTTCCGGATTTGATGCTAAATCTACCTCAAAAGAAGTTATAAACGGAATTGATCTTACAGGAAAAATTGCCATTGTAACGGGCGGAAATACAGGCATCGGCCTGGAAACCGTTAAAACACTTGCAGGGGCAGGCGCAATGGTTATTGTGCCAGCCAGAGATGTAGAGAAAGCGAAAAGAAATCTCGACGGAATTGCCAATGTAATAATAGAGAAAATGGATTTAATGAATCCCGATTCTATTGATGCTTTTGCTGAAAAGTTTTTGCTTTCAGGAAGACCGCTTCATTTACTCATTAACAATGCAGGTATCATGTGGGTGCCGCTGCGCAGGGATAAAAGGGGCTATGAATCGCAGTTGGCAACCAATTATCTGGCGCTGTTTCAGCTCACGGCAAGATTATGGCCTGCCCTAAAAAAAGCAAATGGCGCAAGAGTGGTAAATGTTTCTTCGGGAGGGCATCAATTTTCTGATTTTGATTTTAAGGATCCTAATTTTCTAAATAGAGAGTATGAAACTTTACAGGGATACGGACAGTCAAAAACTGCGGTTAATCTTTTCTCACTGGAATTGGACACACGAGCGAAAGCCTCTAATGTGCGAAGCTATTCATTATGCCCGGGCGCTGTCGCAGAAACTGAATTAGCGCGAGAAGCACCAATTGACTTGTTCCAAAAACTAGGTTACAGTGATGCTGAAGGAAACATATTGCCTGAAGTTGCAGCCTCATTAAAAACAATTCCACAAGGCGCAGCCACAACAATTTGGGCTGCCACAAGCGAACTGCTCAAGGATATTGGCGGAGTTTATTGTGAAAATGCAGATATAGCTTCTTTAAATTCAAATGAAAAAATTATTGGAGGTATTAAACCATATTCATTAGATGAAAAAAATGCAAAACGTTTATGGAAATTAAGCGAGGAGATGACCGGAATAAATTTCGATCTAAGTTAATATTTGTATCTTTATAGCACACAAGCAATTATGGATTATCAGGTAAATTACATAAACCCGGACATCAAACTTTCCAATTACAGTGGTAAGTTATTTAAAACGGAAGCCGCTTTTAATGATCATCTGCTTGTGTGGTTAATTTCTGGTGAAACCAAAATTATCCAGGCAGATGAAAGTTTTGTATTTGGCCCGGGCAGTACTTTTTTAATTCCCAGAAATCAATTGGCGACAATCATTAATATTACAAAAGATGGATTGCCCCACAAAGCAGTTGCGATGCATTTAACGGCTAAAAGGCTTCGTGAATTTTATGATCACCAAAATGCAAAACTAAAAACTGCCTTACCAAAAATTTTCAGTTTTCATAGACATCCATTATTGGAAAGCTGCTTAGCTTCGCTGATTCCGTATTTTGAAATGCAGGACAATTTTCCGGAAAATATCGCTTCGTTGAAAATTACAGAAGCCATTTCAATACTTCGAACTATTGACCAGGATATTGACGCTATACTGGCAAACTTTGACGAACCCGACAAGATTGATTTAATTGCTTTTATGGAGAAGAACTTTATGTTTAATATGCCTTTGGAAAAGTTTGGCTATTTAACAGGCCGAAGTCTGACCACTTTTAAACGGGATTTTCATAAGGCTTTCAATAGTACACCACAACGATGGCTAACCAAAAAAAGATTGGAATTTGCACATTATAAGCTTACAGAAAAAAACAAAAATCCTGTTGAAATTTATTATGAGACAGGATTTGAAAATTTGTCTCATTTTTCCTTTGCGTTCAAAAAACAGTTTGGTTACTCCCCAACTGAATTGCAAAAAATAAATAAAAACTATTAAAGTGTTACCTATTAATCTCCTCTTTAAAAACGAGTGTATTGCCTTCAAATTTTCCATAATAAGTTATGGAAGTTTTTTACATCAAATAAATTATTCCGTAACTTTCCATCAATCCCCAACAAGACATCCAAAATAAATTCATAAAGCCAAAAAAAGACACACGCTACACGTAGTATGACAATCTTGTCAAATCGTCCATAAATTTTATAGAATTTTGTCCTGTTCCTCTCACAAACAAGCCAAATGGCGTCAATTGAAGACAATTGGAGCCATTTTTTTTATAATCTCGCTTATTTTATTAGTCTAAAGAGCCGGGCTCTCCAGCAGCCCTAGCCCCGATAAAAGTGAAAATCCTTTTGTGCCGGGGTTCGGCACAAAAGATTGAAACGTATAGCGGGAAAAAGCTCCTAAAAAATAAGATTAAATCTAAAAACTGAGTCTTTAAAAAAACGACAGCAATAATCTAATTCAAAAAATAAAACAAAAAATTACCATACAACCAAAAATTACGATCATGACCACCGTAATTCCCAAAACCCGATCAAAAACCCAAAAACCGCAGCCAAAAACACCCAGCCCCTATGACCCGCAGAGCCCTTATAAGGAACCCCAAAGCAGCCCCAAAGACATAAGGGGGAAGGACATAGAAAAGGACCTTATAGAGAATGACCCTTTAAAGGGGTCTAAAACGGATAGGAATACCCAGAGGAGCGATGAGCCTGAAAGCGATTCCTTAGCGACCATAGAACCCGAAAAGGACGATCCGGTAAGGAAGGAATTCGAAATTGGCCAGCCTGGAAATGAGGAGCTAAAAGACGATGGTCATGCCAAACCAATCAAGCTTTTGTCTGCACCCCGCCCTAATTAAAAGTACTAAAGAATAAAAAATGTAAATTAGCCAATATTTACAATAGTGTCATACTTAAGATGGGTTACATATTATGAAATGGATTACAAGGGAAAGACCTAAAATAGACCGTATTGCCTGCCCGTGGCTGATAAAAAAATTTGTCGACAAGCAGGCTGAATTTATCTATGTCCCATATAGTGAGGTACTGGTGAAGGCCAAAGAACTGGAGGCTATTGCTTTTGATATTCCTGATGTCGAATATACTCACTATGATGAAAAATGTACTTTTGATTATATCGTTAAAAAACATAAAATTGAAGATCCTGCCATACTAATTATTTCAGAAATTGTTCGTGGAGCAGACACAGACAGACATGACATTGCAACAGAATCATCCGGGCTTTGGGCAATTTCAGCCGGGCTTTCTTATAATATCACTGATGATCATAAACTACTGGAAAGCGGAATGGTCATTTATGACGCGCTCTACAGCTGGGCGACGCATCTGCACAAGCAAAACCATCTTCAAAACAGTCCTTTTGAGAATCTCCTGCATGAGGTTTACAATAAATTTTTAAACGAAAAAAAATCAAATAAAAAAACACCTTCCTGGGTAAAGGAACTTAAAGAAATTATTCAGGATCAGATTGACACCCAGTTTACCTTCGATTTAAAACAAATTTCAAATGATCTTGAATTAAACCCATCTTATTTGTCCAGAGAGTTCTCCAAGTATTTTGAAGACCTGAATTTTGGGGATTATATTCGAAAACTGCGAATTGAAAAAGCAATTCATCTTATTGAAAATTCGTCCTATACACTCACTGAAATAGCCTACATGACCGGTTTCTCAGACCAAAGTCATTTTACAAGGATTTTCAAACTTCAGACTGGGAAAAATCCATCCTCATACCGAAAAAAAACACAAAAAAGTAAACCAGATACAAAAAGTAAATAACCTTCTATTTCTATCGGTTTGGTCTATATAGCTTTGTTGTTCGAAACAAAACTATTCATTGTAATGAAACCAACGCTACTTTTTGCATTGCTGTTTATAAGCACAGCTGTCTTTTCTCAGGAAACCTATCCAAAAATCACAGGATATTTTGGAATTTACCATCCCATTGTTACAACCACCAGCGAGCAGACCAATTTAAACTTCAGGGATTATTATGCAGTGGGCTTTCCAACGGGAATCAATATCTGGAAAAGCTCCAAAATAGGTTTCTCTTTTGAAATCGTTCCCAACATAAGGGTTCAGGGCGCAAGTGATAAAGTAACCAATATCGTATTTCATCCAGGGGTTTTAGTGGCTTTGGGAAAAGGCTACACTTTTGCCGGAAGACTGGCTTTTGAAAGTGGGGGCAGATATGGCTTTACGCCCGTTCTGAACAAAACGGTTATAAAAAACAAAAACAGCAGCTACTTC
>Ga0247816_10001330_pt1 | contig 12165 bp, 11 predicted proteins | sample UWRJL209509C1_FD_179930 | JGI IMG/M metagenome (GOLD analysis project Ga0247816, IMG submission 179930) | Plant litter microbial communities from Arlington Agricultural Research Station in Wisconsin, United States - UWRJ-L209-509C-1 | ecosystem: Environmental > Terrestrial > Plant litter >...
TGCTCAACGGAAAACGCAACTCGATCACCAAGATCGAACTGCGCACCCGTGCCCGCATCGTCATCCTGCCGAACGATCACCTCGAGACGCCGCATTTCGAAGTGCAGCGCCTGCGTGATGACAGCCCGGAAGCCCACGTCAATCAGTCCAGCTACGAAATCGCTGCTGCCGCTGCCGAAGTGGAAGAAGTCCAGCCAGCCGCCGCGACCCGCACCCTGGTTCGCCAGGAAGCCGCCGTCAAGACCGCGCCAGCCCGTGCCAACGCACCGGTTCCGGTTGAAGCCGCAGCGCCAGTTGCCGCACCGGCCACCCTGCCTGAGCCAAGCCTGTTCAAGGGCCTGGTGAAGTCACTGGTCAGCCTGTTCGCCACCAAGGAAGAGCCGGTAGCTCCCGTTGTGGTCGAGAAGCCTGCTGCTGAACGCCCTGCACGCAATGAAGAGCGTCGCAACGGCCGCCAGCAAAGCCGCAATCGCAACGGTCGCCGTGACGAAGAGCGCAAGCCTCGCGAAGAACGTGCACCGCGTGAAGAGCGCGCGCCACGTGAAGAGCGTCAACCACGCGAAGCCCGTGAAGAAACCCCGGCAGTAGCCCGTGAAGAACGCGCACCTCGCGAAGAGCGCGCACCGCGTCCTCCTCGCGCACCACGTGAAGATCGCAAGCCACGTGGCGAGCGTGAAGAACGTGTGCGTGAACTGCGCGAACCTCTGGATGCAGTCGCTCCGGCTGTGGCAGCTGCCGCCGTCGCAGGTGCAACTGAAGAGCGTCCGGCTCGCCAGCCTCGTGAAGAACGCGCACCTCGCGCGCCTCGTGAAGAGCGTCAACCACGCGCCGAGCAGGCTGCTGTCGCCGGTGAAGATGAAGAGCTGCTGTCCAACGAAGATCAGCAACAGGAAGACGCTCAGGACAACGCCGAAGGCGATCGTCCACGCCGCCGCTCCCGTGGCCAGCGTCGTCGCAGCAACCGTCGTGAGCGTCAGCGTGATGCCAACGGCAATGAGATCGAAGGCTCGGAAGAGACCGGCGAAGCCACTACAGTCGTTGCCGGCGAACCGACTGGCGCCGAACTGGCTGCCGGCCTGGCCGTAACCGCCGCAGTTGCCAGCTCGGTCATCAGCGCACCTGCTGAAGCCCAGGCCAATGAGCAAGCTGAAGCCGCTACCGCTGCCATCGAAGAAAACACTGTTGTAGAGACGCCAGTCCTCGAAGCTCCGGTAGTTGAAGCAACGACTCCAGTCGAAGCACCCGTTGTTCCGGAAGTGGAAGTTGCGCCGGTTCGTGAAGTTCGCGAGCCTAAGCCAGAAGCTGAAGCAGTTGCCGAGCCTGCGGTTGTTGTTGAACAACAGCCCGTAGTTGAAGCCGTTATTGAAGCACCGGTTGCCGAGCCAACTCCTGAAGTGCGTGAAGTTCGCGAAGAACAGACCGCCTTCCAATGGACTGCAGAGCCTGCCGCCGTTGTTGAAGCGGTCGAAGCACCAGCGCCTGCACCAGTGATCGAAGAAGCTCCAGCGCCAGTCGCTGAAGTGGTTGTCGCCGCTGAACCAGCAGCCGTGGTTGCCGAACCTGCTCCAGTGGTTGAAGCACCGGTAGTTGCAGAAGTGGCTGCTCCAGTCGTGGAATCAGCCCCGGCCAGCGCCCTGACCGAGAACGGCCGTGCGCCGAACGACCCGCGTGAAGTGCGTCGTCGTCGCAAGGAAGCCGAACTGGCCGCCGCTGCTGCTCCGGCAGTTGCCGAGGTTGCACCGGTTGTCGCTGAAGTCGCCGAAGCACCGCAAGCTGAAGCCGTGGTTGAGCACGCTGCCCCTGCCATCGACGAGAACCTGCGTTCCGTCGACGAAGTGGTAGAGCACAACCCTAAAGCCCTGGAAGAAGAGCACGAGCCTAAACCCCTCGCCTGATTCCATCGGCCACTAAAAAGCCCCGCCTGAGCAATCAGGCGGGGCTTTTTTATGTCTGCGATGAGCGTTAGCGATAACTCAACAACCCCGGCACATCCACATCCCACAACACACCTGGATCATCGACCGCCACTTCCCGCACTGACGCCTGGGCAAACAGCGGCTTTGCCCCCCGGTCCCCGGTCAGCGCCATCAGGGCAGGACCGAACGAACGGCCAAACCCCACGGGGTGCCCGTACCGGCCAGCGTGCACGGGGACGCTGATGCCGTCTTCCTCAAGCGCGACAACCACTTGCTCAATGCTAGATGGCAAAACAAATGGCATATCCCCCAGCACAACCAGCCACCCATCAGATGAACTACTGGCAGCCACCGCCGCCGCGATGCTCTCGCCCATACCCGCTGAGTGTAAAAGCAGCACCTCGCAGCCATACACCTGTGCCAGCCGGATCACTTCGGTGCGATCCGGTGACGTCACCAGCCAACGCTTTTCAACACGTTCCGGCAAATTCACCAGCACGTGCTCTATCACCGGTCGCGTGCGGCCATCGCGGCCAACACACAGCGCCAACAACTTATCCTGATCACCGCCAGCTTCCGCGCGAAAGCGGCTGCCCTGACCTGCTGCCAGGATCACGGCGGTAATCCCCGTCAACTGACGGCCGCCTGCAACGGCTTTTTCTGCAACAGATCCACTCCGTTCTTGATTGCGACGATTTCTGCCATCAACGACAACGCAATCTCCGCTGGCGTATGACTGCCGATATGCAAACCGATAGGTCCATGCAGGCGCTCAATCGCATCGTCACTCAAGCCGAGCGCTGCCAGGTTCTCCCGGCGTTTCTGGCTGTTCACTCGCGACCCCAGCGCGCCGATATAGAACGCCCTGGAATTCAACGCCGTCAGCAATGCCATGTCGTCCAACCGTGGGTCATGGGTCAGCGCAACGATAGCCGTACGTTCATCGGTCTGGATATTCAACACCGCGTCATCAGGCATGCCCGGCACAAAGCGTCCGTGCTGCTCCTCCCAGCCGTAGACGAACTCCTGGCGTGGGTCGCAGATGAGCACTTCGAAATCCAGCAAGCGTGCCATTTCCGCTACGTACCGTGACAGCTGGCCCGCGCCTATCAGGAGCAATCGCCAGCGCGGGCCGTAGATAGCCCGCAAGTGGTCGCCATCGAAAACCAACACATCGGTCTTGCTCGCCCCCTTCAAGACCACCTCACCCGTTGCCAGGTTCAGCTCCCGAGCGACAATCTCATGCGCCTCGCAACGTGCCAGCAGTTCAGCCACCCAGCCGGGCTCACCAACCCGCTCCTCGGTCAGGCGCAAGGTCCCGCCACACGGCAGGCCAAAACGCGCCGCCTCATCACGGGTGACGCCATACGTCACCAGTTGCACCGGCGGCCCATCCTCAGGCAGCCGGCCATCCTGCAAGCGAGCGATCAAGTCGTCCTCAATGCAGCCGCCAGACACGGAGCCAATGACCACCCCGTCGCCGCGCAGGGCCAGCATGGCTCCCGGTGGGCGCGGCGCGCTGCCCCAGGTCTGCACAACGCTGTACAGCACCACCCGTTGCCCAGCCCGGCGCCACTCCAGCACGCTGCGCAAAACATTCAGATCAACACTGTCCATCAGGCCTGCGCCTCCTGCCAACCTTGCAATTGATAAACGTCATCGATGAACCGATAAAAAACATCGTTAGTCAGCTAACTTAACCCACCGCCAATAAAAAAGCCCTGCAATGCAGGGCTTGGTTCGTCAAAAAACACGCTTAGTTCAATAGCGATTGGGCTCCATTTCGAGAACGACCTTAAATCGCTTTTCGACGTCTTGCTGGATACGCTGCGCCAGGCCGGCGATGTCCTGGCCGGTGGCCGCTCCGTAATTTACCAGCACCAACGCCTGTAGACGGTGCACGCCTGCATCACCCTCGCGAAAGCCTTTCCAGCCGGCCTTGTCGATCAACCATCCGGCGGCCAGCTTCATCTGCCCATCAGCCTGCGGGTACGCCACCAGGTCCGGGTACTGAATCTGCAACTCGGCAGCCAGCGCCTGGGAAACCAGTGGGTTCTTGAAGAAACTGCCGGCATTGCCGAGCACTGCCGGGTCCGGCAGCTTTTCACTGCGGATGCTGCAAATCGCCCGGCTGACGTCGCTCGGTGTCGCGTTGGTAATACCCAACTCCGTCAGGCGCTGCTTTACCGGCCCGTACTCAAGCTTGAGGTGCACGGCGCGACTCAAGGCAAAACGCACCCGCAGGATCAGCCAACGCCCGACTTCGTGCTTGAACAGGCTGTCGCGGTAGGCAAAGTTGCACTCGGCCAGGCCGAAGTCCCGTAGCTCGCCGGTCTGGCGATCCAGCGCAGTCAGGCCGGCGAACACGTCCTTGATCTCCACGCCGTAGGCACCAATGTTCTGCATCGGCGCTGCGCCGACCGTGCCGGGAATCAGGCTGAGGTTTTCCAGGCCGGAAAAGCCGTGCGCCAACGTCCACAGCACAAATGGGTGCCAGGCTTCACCAGCCTCGGCTTCAACCACCACCTGCTCGCCGTCATCGTGCAGCACACGAATGCCTTGGGTGGCCATGCGCAGCACCAGGGCCGAAATGTCCTGGGTCAGCAGCAAGTTGCTGCCGCCGCCGATCACCAGCAACGGCAACTGTTGCGCCGCGGCATAGGCCAGGGCTTCACGCACATCGGTGTCGCTATGAGCCTCGGCAAACAGCTGCGCGCGCACATCGATGCCGAAGCTGTTGAATGGCTTGAGAGAAACCTGCGCGTGCAACTGCAAGGTCATAGCCGTCCCTTCAATTCAACAATCAGCAGATCACAGGCGCGCTCAATCAGATCGAGGACGGTTTCAAAGCCTTGGTCGCCTTCGTAGTAGGGGTCCGGCACTTCATCCACCACCGAGTCGTAGCGGCGCAGGAACAGATCCAGATCCGCCTTGCCCTGAGCTGGCTGCATGGCCTTGAGATTGCGCAGATTGCTCTGGTCCATGGCCAGGATCAGGTCGTACCGCGAGAAGTCGGCGCGCGACACCTGTTGGGCGCGCTGGGCCGACAAGTCATAGCCGCGTTGCAGTGCTGCACGCTGGCTACGTTTGTCCGGCGGATTGCCAACGTGCCAGTCACCGGTACCGGCCGAGGCCACTTCGACCTGATCAGCCAGGCCGGCTTCACGCAGCTTATGGCGCAGCACGCCTTCTGCCGTTGGCGAACGGCAGATATTGCCCAGGCAGACGAACAGAACCTGCATCAGAACCCCAGCAGGCGACGTACGCGCTCAAGGTCTTCAGGTGTGTCGACACCGGCGGGCGGCGCTTCCAGGGCATCGCCCACATGAATGCGCACGCCATGCCACAAGGCACGCAGTTGCTCCAGGGATTCGGTGTTTTCCAACCAGCATGGGCCCCAACTGACGAAGTCGTGCAGGAAACCCGCACGGTAAGCGTAAATGCCGATATGACGACGGTATGGCACGCCAGCCGGCAGCGCATCGCGGTTTTTGGCAAAATCATCGCGCGCCCAAGGCAACGTGGCACGGCTGAAGGTCAGCGCCAGGCCATTGATGTCGCTGACCACTTTCACCACGTTCGGGTTGAACAGGGTTTCGATGTCTTCAATCGGCTCGGCCAGGGTCGCCATGCGCGCTTCACCATGGGCCGCAAGGTTGGCTGCCACCTGGTCAATGACGCCTGGCGGAATCAGCGGTTCGTCACCTTGCACGTTAACTACGATGGCGTCCGACGCCAGCCCGAGTTTGGCGGCCACTTCGGCCAGGCGGTCAGTGCCGGAATTATGATCTTCGCGGGTCATCACTGTTTCGGCACCAAACCCCTTGCAGACCTCGATGATGCGCACATCATCAGTGGCCACCACCACCCGCTCGGCGCTGCTTTTGCAGGCCTGCTCCCACACCAGCTGGATCATCGGCTTGTCGCCGATAAGCTGCAGCGGTTTGCCCGGCAGGCGCGTGGAAGCATAACGAGACGGAATTACAACGGTGAAAGCAGTAGTCATTTATCCAGGCGCTCATCGGTGGTCAGGGTACGAGCTTCGCTTTCCAGCATCACCGGGATGCCGTCACGGATCGGATACGCCAGGCCGGCGCCCTTGCTGATCAACTCGGTTTTGTCGGCGCTGAGCTTGAGCGGACCTTTGCAGATCGGGCAAGCGAGGATGTCGAGCAATTTGGTGTCCATGAGTGTTTCCTGGATAGAAGCGTTTTAAGGCAAAACACGGGCGGGCAGCAGACGCATGAGCTGCGTGTCGAACCAGGCGACAAACGCCGGTGACGGTGCCGCGTCTACTGCAAGGTACCACCAGTCAGGCCGGGCAAAGGCGCGGCACTTCACCGCGTCCTTTTCGGTCATCACCAGCGGCAAGGCCGGCGTGAAATTCAGGACCTCTGCGCTGTAGGGCGCATGGTCGGCAAAAGCATGGGGTATTGGCAGCCAGTGTAGCGTTTCAAGGGTATTGAAGAAACGTTGCGGGTTGCCGATGCCGGCCACCGCATGCACGCGCTGACCTACCGGAAAATGATCGAGGAGCATGCGTTCGCCGGTTTGCAGATTGACCAGCGTGGTGGGCAGCAGCCGGAAAGCAAAGCCGTCATCACGGTCGGCACCTGCGCCGTTGTACAGCAGCGCATCGACGCTTTGCAGGCGTTCGGCCGGCTCACGCAAGGGGCCAGCCGGCAGGCAACGGCGGTTGCCCAGGCCGCGAGCGGCATCGATCAACACCAGCTCCAGGTCACGCGCCAGACGGTAATGTTGCAGGCCATCGTCGGACAAAATCAGGTCCAGGGTCTCGCTGGCCAACAGCGCCTGGACCGCGCGGCTGCGGTCCGGGTCGATCATCAGCGGGACGCCGCTGCGCTGCACGATCAGCAGCGGCTCATCACCTGCGACCTCTGCGCTATGGCTCGCGTCGACGCGCCACGGCAACTGGGGCGGCTTGGCGCCATAGCCTCGGCTGACTACGCCTACACGCAAGCCCCGGCGTTGGCAGTGGTCAATCAGCCAAAGAATCAAGGGCGTCTTGCCGGTGCCGCCGACGGTGATATTACCGACAACGATCAACGGTACCGGCGACTGATAGATGTCGCCCTCACCTGCCAGGAATCGCGCGCGCTTGCGCTGAGCCACCCGGCGATAGAGCCATTCCAGCGGCTGCAAAAACTTCAGCGCGGGATGGCCGGTGTACCAGGCATTGAGCAAACGATCAGACATGGCCATCAGGGTTGGCTCGCCGCCTCGACGGTGGTCATGCGCAAATGGCTGAAACCAAGCTTGCCGGCAGCGTCCATCGCGGTGATCACGGCCTGATGCTGGGTTTTGCCATCGGCGCTGATGGACAACGGCAGCTTGGTATCACCGCCAGACTCCTTTTGCAGCGCGTCCATCAGGCTCGCCAGATCATTTTTCGGCAGCAACTGGTTGTTCACCGAGAACACCCCGTCGGCGCTGATGGCAATGTCCAGTTGCTTGGCCTGCTGGTCTTGCGCCGGCGAGCCGCTGACGGCTTCCGGCAAATCGACGCGCAATTGGGTTTCACGGGTGAAGGTGGTGGTGACGACAAAAAACAGCAGCAGGATGAACACCACGTCGATCAACGACGCCAGGTTGATATCGACGTTTTCCCGACGCTTGCGGCGAAACTTCACGCTTTGCCCTCAACCAGATCGACATCACGGTCGCCTTGAACGACTTCCACCAGCTTGATGGCTTCCTGCTCCATGCCCACCACCAGCTCATCGATCCGGCGTTGCAGGAAACGGTGGAAGAACACCGAAGGAATACCGACCATCAGGCCCGCCGCAGTAGTGATCAGGGCCTTGGAAATACCTCCCGCCAGCACAGCCGCGTTGGTGGTCATGCCCGAGCCCATGAACGACGAGAAAATATCGATCATGCCCAGCACCGTACCGAGCAGGCCGAGCAACGGTGCCATGGCAGCGATGGTGCCCAGGGCGTTGATATAGCGCTCGAGCTCATGGATGACCCGGGCAGCGGCCTCCTCAATGCACTCCTTCATGATCTCGCGACCATGCTTGGAGTTGGCCAGGCCCGCGGCGAGGATTTCACCAAGGGGCGAATTGGCCCGCAGCTCCTTGAGCTTTGCCTTGTCCAACTGTTTGTTCTTGATCCAGCCCCAGACCTGGCCCAACAGGTGGTCGGGCGTCACACGGCTGGCACGCAGGGTCCACAGGCGTTCGGCGACGATGCCGAGTGCGGCGATGGAACTCAAAATGATCGGCAACATCATCCAGCCGCCTGACTTGACCAATTCCCACACAGTGAACGCCCCCTCGAAAAAGTGCGCCACTTTACCATAGGGTCAGGAGGAAGGGCTCGCCGGCCCGAGCGCATCCTGTATCAGGTCCCGGTCTTTGGTAACCCTGGGTTGCGGTGGGAGGTCGCGCCAGAAACGGCGCTGGCTGCGGGCGCCGACCGGCGGCAGGAAAGCGCCCAGTTGCAGGCGCAGCGCGCCGTGTTCGGCGCTGTCATAAATCGCGCTGCCCAGGGCCTGATAACGCTCCATCACCTGAGGGTGTGGATGGCCGAAAGCGTTACTGCGGCCACGGGAGATCAGCACGGATTTGGGTGCAAGCCGTTGCAGAAAAGGCCATGAAGACGAACTGCGGCTGCCATGATGCGGCGCTTGCAGCCAATCGACTGGCACTCCGAGTGGCGTCGCCAGCAACGCCTGTTCGGCAGCGCGGTCAATATCGCCGGTCAGCAGCAGCCGCTCGCCATTGGCTTGCACCAGCAGTACACAGGATTTGGGGTTACCACTGGTCGCGCCGGACCATTGCCACAGCTCAAATGCCACCCCGTCCCACTCCCACTGTTCACCGCTGACGCACTGTTGAATGCCAAGAAATGCCGGCAGCCGCTCGGTTTCGCCACCCACTACCCGTTTGATCGGCAACCCCCGGGCAACCGCAGCCGCGCCACCGGCATGATCGGCGTCGGCATGACTGAGCAGCATCATGTCCAGCTCTGCGACCCCGAACTTGCGCAAGGCTGGCAGCACCACCCGCGCGCCAAGGTCGAACTCACCGGAACGCGGCCCGGCGTCGTAGAGCAGTACGTGATTGCGGGTACGCAAGATGATCGCCAGCCCCTGCCCTACGTCCAGTTGCACCACGTCGACCTGCCCGTGGGGCACCGATTCCCGAGGTGGAAATACCGCCAGTAGCAGCATCGGCCAGCCGAGCAGCCGAAACGGAATACCTTTGGGCATCAGCAACAGCACGGCGCCCAGCAGGCTGACCAGCCAATAGCCGACCGGCACCTCGGGCGGCATCCAGGCCGGCAACCGTTGCGCCAGCAGCGCCAGGGCATTGAACAGCCAACCGAGCGCACCGCCAGCCAGCCACAACAACCCCGCGCCTATATAAGGAAGCGGCAATAACGCCGTCCCCAGCAGCGCCAGCGGCAGCACCACCAGGCTGATCCACGGCACCGCGAACAGGTTGGCCAGCGGCCCACTCAGGCTGATGGGTAAACCGAGTATCAGCAATACCGGCAACAGGCCGATGGCGATCAACCATTGGGCCCGAGTCCAGGCCTGCCAGGCGCGCCAGGCACCCAATCGCCCGCTGAAGGCCAGGACCAGCACGGCAACGGCGGCAAACGACAACCAGAACCCCGGTTGCAGGCTGGCCAGTGGTTCAAGGATCAGCACGGCATTGAGCGCAAGCAACAACGGCCACCAGACCCCCAAGTGACGAAACCGCAGGCGCCACAGCAACACCAGCCCCACCATCACACAGGCACGCTGCACCGGCACCTGAAACCCCGCCAGCAATCCGTAGCCCAGCGCTGCGGCAAACGCCAAACCGCAGGCCCACGGTAACCATGGCAAGGGTTTTGGCCACAAACCGTATCGCGCCAGGCCGGCTACCAGTCCATAGATCAACCCGGCCAACAGGCCGATATGCTGGCCGGAAATCACCAACAGATGCACGGTGCCGGTGTCTTGCAGAACCCGCCACGCCTCGGCGCCCAGCCCGGAGCCGTCTCCCAGTACCAACGCGGCCAAACCAGCCTGTTGACCATGGGCATCCACGGCCAACAGGCGCTGACGAATGGAGTCACGCCAGGCATATCGGGCCGGCTCAAGCCGCTGGCCATCCTTGACCGAACCGGTGGCGCCGATACGTTGGGCCAACAGCCAGGCCTCATAGTCAAAACCATGCACATTGAGCAACCCGGATGGACGCTTGAGGGTAACCGCCAGACGCCAGCGCTCACCACTCTGGACCGGTGGGCCACCACGCCAGGACACACGGATACGCTGGGGCAGCAGGTCTTTGCGCGACCGGCTGTCGGACAGTTCGAAGCGCACGCCGTCGGCTGTCTGTTGCGCCAGGCCGGTAACGCGTCCTTCCAGCCAACGGGTCTGGCCATCCAGGTGCGGCGCCAGCCGTGCGTCCAGCGCCCACTGTGCGTTAAGGCAAGCCCAGCTCAACCCCAGCAGGAAAAACGCCAGTGGATAGGTACGAAACGGCAACAGCATCAGTGCCAGGACCGGCATCAACAGCAGCCAACCGGTCGACGGCAGCGCCGGTAAAAAACGCACGGCGAGCAGCCCCAGCGCGAGCGCGAACATCCCTGTTCTCATGGATCATTCCTTGAAAGTGACCCTTGAGGGATAGTCGATGAGCTAGCGCGGACTATGATCTTTTGTCACAAAGTCTGAATTTTCCGTTCATGGAATGCGGGCATACTTGCCCCTCGAACTGACCTGGAACCCTTATGCCACGGCGCTTATTCAAACGGTACATGCCCGATCCGACCAGCATCCGGGAACACAAGTCCTTACGCTTTCTCGGCAAGCTACTGCATGATCCGAACCTCTGGCACCTCAATCGGCACTCGGTAGCGCGAGCCATGGCCGTTGGTCTGTTCGCAGCGTTTATCCCGATTCCATTTCAGATGTTGTTGGCGGCGGTCCTGGCGGTTTCGGTGCGCGCCAACATGCCGATTGCCGTAAGCCTGGTCTGGCTGACCAACCCGATCACCATGCCGTTTGTCTTTGTCTTCACCTACATGACCGGCGCCTGGCTGATGAACATCCCGCCCCGCAGCCTTCCCGACAACCTGACCTGGGAGTGGATCAGCGGGCAGTTGTCGACGCTCTGGCAACCCTTTCTGCTGGGCTCGGTGGTGACGGGCCTGGTGTTGGCCGCCCTGGCCTATTGCTTGACCATGGGCTACTGGCGCTGGTGGGTGTCGCATCAATGGAAGAAGCGCAAACAACGCAGGCCATAAGAGTTACAGGGCCAACAGGCGCATATGCACGCGTAATCCTCGACCGGTGTTTTGCGCCCATAAATGACCGTCCTGGCGCTGCACGGCGTTGCGCGCAATGCTCAAGCCCAGGCCAAAGCCGCCGTCTCCCGGCCGTGAGCCGTCCAGCCGGGTGAACGGCGCAAAGATCCGCTCCAATTCATGTTCGTCGATACCCACGCCCTGATCTTCCAGCCACAGGTGCCAGAACTTCCCGTCACGTCGCCCATCCAGTCGCACAACCCCTGACTCAGGAGAGTGGCGAATGGCATTGCGCAGGATATTTTCCAGAGCCTGGGCCAACGAGTTCAAATCACCGCGTACCCAGCAGTCTGCCGCCAGCAGGCATTGCAACCGTGACGCCGGCCAGCCGCTTTCAAAGCAGGCGTTTTCCCGGAGCATGTCCCACAGCGCTTGTACCTGGATATCTTCCTTGGGCAACGGTGCCCGCTCGGTATCGAGCCACGCCAGTTGCAGGGTGTCTCCCACCAGGCGTTGCATACCGTCGATTTCACGCCCCAGGCGCTCACGCAGTTGTGCCAGGTCTTGCTCGCTGTCGCAGGCGACGCGCAAGCGGCTCAACGGCGTGCGCAGCTCATGGGACAGGTCGCGCAACAGTTGCTGCTGCAGTGCAACGGTACTCTGCAGACGCTCAGACATATGATCAAACGCGCGACCCAGCTCGCCCAACTCGTCCTGGCGGCTGGTGGCATCGTGGGACAGTCGGGTACTCAACTGATCGGCACGCCAGGCGTTGGCCTGCTCGCGCAATTGGTTGAGGGGCATGATCAGCAACCGGTAAAGACCGACGCACAGCAGCAGGGTGAACAGGCCAGGAATCACCCCGTTGGTCACAATTCGCCAGAACAGCAGGTAGCGCCCCGGCATGAAGCGTTTCGGCAACTCGATCACCAACGCGCCAGCGGTGGGGTCGGCCGGGAATGGTATTTTCAACCACGGCAAG
>Ga0247816_10001332_pt1 | contig 12160 bp, 6 predicted proteins | sample UWRJL209509C1_FD_179930 | JGI IMG/M metagenome (GOLD analysis project Ga0247816, IMG submission 179930) | Plant litter microbial communities from Arlington Agricultural Research Station in Wisconsin, United States - UWRJ-L209-509C-1 | ecosystem: Environmental > Terrestrial > Plant litter >...
GAGATTATCTGGAAAATGATTCGCCCTACATTTGAAAAACCGTTTAATAGAGAAGAAGAATAAAATGAGAAAAGTAATTTTAATGAAAGGATTGCCGGGAAGCGGAAAATCGACTTTGGCAAAAAAGATAATTGCAGAAAACCCTGAGACCTATAAACGAATCAACAGAGACGATTTGCGCGCGATGTTTGATAACGGAAATACTAGTGATAAAAACGAAAAATTCGTTAAAAAAGTACGTGATTTATTAATAGTAAAAGCTCTTGAAGAGGGAAAAAGCATTGTGATTGATGATACGAATTTATCTGAAACAAATCTAAGACGCGTTTCTCAATTGGTTCAGGAATATAACACAAAATTCAATGAAAAGGTTGAAATTGAGGTTATGGAAGTTAATACAGATGTTGCGGTTTGTCTAGAACGAGATGCGTTGAGAGAAAAACCGGTTGGAGAAAAAGTAATCAGAAAAATGCACAGACAATTTTTTAAAGATTCTCCGGAATACTGCGCTCAAAACCCAAATCTGCCAAAAGCCATTATCTGCGACCTTGACGGAACGCTGGCTTTAATGAACGGAAGGAATCCTTTTGATGCCAGTAAATGTGATGAAGATGAAATCAATAATCCGGTGGCGAATGTGTTGCGAAATTACAAGAAATTGGGATATGAAATATTGCTGGTTTCAGGAAGAGAAGACCGATACAAAGAACCAACATTGCGATTTCTGGAAAAACACGAAATCGAATACGACAACCTGATCATGCGTAAAACCAAAGACAGCCGAAAAGATTCGATTATAAAAACCGAAATCTATAATGAGTTTATCAAAGATAAATACTTTGTAGAATTCGTTCTGGACGACAGAAATCAAGTTGTCGACACTTGGAGAAACGATCTGAAATTACCTTGCTTCCAGGTGTATTACGGGGATTTCTAACTTGAAGGTGCTGAGGTTCTAAGTTGCTAAGATACTAAGACAAAAAACTTTGAGGATCTGCTCTTGATAGCTATCGGGATTGCGAGATTAAAACCAGACAAAGAGAACAAAAAACTTAGCGTCTTAGTGTCTTAGTGGCAAAAAAAATCCAGACAAAGAGAATAAAAAACTTTGCGTCCTAGTGCCTTAGTGGCAAAAAAAAACAGACATGGAACTAGTAAACAAAGACTTCGAAATACTCACAGATTACATCCTGACCTTTCATTCGTATAAATACCTCAATATCGATCTAATCGAAGACTGGGCAATCGAATTGATCAATTCCGGTTATGAGAGTGAAGCTATTTATAATTTAGCTTGTTTCTATAAACCAATCGATTCTGATGAAGTTCAGCCTTATCTGGAAGCCGTTCTCTCAGAATTGAATCTAACAACAAAAAACAGGGAAGAATCTCAAAAAAGTCATATAAGATATTTTCTAAATAAAGTAGTGAAACATGACGATGTAAGAGGTAACCTGAAAAGAATGCTGCATCTGTATTGCGACTTTGATGTAGACAAAGACATAATCGATCTCTCTGTTCTTGATGACGCTTGGGATGATTTGATAGCAGGCCAAGTCAATTGGTATTATAAAGATGTTAGTCTGGATACTATCGAACAAGAAGTTATAGTAATGGCTCAAAAATGGCTTTATGAAAATTGATAGAGAAGGTTCAAAGGTTCAGAGTGGCAGAGTTGCAAAGGGATAAAGTTTTTTCACTGCAGATACTTGGTATTATGCCCATTTTATGTCATTTCGACGAAGGAGAAATCACACTCGAGACTCGACAAAGATTGGCAAATTCCTGAATGGAATTACTAGTGTGATTTCTCCTTCGTCGAAATGACAAACTTTGTGTAAAAACTTTGTGACTTAGCGCCTTAGCGGCAAAAAAATAAAGATTAACACAGACTCAAAAAATAAAAAAACTTTGTGTCTTAGTGCCTTAGTGGCAAAAAACAACAAAAATGAATACATACATAGACATAGGAATTAATTTAACCAATAAACAATTCCAAAACGACATAGACGATGTCGTACAAAACGCTTTGGATGCCGACGTATCGCAAATGATACTCACCGGAACAAGTATAAAAAATAGCGAAGCTTCTGCTCGAATAGCAAAAGAATATCCCGGAATATTATACGCTACAGCCGGAATTCACCCGCATGATGCGAAAAGTTTTGATGCGCAAAGCATTTCGAAATTGCGAAATTTACTAAAACAAAAACACGTAGTTTCGGTAGGGGAGTGCGGACTCGATTTTGATCGTGATTTTTCGCCCAGAAATGTTCAGGAAACGTGTTACAAAGCCCAGTTAGAATTGGCGATTGAAGTTCAGAAACCTTTGTTTTTGCACGAAAGAGCTGCTTTTACAAAGTTTATGGACATTACAAAAGACTATTTGCCACAATTGCCAAAAGCCGTTGTGCATTGTTTTACCGGAACTTTGCAGGAAGCCAAAACCTATCTCGATAACGGATTTTATCTCGGTTTTACCGGAGCAATATCCGACAGTAAACGTTTTAATCATTTAAAAGAAGTGATTCAGTACGTTCCGTTGGACCGAATGATGATCGAAACCGATGCGCCCTTCATGCTCCCAAAAAACACACCAAACAATCTCTTGAAGAAATACCACGAACGCCGTTGTGAGCCTGCTTTTCTGCCTTTTGTTGCAGCAACTGTGGCGCAGTTTAAAGGAGTTTCGGGGATTGTGGTTGCAGAGGAAACTACGAAGAATACTAAGGAGTTTTTTGGGATTTAGCGTTTTTACCACGAAGACACAAAGGCACAAACTAAAAAAACTTTGCGTCCCAGCACCTTAGCGGCAAAAAATGTTGGCTTCTAAATCAGGTATTTTTACTGGGTTTAAAGGCTTTTTAGTTTCATTATATTTGGAGACGGAGATTCTAATTTTTATAATTACAGCTTATGGAAATCCGTAAAACTATTATTAAAATTTAGCACATCTTTGATGTTTTTTTATCAATCAAATAAGAACAGAAGTGGAAGAAGTTGGATTTCTTTTAAGGTAAAAGATCAATCTAATTTTTTAAATATTTTTCAGCGTTATATTAAGACAAAAAAATCAAATGTATTTATGATAAATCAAAATGAGAATCAGGACATTGAAGAAGAAGTAATTTCCTCAGAAGCAAATAATATCAATCAAAAGACAGAAATTGAATTGGAAATATTATCTCCTTTAGATAAAAAAGGTGATCCACGAATACAGAAATATCTTAGACATATTAAAAATGCAATCGACAATAAAGATATTAAGAATCTTGCATTATCTGGTGTTTATGGATCTGGGAAAAGTACAATAATAAAATCTTTTAAATCTCAATATTCTAATTTTGAAATTTTAAATATTTCACTTGCTTCATTTAATGAAACTAATGATTACACGACATTTAAAGATCAGATTCAACTAAATATTTTACAACAGATTATATATAGTCAAAAGGCTGAAAAACTACCAGAATCAAGAATAAGTAGAATAAGTGAATTAGATATTTGGGATTTCAAAAATTGGATTAAAGTTAGTGCATTTTTATTACTTGCAATATCAACATATTTATTATTGAATTTTTACAGTTATCAACTGAATCCTAATAATTGGAAGCTATCTGATAATCTTAATTTGAGTTGTTTTGTTTTAATTATTCTATCTCTTGTGTCAATGGGTATAATAGGTCAAATTTTTATTGAGCTATTAAAAAATTTGAGGATAAATAAAATTAGTCTAAAAGATGCTGAATTTGGAAATAAATCAGAAAGTAAAGATTTACTAAACAAGCATATTGATGAAATTTTATATTTTTTTGAGAAGATCTCAATTGATATTGTTGTTATAGAAGATTTAGATAGATTCAATACTACAGAAATATATAGAACATTACGAGAAGTTAATTTTATTCTTAATTCCTATTTGTTTAATATTAACCCTAGTAATCCTCGTAAAGTTACATTCTTGTACGCTATCAAAGATGATTTGTTTTTAGATGAATTAGATAGAACAAAATTTTTTGATTTAATTATTCCAGCTATACCATTTGTTAATTATAGTAATTCAAAAAATGTTTTAAATGAGAAATTAGATAAAATTTTTGTAGAGGAAAAAATGTTTAACAAGCCTACGAAAGAATTTATAAATACAGTTTCTTCTTTTATAACTGATAATAGAACTCTTCTGAATATTATCAATGAATTTATAATTTATAAAGAACAACAAAAACTACAAAATGAAGAATTAAATCCAGAAAAGCTATTAGCTATTATAATTTATAAAAATTTGAGACCAAAGGATTTTTCAAGATTACATATAAGCAAAAGTAATATTGACTTAATCTTTTTAAACAGAGAAAAGTTAATCAAAAAGTCAATTGATGATTTAGATACTAAAATAGATTTAATTCAAGAAGAAATAAAAAACATAAACAATGATAATATTAAGAAAATAAGCGATTTAAATACAATTTATTTGTACCATATAAAAGAACTTATTAATGAATTAAATTGTAAAGGATTGATATATAATTCTGAACGTAAGACTTTTAAAATTATAATTAATAATGGTTTTGATTTAAATCAATTCTATGATAATGAAATAAAATATTATAATAATAGTTCTGATCATCTAATAGGTATTAAACTCAGTGACATAGATACTATTACAGGTTATTCATATTCTGAAAATTATGATTTAATAGTAAATCTAGATAAAAGAATTCTTGAAAAAGAAGATGAAATTAAGGAAAATAGAGACAAAAAAAACGATTTAAATAATTGGGCTTTGAAAGAAATTCTTGAAAATAAAAATTTATCAAAAGAAAATTTACAAATAGAAATTGATATTTTTTATGAAGGAAGTCTAATAGAGGAAAAAGATCGGATATACAATGATCCATTATTGATTTTTTTGTTGTTAAACGGTTATGTTGACGAGCATTACAAAGAATATATTTCGATCTTTCAAAAAGGAGGATTAAATGAAACTGATCAGGAGTTTAAAATTAATATTATTTCTACAATAAGTGAACCTAAGCCTTATCGCTACGAATTAGCTAATCTTGATGATATTATTGATGAATTGCCAATTAATTATTTTAAAAATGACCGCATTCTAAATATTGATTTAGTAAATCATATAACAGTTTTTAAATTTAATTATGAGCAAAAATTCCAAGCTTTATTAGATACAATTTCAAATTGGAGTAGTAGAAGAACTAGGTATTTTCTGAGTTCTTACATATATGAGGGAAGTCAAAATAAAACATTTATTATTGAGTTAGCTAAAAGTTGGGATAAATTTTGGTATACCATAGAAAAAGACCCTCATTTTATTGAACAAGATAAAAAACAGATACTATATATATTATTAAATGTTGCCGATGATGACACTCTTTTACATGTAAATAGAAATAAAGAATTGAGTATGTACATAGCTAATGATATTAATATATTGTATGATTTTAATGAGCAAAACTCTCTTGACAGAATCCGAAATATTTTATCAAATAAAGTTCTTGATGTGAAGTTTAAGGAAATATTCGCTGTAAAGGATAAATTCAGTAAAGTTTTTGATATTATTTATGACAATAATAACTATGAAATTACATATAACAATCTAGCAACTATTATACAACATAAGCTGGATACTGACTTCAATTTTAAAAAATTTAATGAATCAAATTTAACTTATATTCAGGAAAATTTTCTTGATGAAATTATTAAGAATTTGGAATTAGATAATTATAACTCATATATTAGAAATATTTATTCACAATTTGAATATGATCAAAATGAAACTTCTGCTTACGTTTTGAACGTTCTTAATAATGAAAATGTAGAAGAAGATGTGAAGCTTATATTTCTACGAAAGCAAATAAATAATTTATTAGATTTTAGTGGAATTGAAAAAGTAATTGATTGTGATTTATTAGTTAAAGAAAATAAGGTAGATACGAGCTGGGTAAATGTATATGAATATTACTGCAACTATGATAATTCTTTTAATGAAATCCTTACTACTTTTTTAAATGAAAGTGAGAACTATTTAATTTTAGCATTAGCAGTTATCAAAATAAATATGGCAAAGGATTTACAAAATGAATTTGTTTTAAAATTAATCAGTAATGATAATCTAGCAATAGAATCATATAGTGTTTTTATAGAAAAAAGTATTCCAAAACAATATAAATTTGCTGATCAATTTGATTATAAGTTAATTAGCAAAGATAAGGTTGAGAAACTTATCCAATTCAATATAATTCCTCTCACTGTATATAACTTTAAGGAAATAAAATCGATTTATCCGGGTCTACAAATAAAATTATTACTAAGGAACTGGACTAGTTATTTAGATTTTTATAAAAAATACGATTTTGAAATAGAAACGAATGATATTATTCTACTATTACGAGATCCTAATTTAAAAGAAGCATTGAAACATTATATAATCAAAAATCAGATAATAGATGGGGATTTATCAAATGAAGAATTAGCTATTGAAGTTTCTAAACTATTGATTAATACAAGAAGTAAAATTAAAGATATTAATTTGTTATTGAGTTTCAGTAGGTTAAAGATAATCTTTGCTAATAAATTGGAAGGTACTATAAAAATTAGACTTATTAACTTAGTAGGTGACACATTGACTAAAATTGAAATCTTAACGTTGAAAGATTTAATGCAAAAACCATTTAGTAATATTCAACCTAAATCTCAAATATTATTGACTGATAACAAGATAAATTGGGAATTTATCAAAATTTTAAAAGAAAAAGGGATTGCAGGTGAAGCAAAACCAAATACTAAAAAAGAAATAAGGGTTTGGTTACTTAATTATCTTAAATAATCTTTTAATTTAATGAATAGAAAGTAACAGTCTAAATTTATTTTGCTTTGTGAAGACTTCGGAATTCATATAAACAATTAAATAAAGCAAAAAAAAGCGCAATTCTAATTGCGCTTTTCAATTATGTAAAGAAAAAGAAAATATTATTTCCCTTTCATCAACTTCTCTAAATAGTCAACCTTATCTTTTTCAGCCTGAAACAAACGTTCGTAAAGCTCCACAACTTTATCAAGAGGATTGAAGTAATGTGAAATTAGTTACTGTTTCCATTTTCTTTATTACTATTAAACTATTATCGTAAAAGTTATTTAAAAAATCCGCACAAATCAGCGTTTTCGCGAAAGCGAATCCGTATAATCAGCGTATAAAATCGCCCCAAATCAGGGCGATTTTCCTTTATATATAAAAGTACAATTTCTAAGAAATCATCATCTTCACTCCCAAAATATGCTTGCAAATCCCTCTTTTGCCCTGATAAGCCGTAAACCAGTCGCAAGTACATCTTTGCGAATTATGGTCGATAATGACTTTGTGTACAACGCCGGAACCTTTTACTTTGGCTTCGATATACTCGGCTCTTCGCTCGACGATTTCGATATCTTCGTTCGCTAATAGTTTTTTGGCATTTTTAAGTCTTGGGTTGAGTGATAAAATGCGTTCGGTTTTAAAAGGGAGACGACGGTAGAAATGCGCTTTTTCGCTTAAATCATAACCCAATAATCCCATTGAGGATAAATTCGAAGTCAGATTGTCCATTGTGCCAAAATCGATATCATTTTCGATAGAAAGCATCGTTGGGTCAAAAGTTTCATTCGATTTTAATAAACTGTTCAATCCGTAAACCCATTCTATTGGTAAGTTTTCGGTCATGGTTTCCAGTACATTTCCTTCGCCCGAAAATCCTCGGTACGAATCTGGAGAAAAAGCCATTAAGAGCTGCATCTTTCCAAATTCGGCGACTATCGCGCAAGTTTGTTTGTCTGCCGATTCATAAATAAAAATTTTATCTACAATAGCCAGAATTCCTTCTAACAAACGCAATCTTTGTACGCCGCCAATTCTAACACTATCGGCTGTAGCCAAAGTCGAAAACATAAATTTTCCGGCTCTTTTGGTAATAAAAAAATCACCTTTTACGGTTCCTTTTGGTAAACTCTGAAACAACTGAATTGTCTGAACTTTGTTCAGTTCAAACTTAATGTCCATATCTGCCAGATACAACTGAACGCTCGTTAAGCCTTTGATCCAGCGCATCGGTAAAGTCACTTTTTTCTCCGTCACTTTTGCTTTGCTGGTAATCACCTGAACATCCTGCTGACCCACGGCAAGGGTTACTTTTTCGTTTTTCTGAATCGCGTTTAAAGCATTCAGCATCGGATCATTAAAATCGACATTCGTAGTTCCGTTGGCGATAAATTCTCCGTCGATCGCTTCGGGTTTCATGTCCAGTCGTACATAAACACCATTGCAAGACGAAAAACCTTCGAAACGCAATCGCTCAGATCCTGCCGAAACGATAGGATCACGCAAACTTGGCGGAATAGGCCCAAAACTGGAACGAACCACTTTGGCAATCGTAGTCCAGCATTTTGCGGTAACATAAGGATCAGTCAGGTTTCCCCAGAAAAAACACGGAATGTTATTGACTTCTTCAATTTCGGTTTGGTGCGCCAGGACCAGATTGTTGATGCCTTTAGTTTTGCTATATGTCGAAATTCCTTTATAATTATATTCGAGATCTGTCATTTTTCTTTATTTTAAAATTTGCTTAATCAATGATTTAAGCGATGCATTATCTTTCCATTTTTCGAAGAAAACAATGGCTTCCGGAGAGGGTTTCTGATTGGTTTTCGTTAAAATATCCAGATAGTTTTCTATTATTTTTTTGAAGTTCGTTGGCAATTTGTCTTTTAAATCCAGATGAGCAAAAAACGAGTTCAACAACTTCAATAAAGCATTATTGTGCAAGGGCGAAACATCTTTTATGGCAATTAATCCGTCGGCTAATCTTAAAAATACGCCATATTTTTCGGTTGTCAGATACGCTATTTTCTGAGCAAAAAGTTCAATATCTATGGATTGTTTTTCGATTAAATGCATTAAAACTTCGGATGCCATCAATCGCAAATCTTTCTTTTCCTGAAAAAAGCAGCAGGCATATAAAAGCAAGCTAATATCTGAGAATCGAAATTCAGGTCTGTTGATAACGTCCAGAAAACCTTTTAATTCCGGTTTTGCTCCATCGGCAATATTACAATTGTGTAATAAAGTCAACGCGAGTGCATCTGAGTTTTGCGGAGTAAGGCTGTGCCAGAAATAAGTATTTCCTGCATAATTGATGTTATAATCCCAAGTGTTTGATCTTTTGTAAACATCCTGACTGTAAAGTAAATAATTGGGGATTTTAGAATAATTAGGCAAGTCGAATTTTAGTTCGTACCAGGATGGCGTTCTTTCTTTTTCTTTGGTTTGATAATTCGTCCATTCGTTCCATTTTTCCTTAAACTCTACCTGAGGTTTAAAAGGAGCCACCACAAACGGAATATCTTTTAGATACGTATTTTCGAATTCCGGGAAAGTATCGTTTGGATAAAATGTTCGCGCTGCAACTGCCCAAAGGGATAAGTTCCCTGTTTCTTTGGTGGTTTTTCCCATTGTTGCCAATAGTTTCGAGAACAGAGAAGTATCGTCTAATTCGACTTTCTCATTTATGCCCAGACAAAACGATAATAAGGGTTTGAGTTCACCTTCGATCTTATCCAATAACGGAATGGCTTCTGCAACATTTTCTCTCGGCATACGGGCAATTGCAATAGCCAGATCGACAGCATCAATTTCTTCTTTTGTATTTTGATAGGCAATAACCCTTTCTAATAAAACCTTTGGAGCAACCCAATACGGTTTATGACTCGGGAAAGAGAGCAGGGGCAAAGTAGAATTGGAATCTATTTTTTGCTGTACTTTTTCCATTAAAGGCTGCATTAACAAAGTAGTATTAATCTTTGAATAATGATTGACTTTACTATTGAATTTGTTATCGATGTTGGCGATTTTAGATTGTAAAAATGCCTTCACGAAATTTTTGTGAGTGGCTTCAAAATAATGTTTCTGCAATTGCTTTTCATAAGGCTGTAATTGCGCGCTATAATCTGCAGGAAACAAATCACGTTGCGAAATATAAATGTTCAGTAAAATTTCTGAATCTACCGTTTCTTCTGAATTGATGAAATTTCCAAACTGAAAAACAACATCGTTCCAATCCTTTGGCAGCTGAACTTCTTCTGTAAGGAATAATTCTTGTTGAGGTTTGAATGTGTATTCTTCATGAGCAGCATCATCAACAATTAAAGCTTCTTCGTCTAAAAACTGGGTTAATCCTGATTTTATATTTCCCTGCATCAGCGTTACGTATGAGGATAATTTCTCTTTTAGCACTTTATCTTTTACGTTCGCAATTTTGGTAATAATTTTGGTAGCACGTTCCTGCAAAGCCAAATCGGCAATCACATAAACATCGGCAATAATGGATGCTATTGTGGTGCTTAGTTTTGGGTTCGATTTATTTATTTTCTCGAGAATTGGCAAAACATTTTTAATCGCTGCTTTGCAATCGCTTCGCATCATAAGCGGCTCGAGCCATTCGAGAAATGATTTTGTTTTGAATTTTGGATGATCGTAAATTTTCTTAATCAGTTCAATTCCGTAACTCGTTATGGGCGGATAAGGATGGTGTAAATACGAGAATATATTTTCCTGCAGCACGATCAGTTCATCGAGCGTAACATTAAACTCTTCGATTCTTTTTCTAAAAAATGATTTCAGGTTATTGTTCCATTCCTTGGTTTGAATCAGGATGGCATTTTCGATAAAAAACGCACGATCCATCTTTTTTTCGTCTAATAATGATTTGTAGATAATCGCCCAGGTCTGGAATTCATCGTGTTTTTGTTTGTCATTTTCCCTAAAGAAACTGCTGTGCAGAATCGTTTCATAATGAAACAGTTCCGGAATATCCCTTTGGTAGGTTAATTTATCATTCAATGACGTATTAATAAAATTTCTAGTCTTCATCTTGGCACGCCACTCATTTGTTGCAGCCAGTGTCAGCGCATATAATTCAGGATTGAACTGCAATAAATGATGTTCCTCTAATTTGCGAAGTGTATGGTAGTTGAAACCTACCCAGTCTTGCCTTTTCACTTTATCTAAAATAAAAGTATCCAGCCAGTTGGGTTTTGCCCACAATAGAACCTCCAAAACCTGTGGTTTTTCGTCTATTTCGTTTAACAAACTCAAAGCTTCATCCCAGGAATTAATATCGGTTTTATCAAATAAAGCGATGGCACTAAGCGTAATAATATCACTTTGCTTTTTATCGCCGCGTGTTCCCCAGCCATAATCGTGTTTGTCTTTTTTTACATAACCCGGATCTTTTGTAAGATCAGTATAGGTCATAAAATAACGTTTACTTTTCTTGATTAGCTTTTTTAGCGCTTCAATATTTCCTTTTGATTTTTCCTTAAGGAAAGGCAATAGTAAATCTATATTTTTAGATTTTACAATGGCATCGTACTCTTCGAGAACTTCATCAGATTTAGCGCTTTTTTCTGTTTTTGGTTTTGAAGCCACAGTAACATCACCAGTTTCTGAATATCCTTTTTTTACTTTTTCGGCCAGTATTTTTTCTGCTGATTTCAGACATTCTTCGTCTGTAGCGAATTTTTTGGTTTGCGATGTTCCCGATGTTCCGTTTTTGCCATAAGTCACAGTATATTCTAATCCTGTAACTTCAATTTGCCAAAACTTATCAGAATTTCCGTCTATGTATTTTAAATATTTTTTCATGCTGTTTTAAGGACTGAATTGATAAAAAATAAAGTGTGCGTATACTCTCAAAAATATGAAATTATTAAGGGTTATTGGTTTTTTTAAAGGAAAATTTAGGTTAAAATTGATGGCTGACTGATAAATATTTCAGTGTTAATACTATATAAATGTTAAAATATATTGTACATTTGGTCCTGAAATGGAAACAAAACACATATATAGCAATCTGTCTGTAAGACAATATAACGATCGTTTAGCGGGATTTATCGCGTCTAAGGTTCGGGATGTAATATGTATTTTAATGAATTGAAGTGTAAATTGTAGTTACAAACTCAACATAAATATATTAAAGCGTCCTTTTCGGGGCGCTTTTTTTGTTTTGTCACAATGAGGAAAGTCGAAATAAGACACTTTTCCGATACGATCGGGATCGTTCAGGATGATAATTTAGATTACTTAGTAGTACAGGAAATGAAAAAAATAACT
>Ga0247816_10001335_pt1 | contig 12147 bp, 11 predicted proteins | sample UWRJL209509C1_FD_179930 | JGI IMG/M metagenome (GOLD analysis project Ga0247816, IMG submission 179930) | Plant litter microbial communities from Arlington Agricultural Research Station in Wisconsin, United States - UWRJ-L209-509C-1 | ecosystem: Environmental > Terrestrial > Plant litter >...
CGGCGGCCCACGCTCCAAAGCCTGCGTGAGGGCACACCGAGCCATGGCGAGGTGCCGAGTGGTGGGGCAAGAGCGTTTTGCTTACTTTTGCGCTCTATCAAAAGTGAGCCGCCGTAAGGGCGGAACCCATACCAGCCCCAACCGCAGCAACGGATATGTACCCCACCACTCAGCCCACCCACAAAGGATTTTGATCAGCCTGCAGGCGTTGTGTAGATACCTATGGCTATCGCAGGCAAGCCAGCTCCCACATTTTTAATCGTCGTCGCATCTGACCCCTGCTAAATTGCCCGCTGCCATCTCACCATCGCCAGGAAAGCACCATGGGCCATTCACTGAAAATCTTGGGTCGCACCTCTTCCATCAACGTGCGAAAAGTCCTGTGGACCTGTCAGGAACTGGGCATCCCCTACGAACGTGAAGACTGGGGCATCGGCTTCACCCCTACGCAATCCCCCGAATTCCTGGCCCTGAACCCCAACGCACAGGTGCCGGTAATCCTCGATGACAACGGCGTGCTCTGGGAATCCAACACCATCTGCCGTTACCTCGTCGGCCTGCACCAACGCCATGACCTGCTGCCTGCCGAGCCGGCAGCCCGCGCAAGAGTCGAGCAGTGGATGGACTGGCAAGCCACCGAACTCAACCCGTCCTGGGGCTACGCGTTCCATGCGCTGGTGCGGCAAAACCCCGACTATCAGGACCCGCAACGCATCGCCGCTGGCGTGCGTGGCTGGAACGAAAACATGGGCCTGCTGGAACAACAGTTGACCCAAACCGGCGCCTACGTCGCCGGTAAAGATTTCTCACTCGCCGATATCCTCATCGGCCTGTCAGTCCACCGCTGGCGGACGGCACCCATGGAGCGCCCTTCCTACCCCGCTGTGAGCGCGTATTACGAACGCCTCAGCCAGCGCCCCGGCTTCCAAACCTTCGCCCTCGACGGTCACAACTAAGGATTAGAAAATGAAAGGACTCAACGTACTGCTCACCGGCGCGTGCGGCAGAATTGGCAAGACGTTTTTCGAAGCCTCGAAAGACCGCTACCACTTCACCCTCACCGACCGTATCGAACCGCACTTCGCGATTGGCGACCATCGCTTCATCGCCGCCGACTTGAGCGACAAGCAAAGCCTGCCAGCGCTGCTCGACGGCATCGACGTGATCGTGCACTTGTCGGGCATCCCTCACGCCAGCGCCTCGTTCGACGAGTTGCTGCCCAACAACATCCTGGCCACCACCTACCTGTTCGAAGCCGCCGTTGCCGCCAACGTAAAACGCCTGGTATTCGCCAGCAGCGCCCAGACCATCGAAGGCTATCCGGTGGACCGGCAAATCACCCCCGGCATGCCCGTTTTGCCGGCCAACCTGTACGGCGTCAGCAAATGCTATGGCGAAGCGCTATGCGGTTTTTACGCCGCCAAAACCCCGCTCTCCACGATTGCCCTGCGCATCGGCGCCTTTGAATTCCCCGAAACCCACGACCTGAACAACGCCCGCGACCTCAGCGCCTGGCTCAGCCCGCGGGACGCCGTGCAGTTGCTGCAACGCTCGGTAGAAACCATCGGGGTGAAACACCTGATTGCCCACGGCATCTCCAATAACCGCTTCAAACGCCTGGACCTGAGTGAAACCACCCGCGTACTGGGCTACCAGCCGGTGGATGACGCGTTCCAGGAATTCAAAATCCCCATCACCTACTGACCGTCTGGCGCTGGAGAACATTGCCCACTAGCGGCAAACAATAGCCGTCGGCAATGCCACGCTTGCCCCTGCCCCCGCCGAAAGCCCCGTAAACACGGGGCGCGGCACCGGGCACGCTATTTGCTCCACTGTGGGACCGCTCATACCACAGGTGCCCGATCATGCTGATCAATAACAACGCTCAGGCTCAGTCGACGATCCAACACATCAAGCGCTCCGACATGGACCCGGCCAACGCCGCCGCCAGCGCGCTGTACAGCGGTGCGGCGCAAAACGCGCAAAGCACCACCACCGTGTCTGCCGCACAAAAAGCCGCCGACACCAAGGCCGACAATATCGACGCGGCCTTCGCCAAGACCCGCGTGCAGCTACAAGCCAACACCCAGGCAACACCGGCCGCCACCGAAACGCCAAAAACCGAATCGTCTTCGACGGCCCGTGCCGACTTCACCGACTACATGCAAAAAACCCCGGCCGAACGCATTCGCGAGCAACTGCTCAAGGAACAGAACTTGACCGAGGAAGATGTGCAGAAGATGCCGCTGGACAAGCAGGATGCCATCGCCAAGCAAGTGGCTGAACGTCTGAAGGACCAGCAGGCGCAGCAGGTAGCGGCGAAAACCGAAGATCCGCAGGCCCAGAATGTGAAAGAGACCCTGGCAGCGATCTAACCCACACCACAATTCAAATGTGGGAGCTGGCTTGCCTGCTCCCACAGGGTTTGGTGTTGTTCAGTAAATCCGTTACTGCAGTTGCAAGGTGGAATTGAACTGGCTGATCGCATCCACCACATGCCGTGAGCCTTCCTGAATCTCCAGGATCACCTGCCCCGCTTCGTTCGCCAACTCCACCCCAAGCCCCGTGCGACTCAAGCTCGACTGCATGCTCGATACCGCGCTGATCGACAGGTCGTGGTTCTTGCGCACCACGTCGACAATTTCAATCGTCGCCTGGCTGGTACGGGCCGCCAGGCTGCGCACTTCATCGGCCACCACCGCAAAGCCACGCCCGTGTTCGCCGGCGCGGGCCGCTTCAATCGCGGCGTTGAGTGCAAGCAGGTTGGTCTGGTCGGCGATGCCGCGAATGGTCTGCACGATAGTGCCGATGATGTCCGACTGCTTGCTCACCGCATCAATGCTCAGGGCCGCTTGATTGAGGTCGCGGGAAATTTCTTCGATGATTTGCACCGTCTGCTGGACCACTTCCGAGCCCTTGCGCGCGCAGGCGTCGTTTTGTACCGAGGTGGCGTGGGCCGAGTCGGCGGCGGTGCGAAGAGTGGTGACCTGATGAGTGATATCGCTGGCAAACTTCACCACTTTGTAAAGGCGCCCGCTGGCATCGAAGATCGGGTTGTAGGAGGCCTCGAGGAATAACGTCTGGCCGTATTTATCTTTGCGCTCAAAGCGATGGGAGTGGTACTCGCCGCGATTGAGCGAAGCCCAGAACGCTTTGTATGAAGGTGAATCGGTTTCACTGCGGGGGCAGAACAGGCTGTGGTGCTGGCCGACGACCTCATTGAGGGAATATTTCACGGTCTTCAGGAAGTTATCGTTGGCATTCAGGATCTGGCCCTGGGGCGTGAACTCAACCACCGCCATGGACCGGCCAATCGCATCGATCATGCTTTGGTTTTCGTGTTCGCGATGCACCCGCGCCGAGATGTCCGAGGCCACCTTGATCACGCTTTGCACCTGGTTGTCGGCACCCAGCACCGGCATGTAGCTGGCCTCCAGCCAGACCTCCTGGCCATGTTTGTTCAAGCGCATGAAGGTGCCGCTGACCGGCTCACCCCGGCCCAGGTCACGCCACAATTTGGCGTAGGCATCGCTGCGGGCGTAGGCCTCTTCGCAGAAGATCCGGTGATGCTTGCCACGGATGTCTTCGGCGCTGTAGCCCATGGTCTTGCAGAAATGCTCATTGGCCTCGAGCACCACGCCGTTGCGGTCGAATTCGATCATCGCCATGGATCGACTGATGGCCGCCAGCTTGGCCTTGGCTTCGCCCAGGGCACAGGCAAAACGTTCGATTTCCAGCAGGTCGGATTTGTGTTGGCGGTTGAACATGTCGGATCACCCTTGATTTGCCGGCGCCTCTAACGAGCGCATTCCATTCATGGTTTGAATACTGCTGGAAGACTTTACACGAGGAAAACCATCCGAAACGCTGTATGGGCGCAACGTTATCAACGGTTATGGGTGAGCATAGACAGGGCTTGGCGCTATGCAAGGCCACTAATCGGCCAGCATTTGCAACAAAGCATTAACCGCAGCCGAGGGTGCACGGGTTTCCGAGCCGACCAGGGCAAATTCGCGATGCACCGGGACCGTCAGCGGCATCACACGCAAGCCCTGGCGCTGGGCCGGCAGGGTCATCTCGGGCACCAGCGTCACACCGACACCCTCGCGCACCAGGCTGAAGGCACTGTTCCATTCGCGCACTTCCACCCGAACGTCACGTAATACCAGCCCGGCTTCACCCGAGAGGCTACGGGCGTTCACGGTGCAGCCGCCGGTGGCGAGCACGAACGGTTGCTCGGCCAGCTCTTCCAGCGCCACGGTTGCCTGCGCCGCCCGACGGGAGAACGCATGCCCCATCGGCAATACCGCCACCCAATTATCCCGCCCCAACACCGTCGCTTTGCGTTGCGGCGGGGGGTTGAGCACCACGCCCAGATCGATCAGGTCCGCGTTGAGCAAGGTGTTCACTTCATCGTCAGTGACCTCCAGCGCCGTGACCTCGATACCCGGATAAAGCTGATTAAAGCGTCGCAACAGCGGCGGCAGAAATGCCGCCAGCACCAACGGGAAACTGGCGATGCGAATGGTGCCGCGCAGCATCGGCCGGGCCTCGTCCACGGTGGTGCGAATCGCCTGTAAGGCCCCCAGCATCACCCGCGCCTGCTCGATCACTTGCAGGCCCAGGGCGGTGGGCAACGTCTGGCGGCTTTCCCGGGCGAACAGTTGGGCGCCGAGGGTAGCCTCCATGGCCGCCATGGCTTGGCTTGCCGCGGACTGAGTCATGCCCACCCGCTCGGCCGCCGCCGTGATACTGCCGTGATCGGCCACGGCCACCAGCAGGCGCCAATGCATAAGGTTCATCATGGCAGTAGCTGTCCTTATGGCTTATTTCTGAAAGATTAATTTTACGCACTGTGCCATGCCGGTAAGACTGCGGCATACCCCAACAGGAAATGATCCGATGAAACTGTACTTCTCCCCCAATGCCTGCTCCCTGGCTTCACATATCGTGCTGCGTGAATTGGGTTTAGCGTTTGAACTGGTACGGGTCGATAACCAGAAGAAAATCACCGCCGACGGTGACGACTTTTTGCAGATCAACCCAAAGGGCTACGTTGCGGCGCTGCAACTGGACAATGGGGAAGTGCTGACCGAAGGCGCGGCCATATTGCAGTTTCTCGCCGACCAGGCGCCTCACGCGGGGCTGGCGCCGGCCAATGGCAGTTGGGAGCGGGTGCGTTTGCAGGAATGGCTGAATTTTATTTCCAGCGAGATTCATGGCGAGCTGGCGCCGTTGTTTAACAGCGCGATTCCCGAAGAGGTGAAGACGCTGTTCAAGACCACGCTGTTCAAGCGTTTTGCGATTCTGGTGCAGACCCTGGAACGCCAGGACTATTTGCTGGGCGAGCAGTACTCGGTGGCAGATGCCTATTTGTTCGTGGTGCTGCGCTGGGCTGGATTGTTTGATATCGATTTGCAGAAATGGCCGGCGTTGGCGGCGTTTCAGCAGCGCATCGGCGAGCGGCCAGCGGTGATTGCCGCCTTGGCCGCCGAAAATCCATAACCTGAAAATGCAATCAAAACTGTAGGAGCTGGCTTGCCTGCGATAGCGGTGTGTCAGTTGACGCGTTGGGTGGCTGACACTCCGCCTTCGCGAGCAAGCTCGCTCCTACAGTTTTGGCGCCTTGAGGTCAGAGGCTTCCCTTGACCTTGGCCGCGACTTCAGCCGGCACCCACTGCTGCCAGACCTGCGGCTGCTCTTTCAAAAACGCTTCGGCCACCTGGCGCGGCGCGGTACGTTTTTCAGTCATTTGCGCGAGGATGCCGTTGAGCAAATCAATCGGCAGGTCGACTTTTTCAAAGAACGTCACCAGTTCCGGGTACTTCTGCTTGAACGGCGCCGAGACACCAATCGCCAATTGCGCCGGCATCGAGCGGGTGCCTTGTGGGTGCGGGTTGTTGGCATCGGCCAGGGTCTTCCAGGCTTCTGCGTTGAACGGTGGCTCGTCCAGCTTCACAAGCTTGAAGCGACCCAGCAAAGGCGTTGGCGACCAGTAGTAGAACAGCACCGGTTTGCCGCGACGGATCGACGAAGCCACCTCGGCATCCAGCGCAGCACCGGAACCGGTGCGGAAGTTGACGAAGCTGTCGGTCAGGCCGTAGGCCTTGAGTTTCTGGCTGTTGACGATCTCAGAGGTCCAGCCGGTTGGGCTGTTGAGGAAGCGCCCGCGGGTCGGGTCTTCCGGGTCGCGGAACACGTCTTTGTAGCGGGCCAGGTCGGCCACGGATTTAAGCTCCGGCGCCAGCGGCTTGATGCCACGTTCGGCGTCGCCCTTGATCACGTATTCCGGCACCCACCAGCCTTCGGTGGCGCCCTTGACCGTGTCGCCCAGGCCGAACACTTTGCCTTCGGCCTCGGCCTTGACCCACGCAGGGCTGCGCCCGGCCCACTCTTCGCCGATCACCTGGATATCGTCCTTGGCCAGGGCGGCTTCCAGGCTCACGGTGCTGCCGGGCAAGGTGTCGGTGGGGTAGCCGTAGCCCTTCTCGACGATCAGGCGCAGGACTTCGGTGATCAGGCTGCCACTTTCCCAGGTGATGTCGCCGAAGTGGATGGGTTTGACAGGTTCGGCGGTGGCGGACTGAGCCAGGACGGTCAGTGCCAATAGCGAGCCACCGAGCAGGTTTTTCAGGTTTCTCATGAGTAGCCTCTTGGAGATTCGGTTTTCAATACACAGCAGATCCAAAGCGGGCAGCGTCAGTGTGGGAGCTGGCTTGCCTGCGATTGCATCAACTCGGTTTCACTGAAAAACCGAGGTGTCTGCATCGCAGGCAGAGCCAGCTCCCACATTTGATCTCCACACCCTTCAAGATCAGGGTTTAAAAGTCATAACTAAGCCGCGTGTAGTAAAACGCCCCTTCCGGCGCGGTCGGCGACAGGTAGCTGTATTGCTGGCCCGGGGTCTGGCGCAGGCGGGTGTTGTAGTCGTCGGGCTTGCTGTCGAACAGGTTGTTGACGCCCACCGACACACGCAGTTGCTTGGTGAAGGCGTAGTTCACGTCCAGGTCGGTGTTCCATTGCGCACTGAAGGTCTGGTCGTACTGTGCGTTGGCTTCGCTGGCGGCGTATTTGCGGTATTTGCCGTAGCGGGTTTCGCTGAGGGCGACGGTCCATTGGCCGAGCTTGTGGGTGGCGCCGAACACCAGTTTGTCTTCCGGATAACCGTGCTCCAGGAAGCCTCGGGACTCGCGGGTCAACACTTCAAAACCGTTGGCGTTTTCGTGGACTTTCTCGATCGTAGTACGCGCCTTGGTGTAGCCCGCCGACAGGCTCAAGCTGCCGTACTGCGCCAGGTCCAGGTTGTACTTGCCGACGATGTCGACACCCCGGGTGCGGGTGTCGGCGGCGTTGGTCATGAACTGCGCCCAGGAGTACTGGCCGAAACCTGCGTCCTGGAGGATTTGCTCGGCCAACGGCCCGGAAATACCGCCGCTGAACAGCAAGCGATCACGGATCGAAATCTGGTAGGCGTCGATGGTCAGCGAGGCTTGCTCGGTCGGACGCAGCACCAGGCCCAGGGAGTAGTTGGTGGACTTTTCCGGTTTCAGCGCCTGGGCGCCAAGGGCGCGGGCGGCTGGGTTATCCGCCGGCAACATACGGGTCAGCACCGGGTTGCCGTTGACGTCGACGTTGGTGGTGGTGGTCCACGAGGTGCCGATCTGGCCCAGGCTTGGCGCGTGGTAGGCGTTGTTGACCGTGGCGCGCAGGCCCACTTGCGGGGTGAAATCATACCGCGCCGAGAGCTTGCCGGTGGTGGCCGAACCGAAGTCCGAATAGTGCTCGGTACGCCCGGCGATGCCGACCTGGAGTTTGTCGGTGACCTGGTTTTCCAGGCCGAAGTACACGCCCGTCACATCACGCTTGAAGGTGCCGGCATCGTCCGGGGTCAGGCCGGAAGCCTGCACCGCGCCGACTTGTACGCCATCAATGCCGCCGAAGGAGTAGGAGTCGTAGTCGCCGGCTTCCAGGCGATATTGTTCATGACGGTAGGCAATGCCCGCCGATACGGTCAGCGGATGGTTCGACCAATCGACGTTGAGGTCCTTGGCATAATCGAGGGTGACGTTGGTCTGGTCGTTGACCAGGGTGGCGACGTTGAACTTGGTCGGGCTGTTCAGGCCGTAGCTTGGGTTGACGGTGTTGTAGGCCAGCTCGTCATGTTTGTCGCGGCCATAGGTGGCGCTCAGGTCGAAGCGGCCGATGCTCTCGTCTTCGTAGCGGCTGCCGATGGTGAAGGCACCGTCTTCGTAGCGGTAACGGTATTTGGGGATGGTGCCGTTGGGGTAAATCCCGGGCACATTGTTCGGGTTGCTGGCCAGCAGCGGAGGCGTGTTGTTCACCGAGGTGTCCTGGCCGAAGGTGGCAAAGCTGTAGAGCCGCCACTGGTCGCTCAGGCCAATTTCAGCGTTGGCTGCCAGGTTGTATTTGTCGCGCCCGGCACCGCCCCAGCGCGGGTCTTGCACTTGGCCGTCGGCCACGTATTTGTCGCCAATGTCATCGGGTTTGTTGTTCTGGGTGTTGAAGCTCAGGGTCAGGAAGCCATCCCCCGGCAAGCCCAGGCCGTACCAGCCATCGGTGGTCTTGCTGAAGCCGTCGCCCTGGGCGTATTTGCCCAGTTGGGTGTTGACCTGGCCGCCGCTGTCACGCTCCTTGAGCACGATGTTGACCACGCCCGCCACCGCGTCCGAACCGTACTGCGCCGAGGCGCCGTCACGCAGCACTTCGACGTGGTCGATGGCGCTGATGGGGATCATGTCCAGGTCCACCGGCTGCGCGCCAATGAACGGCACGCCGCCGGAAATGTTGACCACTGCCGAGGTGTGGCGGCGCTTGCCGTTGATCAGCACCAGGGTCTGGTCGGGCGACAGGCCGCGCAACGATGCGCCCTTGGGGTCTTGCCCACGGGTGGCGCTGTTGTTCTGCGGAAAGTTGAACGAGGGCAGCAGTTGGAACAGCGCCTGGTTCAGGCTGGTGGCGCCGGTTTGCTTGAGTTCTTCGGCGTTGATCACGTCTACCGGGGCGCTGCCGGTCAGGGCCGTGGCATCGCTGCGGCGGGTGCCGATAGCGACCACACGGTCCAGGGTCGGCGCTTGTGCGGCGGCGGTCTGCGCCTTGACGCCGTTGCTGGCCGGGGCGGTCTTGGCGCCTTCCTTGATGATGAACGCACCGTCCGGGCTGACCTGCACTTGCAGGCCGGTGCCCTTGAGCGCGGCGTCCACCGCCTGCTGCGCCGAGAGCGAACCATCGACGCTGGCCGAGGAATAGTTACCCAGTTGCGGGGTGAACGAAATCACCTGGCCGCTCTGGCGACTGATATTCAACAGCACCTCATCCAGCGGGCCGGGTGCGATGTGGTAGACCTGCCGCGCGTCTTCGGCGCTGGCGGTAAACGACAAAAACAGACTGGCCAACGGCACCAGGGCAAAGGTTCGAAGTGGTACACGGTTGAACTGGCTCACAGTGGCTCCCCCCAAGGAAACTCGATAACGCTGCTCCCCGCAGCGCTTACGGGAGTGATGTGGGCTGGCCGGGGGAAAACTTGCAGATCGTTTGGTTATGTCGTTAGAACCATCAAAAATCCACACAACTGCGGGGGTGCAAACACAACCCCAGTGGGAGCTGGCTTGCCTGCGATGCCGACACCTCGGTTTTTCAGTGGCAACGAGGCGATGCCATCGCAGGCAAGCCAGCTCCCACAGGGACCGAGGTGATCCATCTTTATGTGGCACCGACGGTCACCCACAACCCGGTGCGCCGGGTGATGTGGATCGGCAAGGTGCGCGCCAGGGTGTCGAGGATTTGGTCGGGATTGTCGAGGCGGTACAAGCCGCTCACCCGCAACCCCGCCACCGCAGGATCAAGGCGCAGCACGCCGTTGTGATAGGGCCGCAAGGCGTCGATCACTTCCGCCAACGGCCGGTCGCGCACTTGCAGGAAGCCATCGATCCAGGCCGTCGCGCCAGAAGAGCTGGCCTGCACCGGACCAAAGCCGAAGCGGTCGTAACTGACCTCTTGCCCGGCGTCCAATTGCAGGCGCTCGCCGTTCTGGCCATTGATCTCCAGGGCACCGCTGAGCGCCACCACATGCCCCTGCCCTTCGCGCTCGCGCAGTAATAACCGGTTGCCATAGGCGTGCAGCCGGGCCTGGTCGGTCTGGATGAAAAACGCTCGGCTGCTGTCCTTGGCGATCTTCACCAACAACTCGCCTTCACGCAGACGCACCACGCGGCGTTGCGCGTCGAACTGGATATCCGCCGTGCTGCGGGCGTTGAGTAACATCTCGCTGCCATCGGCCAATTCGACCGTTCTGCGCTCGCCGGTGCCGGTGCGTAGATCGGCGGTCAGGTCTTCCAGCGCCGGCCTGGCCAGCCAACCAGCACCCGCTATCACCGCTGCCCCCATCAATGCACCGCGCAACACCGCGCGCCGGCTGGTGGGTGCTTCCAGGGCCTGCTGCAACACCTTGCCGCTGACGCCCTGGGCCTGGGCAATCTGGAACACGCCGAGGCGGGTTTCGAGTTGTTGGCACAGGGCTTCACGGCGCGGGTCTTCGGCGCGCCATTGCTCGTAGCGCTGCCAGTCGGCCGCAGTGGCCTGGCCGGAGCGCAACAGGACGATCCAGCGTGTGGCGCTGTCGATCAGTTCGTCATTCATTCCAGGCACAGCCGCAGGCAACGGTTGATTGCGCGCGCCATGTAATCGCTGACCGAGCGCTGGGAGATGCCCAGTTCGGCAGCGATTTCGGGATAGGTCAGGCCATTGAGTTGCGACAATAAAAAGGTCGCCTTGACCTTGGCCGGCAAGCCGTCGAGTAACTGGTCGATGGCCTGTAAGGCTTCGATCATCTGCGCCAGGTCCTCGGGGGATGGCGCGGATGAGGTTTCGTCCTGGTCGAGGGCGTCGAGGTAGGCGCGCTCCAGGTCTCGGCGGCGCCAGAGTTGGTACATCAGGCGCTGGGCGATGGTGGTGAGCAAGGCGCGGGGTTGGCGAATTGGCGCCACGCCCGGTGAGCTCAGGAGTTGTACGAAGGTGTCGGCGGCGATGTCTTCGGCGTGGGCACGCGAATCCAGGTGACGGTGCAAACGGCTGCACAGCCAGTCGTAATGACTGCGGAATAATCCGCCCACGTAATCGCTGTGAGAAGTGTCGGCGCCGGACATAGTGGCTCCATCTGAGTAGGTTGCGCGTTATGTCCGGTGTTCCGGTGGGGCGATCCTAGCAAGGCTGCTTATTCTTTAATAATATTTAAAAGGTATTTTTATATAACTTATAGTTCTGTTTTTTTATCCAGGATTGCATTCACTTCAAGAGCGGACGCGGAGCGTCCAGGGCGGCATTCCCACGCAGAGCGTGGGAACGATCAGCGTAACGTTGGATAGCCCGATGCTTCGGCGCGTTGCCGGTAATCCAGCAGCACCTGGTAATCCGCTTCGACAACGGGCAGCACTTCCTGCACGCCGAGTGTTTGCACCACGTGCGGCAAATCCTGCAAGGCCAGGTTCATCGCCTGACGGGTCTGCACCACCTGTTCCTCACTCAAACCCAACGCGGTGATGTAAGGCAGGCTCGGGCTGGGCGCACTGCGGGTGACGATACGCAGCCCCGCGACTTCCTGCGGGGCGAAGCGCGCGAGGTAGTCGAAGGTCACGCTGTCGATGGCGGCCAGGTCTGCACGGTCTTCGCGCAGCCAGCGCAGGCTCTCACGGTGCGCGCCACTCACGGCGACGCTGGCAAAGAAGCGGCCGTCGCGTTGCAGCGGCGCCAAGCGCTCACGCAGCAGGTTCATGCCGCTGTTGGAGTCCTGGCCGTTGATCACGCCTCGGCTGTCGTAGAAGTCCGCCAGGGCGGTACGCGGGTTGTCGTCGCGGGTCAGCAGCAGGCTGCAATGCTCGCCGGCACTGCTGTGGGGCAACTCATAGCGCGGGCGGCCGATCAACTGGACTTGCCCGCGCAACTCGGTCATCAGCGGGTAGCCGCAGGTTTGCGTCACCAGTAATTGAGGGGCGCGCCACAGGCTGCGCAAATCCAGGTGTTCAGCACTGAGGCGGCTTGCCCCCAGGCGCTGGAGGATGCCCGTGAGCCACTGCTCGTTGGCCTGTTGTACCTGCTTCGGCGCCACGTACATCAGCAGCTCGACGTAGTGAT
>Ga0247816_10001337_pt1 | contig 12133 bp, 7 predicted proteins | sample UWRJL209509C1_FD_179930 | JGI IMG/M metagenome (GOLD analysis project Ga0247816, IMG submission 179930) | Plant litter microbial communities from Arlington Agricultural Research Station in Wisconsin, United States - UWRJ-L209-509C-1 | ecosystem: Environmental > Terrestrial > Plant litter >...
TTTCTGAATTGCAGGAAGAGTACTTTCAGCGATTCTTGATAAGTCTACTGCATCTGCAAAACCATCGATTGTTCTCAGGTAATCTATAGCTGCAGATTTCATTGCTGTGAAATCAAGTTTTGCCAGATCAGGATTATTATGGTCAAAAATGATTTGATTATTCATGGTCATCATAACCGGTTTTTTGATTTTGAACTTGCTTTCTAAATTGCTGTTCAGACCAGTTACGACTGCCTTGTCATCAACTACTCCGGCATGCATTTTATTCTCAGTCATATAACCTGGTACATGAGCAGCACCATGATCAGCCGATAAAAATACAAGATAGTTTCCTTTACCAACTGTTTTGTCCAGATAGCTGAAGAAGTCAGCAATATCCTTGTCCAGTCTCAGGTAAGTATCTTCCGCTTCAATGGAATTAGGACCATACTGGTGACCAATATAATCTGTCGATGAACAGCTAACGGCAAGGAAATCGGTAATATTATCTTTACCCAAGCTTTCAGCTTCAACAGCTTTTTTTGCCAGATCTAAGGTGATCGTGTTACCATAAGGCGTACTTCTGATCATATCATAGTTTTTTCCGGCATAAAGTTTTAATGGATGTGGAAACACTGGTGCTTCCTCGCCTCTGGTTTTTCCTTCATAGGGTTTATTATCTGATGTGCTTTCAGTGTAAGTATTGATTGGATATAAGGTATTCCAGTTCTGGTCATAATATTTATCGGCCATTTTTAGCTTATTATAATTCTGCATCCAAGTTGGAAGTTCATTCATATAATAGGTACTGGTAATCCAGTCACCTGTTTGTCCATCATACCAATAAGCTCCTGTTGGAGTATGACCTGCAGGTAAAATTGAACCACGGTCTTTCAGTGAGATTCCGATAACCTTTCCCTTAAAATTAGTGGCGATCCTCAACTCATCTGTAATTGTAGTGCTCAGCAAGTTTTTAGGAGACATCTTTCCGGCAGGGGTGGAGGATCCGACACCTGTCACTGTAGAGTCTTCGGCACAGTAAACACCTTTTTTTAATTGCGGATCGTACCAGTCATTGCCGATAATTCCTGTAATTGCCGGGATCGAACCTGTGTAGATGCAAGTGTGTCCAACAGCAGTATAAGTCGGTGTATAAGGGATATACGTATTTTCTACAGAGAAACCTTCATTGATCATCCGCTTGAAACCACCTTCCGCATATCTGTCGTAATAACGGTACAAATAATCCCATCTCATTTGGTCGACAACCAGTCCGACAACCAGTTTTGGACGGCTCACTGTTGCTGGATAAGCTGAGGCAGTCGTTGAACTCTTTGATTTTTTTTGAGCGTTTGTAACACTACATAAGCAGCAGAGTGCCGCAAACAACAAATAGTTTTTCTTCATCAGAATATAATTGTATTTAAGGATATTAAAGCCATCACAAGCTTATATCTTAAGTATATCATCCTTAAGCTCATGATGTTTTATCATTATGTGTTAAGCTTGGCAAAGATACCTTTCGCTGGTAAAGTTAATGTTAAGAAAAGCCTTAAAGTGCTTCTGCAACAACAAAGGTACTTCCGCCTATAAAAATCAGATCGTTCGGATCAGCATTTGCTTTTGCATTTCCGATAGCTTCAGCAACAGATCCAAAAATATTGCCCTTTAAATTGAATGCTTTAGCCTGTCCGGATAGTTCTTCAGCTGACATTGCCCTTTCGAGATCAGGCTGACAAAAGTAATAAGTGGCCGATGCAGGCAACAATTGAAGTACAGTGGTGATATCTTTATCTTTCAGCATACCGATTACAATATGTAATTGGTCATGAGGTGTAGCATTGATATTTTCCATCACTTCTTTGATGCCGGCAACGTTATGTCCTGTATCGCAAATTATAAGTGGATGTTCGCTTAAAATATCCCATCTTCCACGCAATCCCGTCAGTCCCTTGGTATTCGCTATAGCCGATGTAATTGCCTCATCCGTAATTTCAAATCCAATCTTATTCAGGAGAATAACGGATTGTATCACGGTAAGGATATTTTTCAGCTGATATGACCCTGTTAGATCCAGTCGCAGTTCAGGATATAGTAGGCTATGCTCCTGATATACTGAGGTAATCAGAAATGTATCTTTTCTAAAAGTATCGGAAACATGCAGCAAATCACTGGCAAAGATGATAGCACTATTGGTCTCTGCAGCCTTGTCTACAAAAACAGTGGTGGTCTCTGCTTGCCGTTCCCCAATCACAACAGGTATCTGATTCTTGATGATACCTGCTTTTTCATAAGCAATTTCAGGAATAGTATTCCCCAATAAATTGGTATGATCGAGACTGATATTGGTGATTACGGATAATTCCGGTGTGATGATATTTGTTGAATCCAGCCGACCGCCCAGTCCTGTTTCAATTACAGCAATATCTACTTTTTCCTTCGCAAAGTAGTCGAATGCAAGGCCTACGGTCACTTCAAAAAAAGACGGGCTGATATCTTCTATGAGTTCTTTTTCCTGTGCTACAAAATCAGTCACGAATGATTCCGGGATCATTTCACCATTGATCCTGATCCGTTCTCTGAAATCTTTAAGGTGAGGAGAGGTATAGAGTCCCGTTTTGTAACCAGCTTTTTGTAAAACTGCCGCCAGCATATGTGAAGTAGAGCCTTTGCCATTAGTACCGGCAATATGGATCGTCTTAAATTTGTGCTGAGGATTTCCAAGATGTTCACACAAGGCAATGGTATTGTGTAAATCTTTTTTAATCGCGGCAGCGCCGATACGGGTAAACATTGGAAGTCTGCTGTACAGGTATTCCAGAGTTTCTGAATAAGTCAATTTTATTTCACTTTAAAATTAAATACCACTACGCCAACCTGGAAATCCGGAGCTGAATCCGACTGATTTAGTCGCGCCCCCATTACGGCAGCTTTACATTTTGCCCAAAGGTCAAGATCCTGTAAAGTAGTGCCTTTCACGCCAGGAACAGCATCCACAACGATACCCTGTTTATTAATTGATATCCTTACGGCGATTTTACCTGTTTTCTGTCCGTCATCCTGCGGTGTAACCAGGTTAGTAAAACGTCTTAAGGCGATAGGTGTAGTTCCAAAACCAGATCCACCTTCACCATAATTATTTGCCAGCGGGTCGCCATTTACTGATCCCTGATTACCAGGTGTAGTTCCTGTACCATCCCCGCCGCCGGTTCCCTTATTGGATTTTCCTTTATACAGGGCATTCTGATTGATAGCTGGCTTAGCCGGTTTATCTACAGTAGATGCCGTAGGAGTGGAGGTACTAGCTGTTTTTTTTGTGTTGATACTTACCGCTTCCTCACTGGTCTGCGTTACAATATCCTTATCTGTGCTTTGTGAAGATTTGGTGGGTGTAACCTGCTGATCAGGCACTACCTTATCCGGCGGTTGATTATTTGCATTAGGATCTGCAGAGGGTTCTTCTATGCTTGTATAATCCGTACCCATTCCTTCTACAGATGTACCATAGTTAACCACCATGCCTCCTGTACCAAATTCCTCGACAGGCTTGAAGGTACCAATCGCAATAAAAAAGCTTAAAGCAATAAAAATCACCATTACGGCAGTTGAGATTGCCAATGCTTTAGGATAATTATTTTCTTCTTTATAAGTCATTATTTTTTAGGTTCTACAGCTAAAACAACTTTAAGTTTCAATTGGTTTGCTACATCAAATACAGCCATGGTATTTTCTATAGATACACCTCTGGCTACGTATAATACTAAAGTCAGATCTGGCGACGCCTTTTGATAAGTTTCAATGCTGGCCTTCATATTTTCAAGTGTAACCTGCTGTTTCTCTACAAAATACTTCAGGTTTTCATCAATTGATACGGTTACGGTTTTTTGCGCCGATGATTGTTGTCCGGATTCAGAACGAGGAAGTAACAGTTTCACCACCTGCGGATTTACAACTGCCGAAGCAAGAAGGAAAAACAGCATCAGGAAAAACATGATATCATTCAATGCTGAAGTATGTACTTCAACTGTTCCTTTATTTCTTTTGCGTAGGTTCATTATTTACCTGGTTCTTCTAATAGATCAATAAACTCTAAAGCGTCTGTTTCCATTCTCAGGATAATGCGTTCTACCATCGCGTTTAATACATGGTATAAAACATAGGCCATGATACCCACAATCAGTCCCGTTGCTGAGGTAATCATTTTAGTATATAAACCACCAGAGATCGTTCCTATCTCAATTGCACCTTTAACAGATACATCATGGAAGATCGTAATTACCCCGATAATAGTACCCACGAAACCTAACATAGGAGCAATACCGGCTACAATACCTAATATACTGATATTTTTCTCCAGTTTTGATACTTCATGTTTACCTACGTTTTCTATCGCAGCTTCAATATCTTTAATTGGTCTGCCGATACGTCTTAATCCTTTTTCAAGCATACGACCCAGCGGAGAATTCGTATTTCTGCACAAAGCGATGGCATTTTCCAGCCTGCCTTCATGAATATACTGTTTAATCTGAAGCATCAGGTTCGACTCTGATTTGGAAGCTTTACGGATAGTGATATAACGTTCCACAAAAATAACCAGGCCGGCAAAGGCAAGCAGTGCCAATGGCACCATTACCCATCCGCCTTTAAACAGCAGGTCTATAAAATGTAATTCAGGAGGTGCAGCAGTCACAGCTTGATTAGCAACGTTAGTGGAATCAGCGAGTTGGTTTACTGTATCTGTAGCAACCTGTAGCAATGTGATCATATTATTTTTGTTTGTTTGGATAAATGTAAATTCCTTTAATTTTTAATTTTGAAGCGAGTTTTTCCATTTCGGCAGTAGCAGAAGCCCTGTCTTTAAACGTACCTAAACTCATCTTTATTCTTTTGCCAGGTTCATTTGGCAATCCTTTTGCAATTACACCGCTTTTTTTCATCTGATAAATGAAATAATCAGACTCCTTTTTGTTTAATACTGCGGCACCGATAATCTCATAAGTAACTGCAGTATCCTGCACAGCTGACACAGCGGCTTTTTTAACCGTGTCTTTTTTAACAACTGGCCGGTTAGCAACAGTTGAAGGTGCCGTAGTAACTTTAGTTGTATCAATTATAGCCGAGTCGGTAGGCTGTACAACCGGAACAGGCGCAGTTTGCGGTTTGGCAGCTGGCTGCATTGACGAACTTGTTTTTCCTGTGATGCCTTCAAACATTTCAGGTTTTAAAATATAAGTTCCGGCAATAAATATCAGTAAAACCACTACCACCATCAGTACTTTAAGGTAAGCAGGTGTTGTTTTTTCGTCTTCTGTAGCTTCGTCGGACTCATTCCCATGCAATGCCTGCGGAGGTGCGCTGTAAAAAGGCGCTACAGGTTCTGGTTTTTTGATTTGCCAGATTACTTCTTCCTTTTTAATTTCCGGGACTACCTGAGCCGTTAAATTGTCACTTGTTTCCTGACCCGGGTTTTCCTCTTCTAACTGGTTTTCAACAGCTACTTCCTCTGGTGAAGGTTTGATATAAGGTTCTTCGATCACAGCAAGCGGAACCTCAGTCTCGTCTGCTTCATCGTTATCAATGCCTGTATTTATTGTTTCTTCTTTTATTGATTTGACTGCGGGCAGTTCCGCTTTTTCTGCTTCGAGGGACTCAGTTTGTTCAGCTCTTATCACTTCTTTGTCAGCTATGATAGTTTCTTCTACAGGAAGATCAGCAACAGTTTCTGCAGGATCTCCCAGCACCTCTGGTTCAACCGGAGTATCTTCTAAAGGGGCAGGTGTTGTTTCCTGATGAACAGGAGCTGCAGCTTTAACTGCCGGAAGTCCGAAAAAGTCAAAACCAGTATTTAATCCGGTAGCTGGTTCAAGCGTTAATTTATCGTCCTGTTTTCTCAATATACCAAAACTGCCAAACTCAGCCTTGTGCTGATCATTTAGCTCTTTGCCGACCTGATTACTGAACTCTTCAATGAAATAGTTTGCGGTATCGGCCGATACATTTCTTTTTTTACTGATAAATTCAGACAAGAGTACTTCTTCCTTAACCTCCTCAGTAAAGTCGACCGTATAACTGGGTGGCAGAAATGAATGCGTTTCAGCATCATACCGTCCCGGAGACTTCTTTTTGTAGATCGTGCCCAAACCGGGAATTCCTACTAATTTTCTGGTTTGAATAAGTTCTGACAGGTATGATAAGATATCCATTCTGGTAAAAATAAATTTTAATTCCGTATCAACCAATTATTATGTTCATTTGAATATATTTTCTGCTACGAGCCATTAAAATCATCAGGATGCTATTATTTCTAATAACGTCCTGATGATTGTATTGACTAGAAGGAATAGCTGATTCCTCCAAATACACTTACTCCGATAGATTGATAATATAAATATCTGCTGTATTTAGTGTTCAATAAGTTGTTAGCTTTGGCGAAAGCCGAGAACTTGTTATTGATTTTGTAAGTCGCGCCAATTCCCAGGTCTACAAAACCTTTTACAGAAGTTACCGTTTCGTTGGCCGGATCTGGAATCAGGTATGGATCAGCAGGAGCAGAAGTATATACTTTTGCATTGCTTGCATCCTGTATCGCAACTGCTGCATTAAATCCAATTTTATCAGTGATCTTGTAATCCAGATTTGAACTGATACGTAACTGCGGTTTAAACCAGCTATAGGTTTCGTTTGATGGTTTATAATCTTCCAGGTTCAGTTTTCCAGTCCATTTCAGCTGATCGCTTACCTGTACTGACAGTTCACCCTCCAGGCCTAGAAGTTTCATGTTTCCAAAATCATAAATTACATCGAACTTATTGAAATTGGTGAAGTTATTTACGAACAATGGCATGTCTGTAATTTCCTTACGGTATACTCTTGCTTTGTAACCAAAACCTGGTCCGCCTGTTCCTTTGATACCAGCACTAAAACTGAATTTCTCTATAGAATTCTGAATATTGATATTGCTGTTTAAGAATGGATTCTCATCCGTTAAGTCTTTCATCGAGGTTCTGTTCACATCACCCTTTACTTCAGCAAAGATCTGCAGGTAATCCGGGATCAGTGTGAAGTCTGCCGTAACGGCCGGGAAAATTCTGCTTTTTGATACCGCACCAAATTCCTGTACAAAGTTAATTCCTGCAGTAATTTTGATGCCATTCGCCTGTAAGCGTATATAAGGATTTAAACGTAATAAGTTATTTGATACACTGGTCAGCTCATCCTTCGTTTTACCCAATTCTGTAGATGCAGCCAGGCCAAGATTAAAACTGCTGATTCTTTTATTCAGATAACCATTGATCGTCACTACGTTTTCTTTGGCAGACAATTGATCACCCCAGATATAACCATTGATTTTTGCTGCATAACTCAATGCATTTTCATCCTCCGTATATTTATTAACAATTTCACCTTCTGCTTCGATAAAGTTGAAAGCCTGTTTCTGCGGATCAAGATTACGTAGAGGATTCAATTCGTCGTATCCATAGAAATACAGGCCTTTTCGTTCATAGTTTACGCGACCGCTTAATACGGCTTTTTCTCCTATACTTCGACCAAAAACTGTCAGTTGCTGCTGGTTAAACTTCTGTCCTTCCAGTTTGCCTTCCTGACTGAAGTGTCTGAAGAATCCGCCAGCCTGCAAAGCCTCATCACGGCCCATATTGATATATGCTTCGCCCAAAATGGTTCCGGCAGATCCTAAGCCTGCTTTGACGTAATTATTAATAATTTCTGTTTGTCTTTCTGCTGCTACTTCCTGAGCATATAATTTATTGATGTCTGAATTCAGCTCCAGTTTTCTGTCCGTAAGACTGTAGTTGAACTTTGCTTTATATGTTTTTACATCATTTAAATCAGGACTTCTGCGCAATTTTACCGCTTCAGCCAAAATTGGTTTATATGGTCTTACTACTTCAATTTCTTCGGTAACTGCTTTTTCTTCTGTTTTGGTATCAGTCGTTTTTTTGTCGGTAGTCTTCTTATCCTGTGCCTTAATACTAAAGGTACCAGCAGTAAGGAAAAGTAGTGTAGTATATATTAATTTGCTCAATCTCATGATGCTTCGTCTTATTTAATTTTTTCTAATTTCTCTTTGGCAGTCGCAACAATTTCATCTTTACCATCATAATTGTCTATGATACTCAGCAATGTGCTTTTTGCCTGCAGGTTATCCTTTAAGGCCACATAATTATCAGACAGCAGAATAAATGCTTTTGCTACCCAGTAATCATAAGAAGGCATGTTGTTGATTAAGTCAAAACAAGTTTTCTGCGATGTTTTATAATCCCGCTTAGCATACTGGATCTCCGCCAGTGCGTATTTCGCTTCAGCTGCAGCCAGTGTTTTAGTTTTCCCAACAACACTTGTAAAAGCTTTTACAGCGGCAACGGTATCTGCTTTCAGTAAATAGGCCTTACCAGCAAACAGGTCAGAACTGTTCAGCTCCTCTTCCGATGCCTTATCCGAAGTTTTTGATAACTGAGCATATTTAAGCACATCATCAGGCATGTTTAAAGCACTGTAGGCTTTCAGTAAGTTATTAATTGCAAAAGAATAATGAGATTTATAATCAGCCGTTGTTTCTAGTCTTTTCAGGTAAACAATAGCTTCATTGTATTTTTTCTGCGCTAAGAACAGTTTAGAAATACTTACCAGTGAGCGTTCAGTATAATCGCTCGTCCAGTCGTTCAAAATGTATTCATAATCCGGCACAGCATCATCCGGACGATTTAATTTTACCAGTGATTCCGCCCTGATAAACTTAGCTTCTTTATCATGAATTGCTTTAGGGAATTTGTCGAAATAGGCATTTACGCTCTCTACCGTTCCCTGTGCATCACCTTTTAAATACCTTGTATTTGCAGCCTGGAAAACAATATTGTCCTGGTCTGCCACCGAATAATTACCAATTGGTGTAGTATTCGCATAAGCGATGAAACCATTGGCATCACCACGGTCTACATAAATATTTTTGATAGATTCCAGTGCCTGTTTAGCTTCTTCTGTACTTGCATATTCTGTAATTACCTTTTTGAAAGATTCCAGTGCAGCGTCATCCTGATCCTGGTTGTACTGTATCAATCCGATCGTCACCAGGGCTCTTGGCACATAACTGCTACGTGGATATTTGGCTAGTAATCCGGTCAGATCACTTTTTGATTTATCCAGTTCACCTTTGTTGAAGTAAGTATAGGCAGTTTCGAAACCTGCATCATCTGCATAGTTAGAATTTGGGAACTGTTTCAGTAAACTTTGCATGGTGCCGATTTTGGCATCATCCTGTCCCTGCAGACCCTGGATCATTCCACGCTGAAATAATGCGTAATCTTCACCAGCAGATTTATTGCTGATAATCCGGTTATAATAAGTTAACGCATTGCCATAACTTTTACTGACAAAATAAGAGTCGGCCAGCCTGATGGTGGCATCAACAACTGTATTCTTATCCTTATCATTTCCGCCCAGGAAGCGCTCAAAATAGTTAGCAGCCTTAGTATATTTCTCGTCCTCAAATGCAGCATAGGCCAATGCATAATTCGCATAGTTATACACATTTGTTTTATTTGCGTCTGGCATATCCAGAAACTTTTCGAAAGTTTTTACGGCTTCACCATATTTGCGCAGTTCGTACATTGATTCTGCCATCCAGTAATTACTCAGGGCATGGATTTCCTTATCCTGAGGAAAGTTGCCCGAACGCAGGAACATGGAAAGCGCATTAGGGAAGGCCCTCTCATTATAAAACTCCAGTCCGCGGAAATAGGTTACCTTTTGATAAGCTTCTTCTGCTTCAGGTGATTTATTAGCGATAGGTTCAAGAATATCAATTGCAGCCTGGTAGTTTTTACTTGTCAGCAAGATCTCTCCCAGCAAAGTTTTTGCCTCATTCAACCTGCGTGAAGAAGGGAACTGTTTCAGGAAACTCTGTGTAGATTCCAGCGCCTGCTGATTAAAATCAAGCTCATAGCTTAATCTCGCATAATTGATCCATGAATCTTCCTGGATCACCTTATCAAAGTCGAGCCTCGAAGCTCTGAAGAAAGCGCTTCTTGCTTTTTCTTTATTGTTCAGTTTAAGAAATGAGCGTCCTAAAGTGTACATTCCACTTTGCAGATAGACATCATCAGTAGTCAGCTGCTCCAGAACAGTAACAGATTCTTTGTATTTATTTAACTGGAAAAGTGAGTAACCATACTGATAAATGAAGAGGTTATTTTTAACCTCCGACTTGTCCTTAGCGTAAAAATCCCTGAAATAAATCTCCGCATTTTTATAGTCGGATTTAGCGAAGTAAGACGCAGCAATCAGACTCAGCATTTCTGCTTCGAACTGTTGTTTTGAACTTTTTAAAATAGGAATCGCATAGCTGATCACATCATCATAACGTTCGTCAAGATAGTACATCGACGTGATATAATAAGGATAGCTCGCTTCATAAGTTTTAGAGCCTTTGAGTTTTTCAAAATTGCTTAATGCAGTTTTGTATTCCTTATTCAGGTAATTGATGTAAGCAAAATAGTAAGTTGCGCTTTCCTGAAAAGGGCCATCAACTTTTTTGACTTCTTCAAACAGGGGTTCTGCCTTTTCTATATCTTTCAGTTCAAAATAAGAATAACCCTGTTTAAACTGGTATTCTGTACGTTGTTTTTTAGATAGGGTAGAAGGATCAGTTTTTTCAAACCATTCCAGTGCTTTCTGGTAATTTTTTTGAGCGAAGTATGATTTACCTACATGGAAGTAAGCTAATTTAGTATTTGGATTTAATGGATAATCTTTGATAAATGTCTGGAAAAGACTTTCAGCATCATCGTTCCCCAATTCCAATGCGCAAACTGCAGCGTAAAATTTAGCATTTTCTTTCAGCAGAGAAAGTTCAGAATTGCTTTCCTGCTGTGTGCCTGGTTTGCGTCTTAATTGTTCTACCAGTCTGAATTGCTGTGCAGCTGCCACATATTTTTCGTTATCCAGCAGTTCAAGTCCCGTTTGATAATTTTTATTCAGGTTCACTAACTCGCTTATCTGCGCATAACCCGCTGTAAGATTACCAGCTAATAAAAGCGGAACAATAAGGTATTTTTTTTTCATAGAATAATCGTCTTTTCAATATTATGAATCTTGCATCAGCCTATTGAGCAATTTTACGAGGCAAGCGTGCAGGTTCATTTGGTTTCAAATATGGTTGCTACTAATATAAATATAGTAATGTGTCTTATTAACATAAGAAACTAACATGTGTTAATAACACAGATTAACGCTAAGTTAGTGAGATTGGTATAGGAAAGATGCCTGAATTTAATCTCTTTGTGAAGCAAGCAGGAATATCACTGCCATTCTGATGGCTACTCCGTTCTCTACCTGATCTAAAATGATGGACTGTTTACTATCTGCCACATCACTTGTAATCTCTACCCCTCTGTTGATCGGGCCAGGGTGCATCACTACAATTTCTTTATCCAGGTTATCAAGAATCTGCTTGTTCAGTCCATACATCATGGCATATTCCCTTAAAGAAGGGAAGTATTTGATATCCTGTCGCTCTAACTGGATGCGCAGCATATTGGCTACATCACACCAGTTTAACGCTTTGATCAGGTCATGTTCCACCTTCACACCCAGGCTTGCTATGTGTTTAGGAATTAAAGTGGTTGGTCCGCAAACCATTACTTCTGCACCCAGCTTTTGCAGGCATAATATGTTGGATATAGCTACACGGGAATGCAGAATATCACCTACGATAACTACTTTTTTGCCAGCTACATCACCTAATTTTTCCCTGATGGAATAGGCGTCCAGTAATGCCTGCGTAGGGTGTTCATGCGCACCATCACCCGCATTGATGATTCGTGCGTCAATATGTTTGCTTAGAAAAACTCCTGCTCCTGCATAAGGATGTCTCATAACTACCATATCCACTTTCATGGAAAGGATATTGTTCACCGTATCAATCAGTGTTTCTCCTTTACTCACCGAAGAAGAGGAAGCCGCGAAATTGATTACATCCGCAGAAAGCCTTTTCTGAGCCAGTTCAAAAGATAATTTGGTACGGGTAGAGTTTTCGAAGAAGATATTCGCTATAGTAATATCACGCAGTGAATTCACCTTTCGGATGGGCCTGTTGATCAGTCCTTTGAAATTGTCTGCAGTTTTGAAAATCAATTCA
>Ga0247816_10001340_pt1 | contig 12127 bp, 23 predicted proteins | sample UWRJL209509C1_FD_179930 | JGI IMG/M metagenome (GOLD analysis project Ga0247816, IMG submission 179930) | Plant litter microbial communities from Arlington Agricultural Research Station in Wisconsin, United States - UWRJ-L209-509C-1 | ecosystem: Environmental > Terrestrial > Plant litter >...
CCTCTGGCGTTGCCCAGCCTCAAGACTATGGGAGGCGATGCATGAAGCTGATCCGCACCGAACTTTGGGAGCGCTCCGGGAAGATGGTTACAGTGGCCGTGGTCGAGATCGACGGCGAAACGACGCGCGAAGATTTCGCCGGCCGCATGACGTTCGATGAAGTGCAGCAGCGTCTAAACGCGAGGGACAAGCATCGTGCGAACTGACAAAAATGAAAAGGCCCGCGTGGTTATCCCGGTCGTGAGGGGGTTCGAGTGACCGCCTATTACAACGAATTTGACCCATATGCAGCACAGTGGCTGCGCAACCTGATCGCCGCGGGCCACATCGCGCCTGGCGAGGTCGATGAACGGAGCATTGTTGATGTCGGCGCCGATGATCTTAAGGACTTCGATCAGTGCCATTTCTTCGCAGGAATCGGCGGATGGTCGCTCGCCCTTCGCTTGGCCGGATGGGATGATGACCGGCCCGCGTGGACCGGATCATGTCCGTGTCAGCCGATTTCGAGCGCTGGAAAGCAGCAAGGCCATGTCGACAAACGACACCTCTGGCCCTCTTTTTTCGGCCTTATCGAAAAGCGCCGGCCTGCAACTCTCTTTGGAGAGCAGGTTGCTAACAAGGTTGGGCATGAGTGGCTCTCAGGAGTTCGACTTGACCTGGAAGCATTGGGATATGCCGTCGGGGCCGCCGATCTGTGCGCTGCGGGCATCGGCGCGCCGCATATCAGGCAACGACTTTGGTTTTTGGCCCACGCCGACGGCCTCGGATGGGACAGGGGGGGGCAGCAAAACGAGGTTGGCAGACGAGAGAGCCGGCAATCATCACGCTGTGCGCATAAGGGACATTTTGGCAGCGATGCGAGCCGGTGGCTTGCTGACCCATTCGGAACGAAACGCCGATTTCCACTCGAATTTAAGCCGGTGGGTAATGGGTTATCCGATGGAGTGGGAAAGCTGCGCGCCTATGGCAACGCCATCGTCCCTCAAGTCGCGGCGGAAATCATAGGTGCCTATATGGACTGCCAGCCATGAGTGCATTCGATGATCTTGGCGGCCGGGCAGAGACATACGCCGAAGCTCTCGCGCGCTCCGAAGCCTGCCTAAACCCACCACGCAACGAACAGGCGACAGCAGAGCAGATCATCGCCAAGCGCGAGGCGCAAAGAAAACACGACGCATATTTCGCGCCGCTGTTCATTTCGCCAGTCGAGCAGGTGATTGTTAGCCGCGAGCTGGCGCGAAAGCTGGGCTATGTCGTGAACGAGGCGCGGTTTGATGATGAGCCTGCGGGTGAGGGGTGGCCGGAATGAGTGAGCTTTACGGACCGAAGACGCCATTCCAGATCGATGGGCCGGCGACGATCTCGTTTTCGGGCGGGCGAACCTCGGCATACATGCTCTGGCGCATTCTGCAGGCGCATGGCGGGAAGTTGGCGAACAGCACCAGCGTCGTCTTTGCCAACACGGGAAAGGAGCGGCCACAGACGCTTCAATTCGTAAAGGACGTATCGGACCATTGGGGTGTGCATGTCACGTGGGTCGAGTGGCGCGACAATGAGGCCGGCTTTGAGGTCGTCTCATTCGAGACAGCGAGCAGGAACGGCGAGCCATTCGAGGCGCTGATCAAGAAAAAGAAGCGACTGCCCAATTGGTCCGAGAGGTGGTGCACAGGATTTCTCAAGGTCAAATCGATGCACGCCTATCTCAAAACCCTTGGGATGGAGATAGGCGAGTTTGTCGAGGTTATCGGACTGCGCGCTGACGAAGGCGCTAGAATTCTCCGAGGTGAGGAGCGCGCGGTAAAGGACGGTCGCACCGTCCTTTACCCCCTCGGACTGGCGCGCGTCATGAAGGCTGATGTTATGGCCTTCTGGGCAGCCCAAGCATTTGATCTGGCGCTCAAACCCCATGAAGGAAACTGCGACGTGTGCTTCCTAAAAGGCAGAGGTATACGCATGCGCCTGCTGCGAGATTTTCCAGGAATCGGAGATTGGTGGGATCAGCAAGAGCGAGAGCAAAACGGGTGGTTCGATAAACGCGATACCATTGCCGAATTGATTGCCGAGGTGCGCCAAAGCCCAGAGTTCAACTGGGAAAATGAACCTGAGGTCGATGGTGAATGCGGCGACGTGTGTGGCGGCGATAGTGCGTTCGAGACTGAGGTCTTAAACAAGCTATATCTGCGCCGTTTGGAGGCAGCGTGATGGTGGCAACTTCAGCGCGAGGGCTGTTCCGCGCCACTGGCAACAAGCCGAAGCCAACGGTCCAGATGCAACTCGACGGCACACTGGCGCGCGTCGAGGGCGGACTTGAGCGAGAAGGAAATGACTTCTACCCCACGCCGGCAGAGCCGATTCGTGCACTGCTGCATGCCGAGATAGAACGGTTGCGCGACTTCGATGCGATCTGGGAGCCGAGCGCGGGCGACGGTGCGCTGGTGCGAGAAATGCAGGCTGCCGGCCTGAATGTCATCGCCTCGGATTTGATTGATCGGGGCGCTGGCTATCTCATCAAGGACTATTACGATTTCACCGAGGCCCCATCTAAAGCCACGGTGCAGAATCCGCCCTTTGGCGAATGCGGCTGGGGAAACGGCAAGGCTCGGTGGCTCAAGCATGCGCTTGACGTTCTCGACCTTGATTACATGGCGTTGCTGATGAACTGGGGTTGGCCAGGCGCAGGCGGGCTTGGGCCGTTCTATGCCCAGCATCCGCCTGCTCGTGTTTACCTCATGCGCTGGAAGATCGATTTCACGGGGCAGGGCGCACCGCCGATGCTCAACGCTTGGTTCGTCTGGGACAAGCAGCACAAGGGCGAAACAATCCTGCGCATGCTCGACCGCAAGGATGCCAGACAAGCGGAGATGTTCTGATGCCGGCCGTTCTGCGCGTATCGGGCCCAGACTTCATCAACAAGCAGGGCGAGACGGTGAAGCCGCGGGCGCTCATCCAATTCTGCGAGACGTGCAATTTTGAAGGCGCGCCATTCGGCACCATCGGCCCAGATGGAAAGCGCCAATGGTACTGCGGGCGGGTGAACAAGAAGGCGACCTGCGTGGGAAAAGGAAAGGCAGATGAACGACCAGCCGGAGCAACGGAAAATCACAATGGCGACGGTGATGCACATCGAGCGGCGGGCCAAGCTGCGGATCTCTTTGGCTGAAATCGCGCGGGAAGTGCGCTTGCCATATTGGCAGGTCGAGCAAATCTGCAAAGACGGAAGGATAGCGTATAGGCCATGAGGAAAGGCAGCAGAACCCCACTGACAACTAAGCGAATTTGCATCCTTCGCGAGCTGGCAAGCATGGGTGTTTCTATCACCAAAGCCGCCGAGTTAACTGATGCATCAGTGCAGACAATATCCCTCCTTGCAAAGAAGGGCTGCCTCAAAATGCCAAAAGGGCGAACAGGGAGAGGCCCCTATATGGAAAGTCTCGTTATGCGCGATTTCGGCAAGGAAGGCGTGACCGCGCCTGTCATGGCGGAACGCTATGGTTCGACACGGAAATCTATTAACGTGATTGTCTGCCGTCTGCGCAAAGCCGGGAAACTTCCGCCATCGTCGCATCCTCGGGTAAAACCTGCTAAATTGGCACCAGAACTAGAGGCAAACCCATGACCATCTCACACGTCGCGACACCGGAATCGTCGGTGCGCCTGATGCAGCTAATCGGCCAGGCCATCGTCATGCACACCCTGACAACGCCCATGACGCCCGACGACATTGCCGGCGTCCTCGGCTTCTGCGCTGGAGCCGCCCTGGCCAACGGCGAAAGCCCCAGCCGCATGCAGGAGCGCCGATCCATGGTGCTGGCCAATATCGACCACGCAATCCAGCAGTTTCAGGGTCAGCCCAAGACGGGCCTGATCCTGCCGTTTCCGAAGGGGTGATCGACATGGCCGAAGACAAGGAAATGATTTTCGAGTTTCTGACCCTCAACGAAGAAAACGCCAAAAAGGTCGGGCCACAAGCCATTGCCGCCATGCTGCGGCGCTCGCCAGAAGAGGAGGCAGCCGGCCCGATCGTCGTGGACCTCATTCCTGGCGGATGGCGCTTCACTCAGAAGACCAAGGTCAAGGGCTGAGCCGTGGCAGAGATCATCAACCTCAACGATCGGCGCCCGAAGCCTGACGTCAAAGAACCGGCCGATATCCAGGCAACCGTTACCATTCGCGGCGATGGCAGCGTGCGTGTCTGGATCGACACCGACGGATTTACCGAGCCGCGGCATTGGTGGTGGCTTCACACCATGATCGCTGTCGCATCCTACCAATTCCTCGAGATGGAACGTCCGCTTGAATTCGTTGGCGGTGGCTCATCCGAAGACCCAATGCCGCCGGACGCGGAGTGATCATGACCGAGAAACCAACCGTCTCCAGCACCGAAGCAATGATCCGCGCCTATCGCGCCACATTTGGCAAGCCATTGGTTATGCTGCCAAATCTAGCAGCTAAAGCCCGCCGCGTTGGCATCGATATCGACACCCTGACCAAAGACGGATGCATCCTCCCCGTCACACCAGAACTCGCCAAGCGTGCCCTCACATGACCGAAAAGCGCAAACGTATCCAAAAGCCAAAGGTCAACGCAAAGCACCGCGACGCAAGGCCAACAATCTACCACGAATACTGGTGCAAAGAGATTTGCCGCCACGTTCGAATGGGCTGGTCACTGCGACGCTTCACCATGAAAGACGGAAACCCAACATACAAAACCATCATGCGATGGCAGGACGAGGAGCCTGAATTTGTGGACAAGCTCGCGCACGCGCGCGAGGCCAGGGCCGAGAACAACGACGATTACGCTGGTTTCCTTGGGGAAGAGGTCGTTTTGGGCAGGATCGATCCGCAGGCCGCAAAGGTGGCGATCGATATTCGCATGAGGCAGGCGGCCATTTCCAAGCCCAAGAAGTACGGCGCGCGCGTTGGCATTGAAGGCACCGCGCCCGATGGCGGGATCATCGTCCACGTCACGAGCGACGACGAAAAGCTGGCGTAGGAAATACACCTTGCTTTCTCGGATAACGCCCGACATAGTATCGGAGTTATCACGAACGCAGGTGCTTTTATGAGTCCGAAACGGTTTCAAGACTGGCAGGCCCGCATGGGATGGAGCGCTGCTGAGGTGTCAAAACGCCTCGGCAAATCGCCCGACACGATTTCCGATTATCGCAACAAAGGCGTTCCAAAAGCGCAGGCTCAGGTTGTGGGCTTGGCAATGGCTGCGCTGGAACATCGGTTGGAGCCGGTGTGATGGACGCCCTTCAACCCAATGAGGCTACCAATGTCGAATGAACCTGTGAGCCAGATAAGCCCCGAACGGTTGGCTGAACTGCTGGTCGAGGTAAATGACGAGATGGAGAGAGCGGTCGCGGACGCCGAATATGATCAGAACCCTCAACTCGCAATCGATGCGGTTGGCGAATTTGATCTGTCCGAAATGCGCTCAATCCTCACCGAACTGCAATCCCGTCGCTCCACCCATGAGGGAGAGGCAGTGGCTTGGAGGAAGGAAGAGCCGTCAATGCCGCCCTTCCACAAGTATATTGATGCAGCACCCGGCGAAAGCGGATGGGAACCCCTCTATCTCCACCCCTCTAGCTCCATTGAGGGAGTGAAGGTCAAGGGGCTGGCTTGGACTGAAAGGAACCCAATTCGGAAGAACGGCGATCTAAAATCCGACAGCATAGTCGGGCGCTACGAAATAGGATTGATCGGCGGTCGGGTCATGGTCTTCTTGCGGCTCGTGCGCAAGGGTGATGCTGAGGACATCGATATTGGATCGTTCGATACCTTTGAAGCCGCCAAAGCCGCCGCCCAAGCCGATTTCGAGCGCCGCATTCTTTCCTCCCTCGATCTCTCTCCCAAGCCTTTAGAGATAACGGAGGGGCGCGTGCAGATCATTGAGCAATCCGACACCCCAACTGGCGCAACGGCCCTCACCTTGTCACTCGATGGGCAGGAGGCTTGCGTTATCGTCCGCTTCACCGCCTCTCTCAAGGAGGGCGTGTAAATGGCAAGCGAAGCAGAACGCGCACGCCGCAGCATGGGCACGCCAAAGTGGCCGCTTAATCGGGAAGCTTATTCGGGCTCGGATAAGCCTGTAGCCAATATGGCAGAGCATATTCCCGAGGTCGGCAAAATGGTCCTGGTGCCGGTTGATCCCACAACGGAGATGATCGGCGCAGCTACCCGCGTCGATTTCGACAACGAGGACGAAGTCGCTACGACCATCAACCTCTGGCACGCCATGCTCTCCGCCGCTCCTCAACCCTCCATGGAAGGGGAAGTAGATCGCCTCGCGCGTTTCATTGCCGAAACTTGCTACGGATATAGCTGGGATGGACTTGGCGCGACCGGCAGGGTCACCGACCGCGGGTTCAAACCCTTTCATTTCAAGATGCAAGGCGGCATGTCCATTCAGGGCACCCAGAACGATTTGCGCGACATCGCCCGCCAGTTCCTTGAGAGCCAGGGAGGCGGGAATGGGTAAAACACCAAAGTCTACAATGACCCTGAACCTTCGCGCCGAGGAGATGGAGCGCTTAGAGCAATATGCTACCGAGTTCGACATGTCCAAGACGGCAGTGATGAGATCCGCTCTTCGCCTTTACGACTTGGTGCAGCACAGATTGCGAGCTGGTGAATCCATGTCTTTCAGCGGCGATCATGCAAGGCACGTTGAGTTTGTCGGTCCAGATTTCCCTCAGCGATCGAGCCAAGCTCTTTCCGAAGGAGAGCAGAATGGGTGACGATTGGGAAGAACATCTGAACCGGCAGCGTAACATGACCGCGTCGGAACTCGGCCGGCATTACGGCGACAGGCTGAAGCCTGCGGAACCTCGGACATGGGAGGAAGAGGAAATGCGTCGCGCCATGACCGGCGAGGATGAGGCTGGTCACGCTCCGGTGCTCGCCGTGCTGTGCGTTCTGTCTGGCGCCGTGACGGTCGGCCTCCTATGTTGGGGCGGACAAGCAATCATCGAAAGGATCTTCTGATGGCTGACGCTCTATCGCATCTCGCCGAGGCAATTCAGGCAATCAACTTCGTGACGGAAGGCGCTGGCATTGCCCCGGTGGAAATCCGGCTAGCTGATGAGCGTGACGGTCGCAAGCTGATCGCGTTCCTCAATGCCACCCAGACGGCGCAGTCGCAGTTCGTTGGTCCGTTCGATGAGAAGGGTCACGAATTCACCATCGACGGCGTCAAAGTCACCTGGCCTCAGTAGCAACCTCGAAACCACGCCTGCGTTCTGGTAGTGGTAGAGGCGGAAATTCACTCTCATAGGAGATTGCGCCGTGACGAAGTCCACTGAAACGAAACCTGCCGCCGGCACTGTAGCGGCGGCAGCAAAGACCAACACCGACACCAGCCCAGACAAGGCGACGGAAGCCGCCGCCGATCGCGCTGAACAGGGCAAGTCGACTGCCGATGTGGTCGAGGAAAACCCCAAGGTATTCGGCGAGGCCGAAGCCAAGGGCGACGACAAAAAGCTGCCGCTTGAGCGCCAGACCGATTTCGCGAACATCACTGCCGACCAGCAGCACGCCGTCGAGAACAAGGGCAAGCCGCTCAACAAGGCTGCCAAAACCGAAGGCCGGCAGATCGAGCTCGGCGATCGCGTGATGATCACGACCGCCACGCCGATCGGCGGCCAGACGGTCAACGAAGCGCATGTGATCGGCTTCAATGCCACGTCGGGCAATCCCAATCTGCGCCTGGCGCTGTCCGACGGTGGTCGCTCTCGCGCAACCGAATTCGGCAATGTGCCGCAGAACGCAGCGCAGGAAGAGCGCGGGCCATTTTGGCAGTTCCCAGAGGCCTTCGAAAAGAAGTAAGCTGGGGCGTCTTCTCCCAAGACGAAGTGAACTGGCCCGGTGTTTGCGCACCGGGCCTTTTTGCGTATGGTGCTGATGCAGAGGCGATTTGGAACACGGGAGAGGCGCGATGCCTTTTGTCCTACCGCCTGGCATAGCCATCGGGTCGCAGGAAGCGATCTACCTGCAAAACAAATATCTCGCTGATCAGGCGGCCGGCGGCGTGCTTCCAATGCAGTCAGCGCAGCCGCTTGGATATCAGCAGCTCACCAATGCCCAGCTTGCCAGCGTGCAGCACCTTGATCCGCCGGCTGGTGCGCTGCAGGCTGTCATCGAGAACAATGGTTCGCAGCCCTGCCGCTGGCGCGATGATCCTGCAGGCGCCCCGACCACGTCGACCGGGCGCGTGATCGCTCCAGATGACCAGTTGACCTATAGCGGCAACCTCGCGGCCATCCGGTTCATCCGCGGCGGCGATGGCGTCACGCTCGACATTTCGTTCTACAAGTGAGGGACTGACCATGCCACGCCCGCTTTTCTCACGCCAAGGCGCCCCGATGCGCGTGCCGGTGAGCCCGACATCTGGCGCCACCAAATTCATCACTGCCGGCAAGATCCCGATGGATATCGCCGATCTCACCTTTCTGTTCACTAACCCGCTGCCGTTCGACGTGCGCCTCGAAGGCTATGCGCTCGAATCGGATTTCGCTGCCGTTACGCAAGACGTCGGATGGCTCATCCTGGCGCGATCGGACAAGGGCATATTCACATCGAAGCGCCCCGCCTTCATCTCAGCGCAGGCGTTCGCCGCTCCCGGCCTGCCATTGCCTGTTGAGGGCGTCGACGGCTGGACATGGACCGGCTGTTGCATTGAACTCGTCTACGGGCGAGGTGAGTGATGGGCGGGAAATCAGCCGGCAGCTTCATTCGCGAGACATGGGCAACGTTGCGCGGCAAGCCCTCGACCTTTCCGCCGACGCTGCCGATTCCCCAGAGCGGCGTCACCAACCTCACGACCGACCTTGCAAGTAAGCTGACGCAAGCGCAGGTCCAGACGCTCATCACCAACGCCATCAATGCGTTGGTGAACGGCGCGCCGGCCGCGCTCGATACGCTGGTCGAGATCGCCGATCGGTTTGCCGCCGAGGATAGCGATCAAGCAGCGCTGTGGGCTGGGTTGGCGTTGCGCCTTCGGGTTGATGCGGCGCAGTCGCTCACCTCGCCCCAGCAGGCGCAGGGCCGCAGCAATCTCGGTCTGGGATCAGCAGCGCTGCGGGACGATACCTATTTCGCACTCGCCTCGGCAATTCTCTCGCTCGCAACCGCTGCTGGCTTGGCTGGTACCGTAGGCGGAACCGTGGGTACGTCGGCGAAGGCGGCGCGCGAAGATCACACGCATCCGTCGATGAACCAATCGCTCGGCCAGGTGAGTATAGCCGAAACCGGGCTGACACTGCTGGCGCTATCGGTGCGGCGCGTTAACGTGGCGGTGACAGGCGCCGTGACCGGCGGGAATTACGCGGTGTTCCCGGTCAATGCGCTGCCTGCGGGCTTCGGCATTGTCGACTGCGTCTGTGCGGTCAACGGCACGATCTCCTTTGGCATGCTGGTGCCGATCATCACCGGCAACTATTCGATCCCGGTGCGCGTCGTGCGGCTGCTCACGCCCTAGCACTTTGCCCATGCAGGGTTTCGCGGTATTGATCTGCAACCCTGCATGGAGCTTTCCCGATGGCCTACGATCCGAAGATCCCGCCCGCTCTCCTCGCCAATGGCATCGGCGGCGCAACCGGACTGCGGCACTTTGCCTACAAGAGCACAACCGACACCGTGGCGCAGATTTTGGCGGCGGGGTATTTCACCAACGCCGCCAAACTAGGGATGCGGCCAGGCGATGCGCTGACCTTTACCGATCCGAATAATGACCGCCACCATCTGCAGGTCGCTTCCATCGCCGATGTGACCGGGGCCGGCACGGTGGAATTCCCGATCGTCTCTCCTCTCTCAATTCCGACCGACGAGCTTGAAGACATCGCGCTGTTCCCGGCAACGGTCGTTGGTTTCCAGAATGGTCGGCAATTCCAGATGCCGATCGAGGAGGCCAGCGCAACGCTGATCCCTGTGGTGTCTCAGGCGCAGGCCGAGGAGGGCGTTTACAATCTGGGGCGCATGACGCCGCTCAGAGGAAAACAGCAGTTTGAACGGTTGCGCAATGCACTGGTGCTCATTGCTATCGCCGATGGAGTGACGGACGTAAGTGCAGCATGGAACACTTTCGTCGCAGCCTGTATCTCGCAGGGGCGCCGCGGCATCATCCCCGCAGGCTCGTACTACATCCCCAGCGCAACAGCGGTCTCGATCACGGCTGATCTCGATCTGGCCGGTGACGGCAAGGTCATCATCGACGGAGGCGGAACTGCGGCGAACTACCTGTTCCGCCTGACGAACAAATCGCTGCGCCTGGCCGACCTGTCATTCGTCAACTTCACCGACGTCATTTCAGCAGGGGATGGGTCGGGCGGATCGATGCCGACGACGCTGACGGGGAACGTGGCCGAAGTCATCTTGCGTCGGGTCAACTTCACAAACTGCCGCCGGCCAATGTTCTTTATCTCGGCCAAGACCGGGCCGACACTTGATAGGCTGGAGATCACCGACTGCATCGTTGATGGTAGCGGCACCGGCTGGGCCGGGTTCTACTGCGGGTGGACCAATATCAACACCGCCAGGGTAAACCGCAACGCGGTCCGAAATATCAACGGCACAGCCGCAGGATATGGTTCTGGCGGCAGCGGTGCGCCTGTGTTCACAGGTGTTGGCCGGGCGATCAACGTCGGCGGCAACAACCCTGCAGCGGGCTATGCTTTTGCCAGGTGGGAAGCAAACGACAATATCATCGAGAACATTCTCGATACCCGAAACAATCAGGCTGGCGTCAATCCCGAGGTTGGCGGCATCCGCATGACGGGCGCGCGGTTCGTGTCGATCTGCCGGAATAAACTCTCGAACATCAAGTCGACGGGAACGGGGATCACAGACGACTGCGAGGGGATTTACCCCAAGGCTGGGTTCTCCGTCATCTGCGAGAATACCTTGGACGACGTCGGCATCGGGTCCGCATCGATTATCATCAAGGGCTACAATCGCGCGCAGAACACGACTGACGCCGACGTTGGTTCGAACCCTTCGGCATGGGGCTTTGGCGGCGTTTGCTCGGGCAACGTCATTCGTTCGACGGCCGGCGGAAATAGCGGCATCGCTATCTACAGTTCGGAATGGATTGTCGACGGCAACTACATTGAGGGCTGCGGTGGGAATAGCTCGCGGTTTGCGCCGATCTGGACGAACGCCGCGCAGAACGACAACATCGTCATCAGCGAGAACCTGCTGATCAATTCGATTGGCAACACCGCCATCTACATGCAGGGCTATGGCAAGAATATTCGGATTGAAGGAAATACCATCGACGGGCTGACCAATCCGGCGGCTGGGTCGACGCCAGGCATCTACATCAACAACACCAATGGCAACGGCTTCAACGCGACGGCGATCAAACTGTCGGACCTTACCATTGCGGGCAACAAGATCGGTGGGATTGTCGCCCAAGGCGGAAGCCTGACACGCGGCATTACCCTGCAATCAGGCGGGTCGAACACGATCCGAAGCCAGATCAAGGACAACATACTGACCAGCGTTGTGGACACCGGCATTCAGATCAGCAACGGAACGCATGAAGGCATCAAAATCACAGGCAATGATCTGCGTTTGGCGGTCGACAAATACAGCACGTCCGGCAGCCCGACGATCACGGACCTAGCGGCTAATGACAATGCTGGGTGGCTCTATGGCGAAACTACCATCGACCCGCCATCACTCATTGCTGGCGCGGTTCAGCTTCTTGGCTCGTTGGCGATGGACGATGTTGCATCTCGTGACGTTTTCGACGTGACCCCATCGGGCAGCATGTCGGGCACTCGCATCTGGGCGCAGTGTGATACGGCGGGCCAGGTCGACATCTATCAGTGGAACCCGACCGCTGCGTCGGTGAACATCGGCTCTCGAACATTCCGGGTGTCGGCGCGCAAGATAGCTGCCTAGTCCTTCCTGTCCGCCATCCTAGCCATTCAAGCCTCTCGCGTGTATCTATCGCGGGAGGCTCTTTCATTTTCCGGGACCATGCAATGGCATATGATCCGACCGTTCCCCCATCCCTGATCACGCAAGGCATTGGCGGCCCGACTGGCCTGCGCTGGTTCGCCCTGACGTGGATTGATCCGATCGCCGATGTGCTCGAGCCGGGATATATCAGCAAC
>Ga0247816_10001341_pt1 | contig 12123 bp, 10 predicted proteins | sample UWRJL209509C1_FD_179930 | JGI IMG/M metagenome (GOLD analysis project Ga0247816, IMG submission 179930) | Plant litter microbial communities from Arlington Agricultural Research Station in Wisconsin, United States - UWRJ-L209-509C-1 | ecosystem: Environmental > Terrestrial > Plant litter >...
TTCCTGCGTGCCATCTGCCCGCGGTGTGGGCCGCACGCCTCTCGATGGTCTGAAAAAGATGCGTGATAATAAAGCATGACCCGCTTGACGGCTAGCGCCGTCGGAGACCCTTGTAATGCCCGACCAAGATCTACGTTTGCAGCACCTTAAAGTCTGGCTTGATGAGCAGTTGCCTATCCTTTTCAACGCCCGTGACTGGGGTGTCGTACCCCCGGCCACATTGACCGCGGCCAGCAGTGACGCGAGTTTCAGGCGTTACTTTCGGTGGGAGGGAGGGGGCCGCAGTTTCATCGTTATGGACGCTCCACCCCCCCATGAAAACTGCAAACCTTTCGTCGATATCGCTGATTTGCTCGCGAAATCAGGAATAAATGTTCCACAAATTTATGCAGAAGATTTGCCGCGCGGCTTTCTTTTGCTGAATGACCTGGGAAATAAAACGTATCTGGACGTAATTGACGGTGAAAACGCCGATCAATTGTTTGCCGATGCCATCGACGCGCTGCTGGCTTTCCAGCAGTTACCGATGGATACACCCTTGCCCAGCTACGACGTGGCTTTGTTGCGCCGCGAGCTGGAATTGTTTCCGGAATGGTACGTTCGCCGGCATTTGGGTGTCGATTTCGATACCCACCAGGCGGCGCTCTGGCAACGCGCCAGCGACCTGCTGATTGACAGTGCCCTGGCGCAACCCAAAGTGTTGGTGCACCGCGACTACATGCCGCGCAACCTGATGCTCAGTGAGCCAAACCCCGGCGTCCTGGATTTCCAGGATGCAGTCTACGGCCCCGTGACCTATGACATCACCTGCCTGTTCAAGGATGCGTTCCTCAGTTGGCCCCAGACCCGAGTTCGGGAATGGCAGCGCGGCTATTGGCAGCGTGCCGGCGACTTGGGCATCCCGGTGCAGGCAGACTTTGAAGACTTCCTGCGGGCCAGCGACCTGATGGGCGTGCAGCGTCACCTCAAGGTGATCGGGATATTCGCGCGTATCTGCCATCGCGATGGCAAGCCGCGCTACCTCGCTGACGTGCCGCGCTTCTTTGCTTATATAGAGGCGGTGCTGGCGGACCGCCCGGAACTCGCCGAACTGGCCGAGTTGCTGAGCAGTCTGCGCGAACCCGTCGAGGCCACCCTATGAGGGCGATGATCCTGGCGGCCGGCAAAGGCGAGCGGATGCGCCCGCTGACCCTGCACACTCCCAAGCCGCTGGTCCAGGCGGGTGGCAAGCGTCTGATCGAGTATCACCTTGAGGCGCTGGCGAAAGCGGGATTCACCGATATCGTCATCAACCACGCGTGGCTTGGGCAGCAAATCGAAGGTTACCTGGGGGACGGTTCGCAGTTTGGCGTGCGCATCGAGTACTCGGCCGAAGGCGAACCGCTGGAAACCGGCGGGGGAATTTTCAAGGCGTTGCCGCTGTTGGGGGACGAACCGTTCCTGGTGGTCAATGGCGATATCTGGACCGATTACGACTTTGCCAGCCTCAAGCAACCGCTCAATGGGCTTGCTCACCTGGTGATGGTCGACAACCCCGCGCATCACCCCACAGGCGGCGACTTCTACCTCAAGGACGGTTTGCTTCATGATGCCGCGCCCGGTGCCGATAACCTGACCTTCAGTGGCATTTCAGTGCTTGACCCAAAGTTGTTCGCGGGTTGCAGCGCCGGTGCCTTTAAGTTGGCGCCGCTGTTGCGCGACGCCATGGCCAAAGGGTTGGTGACGGGGGAACACATGAGCGGACGCTGGATCGATGTCGGGACGCTGGAGCGCCTGGCGCAAGTGGAAAACCTGCTGACAGCGGGGCAGTAGGATGTTGTGGCCAGGGACTCTGATTGGAGCCGGGGCAGGCTTTGCCATTGCCAGTATTCCGGGGGCCATGTTGGGCGCGCTGTTGGGCCAGGCGCTGGACCGTCGCCTGCAACTGCAAAGCTGGGCGCAATTGCGCGAGCGCCTTGGTGGTCGGCCGGCGCTGCGTAATGACGAACTATTGTTCGTGTTGCTCGGCCGCCTGGCCAAAAGCAACGGCCGCGTGGTGGACGGGCATATCCAACAGGCACGTCTGGAAATGCGCTCGCTGGACATGACCGAGTCGGCCCAGCGGCGGGCGATTGCCGCCTTCAACCGTGGCAAGTCGGGCTCGGACCGGGTGCGCAGTTACTTGCGCGTACTCAAGGCCCAGCCCCACGCGGCGGAAGGTGTGCTGCGGGCTTGCTGGCGGATGGTCTGGGCGGACGGCAAGGCCAGTACCGCCGAGCGTGACCTGATTGAGCAATGGGGCAAGTGGCTGGGTTGGACGCATCAGCAGATTCAAGCGCTGGCGTCTGACTACGCGCCTGATCGCAAGCCACTGGCCAATAGCGGCGGGGCTTATCAGGAGGCGCTGCGGATCTTGGGAGTGACGGCGACCACTGAGCCGTCAGTGATCAAGCGTGCCTATCGACGCCTGCTCAGCCGGCACCACCCGGACAAGATTGCCGGCAGCGGTGCCAGCCCTGCGCAAGTGCGTGAGGCGACGGAAAGAACCCGCGATTTGCATAACGCTTATGCGTTGATTCGTGAGCGGCGGGATTTTCGTTAACCGCTCCACCCATCAGTTGGTAACCCAATCAAAATGTGGGAGCTGGCTTGCCTGCGATAGCGGCGTATCAGTGCCACATGAGTAGCCTGGCCCACCGCTATCGCAGGCAAGCCAGCTCCTACATTTGATCTTCATTGTTTCGAAAGCTGCGATTAATCCCCGGTATTTTGCGGGCTCAACCACCCGCGAACCCTTCGGTACAGCTGTTCTTGCGCGGCTGGGCTGTTGCCGGGTATGGCTTTTAGCGAAACCTGTTTGTAGTTGTCATTCTTCAAGCGCTTGCTGGCTTGGGCGCGTTCCTGGGCAGCTTTGCTCGCCTGGGCGTTGTCTTGGTAAAAGAAGTCAGCCGTCGCCAGCTTTAACGTCGGCGCCAGTTGCTGCAGGTCCGGCTGGCCGGCCAAGGGCGTCTGCGCCGCGACCATCACGAATTTCTGTACTTGGGCTGGTTGTTTTTCACTCAGGTAGCGCGCGGCCCACCAGGCGCCTGTGCCGTGGCCAAGCAGGACGACGCTGCGGGCATTCTGGGTCTGGGCAAACGCGAGCGCCGCGTCAATGCGCGCAAAGATTCGCGTGGCATCTGTCTTGTCGCGATTGTCGTCACCCGGGACCACGGCCGGGTCGGTGCCTTCGGCTTCCGCGCTGGCGGCTTGCTCAACCGGTTTGGCGACGGTGCTGGCGTCTTTACTGCTGGTTTCCACCGCAGCCTTGGGTGCTTCGATCAGCCGAGGTGGCAGCGTGTCCAGGCTCAGGTCCGGCAGTGACAGGCTTAGCGTGCCCCAGGCTGCATCCGGCAACTTTTGCCGCAAAGGTCCGATTGCTTGAGGCCAGTCAGCACTTTCCCCGGTGCCAGGGACAATAATCACCACGCCTTCTGTTTCGCCGCTGTTGGCTGGCTTCCACAGCGCCAGGAACGAGTCGCTGCCCGCCTGCAACTGTTGTTGTTCCTGCTGCGGGATTCGCCGCTCCAGGGCGTTGGCCTCTTCCTGGCTGCGCTCGGGCAAGGGCTGGCGTTCGGCTGGCTTTTGCGTGGCAGCGGGCGGGGTCTCAGTAGCCTGGGCACAAAAGGCGCTGGTAAACAGCAGCGACAGGCACAATGCTGGCAGTGCCGAGCGGTTTAGAGGTGGCATCGTCTATTTCCGGCCAGAAGTGATTTTGGCAGCCTAATGGGTTGGTCAGTATTTGTCAGTGACGTGAGACGTGGATCATGGGTTTTCGCTATCTGCTGGTTATCGGCTGCTTATGCTTTCCCTTGATAGCGGGTGCCGCGCCTGCGCCTGTAGCCCCCCAGGCGCAACTCGACGCCCGCCAGCGCGAGTGGCTTGGCCAACACCCGGATCTACGGGTCGGGCTGGTCTTGCAGGCGCCTTATGCGCAATACGATCGACGCTTGCAGCGCCTGTCCGGGGCCAACGTCGAGCTGATGCACTGGCTGGCCAACGCCCTGAATATCGAGTTGACCTGGCGCAACTTTCCCAACCAGGAACAGTTGGAAGCGGCGGTGCGCGACGGCGAGGTGGACATAGCGCCCGGCCTTGTGCAAACCCCGGCCAGCTTGCGCCTGTGGTTGTTTTCCGACCCTTATATGCGCGTGCCGCAGCACGTCGTCGGCATCCGCGATGGCAGCGGCGCGGTAGACCTGGAGAAACTCGACGAGCAATCCCGGGTGGCCGTGCGCATGCCCGGCACGGTGGCGGATTACCTGCGTAGCAATTATCCGAACCTCAATCTGCAAGGCGTGCCCCAGGAGCGCCAGGCCCTGCAATTGCTGGTGAGCCAGCAGGCACGTTACGCGGTGGTGGACGAGGCGCAATTGAGCCGACTGTCTGGCGAGCCGGAGTTCGCCGGGCTTGCGGTGGTTGGTGATATCGGCCTGCCGCAGTTGCTGCGTGTGGCGACCCGGCGTGATTGGCCTGAACTGGCCGACATCATGGAGAGCGCGTTGCGCGCGATTCCGGCCCGGGACCTGGATCAACTCCATACGCGCTGGCTGCAACCCAAATACCCGCGGGTCACCGAATCCCCCGGTTTCTGGCAAAACCTTACGTTGCTGTTCGGGCTTTTATTGCTGGCCAGCCTTGCCGTGGTGTTCTGGCAGCGGCGCCAGCAGCGGGTTCTGGAGCACAGCCTGCTGGCATCGCGCGAAGAAAGCGCCGCTCGGGCTGCCGGTGCCGAAGCGCTGCGCCTGACCCAATTCTCCATCGACCAAAGCACCGTCGGTATTCTCTGGGTCAATTGGGACAGTCACGTGAGCTACGCCAACCTGGCTGCGGAAAACATGCTCGGCCACGGCCCTGGCGCGCTGATCGAGCGGCCATTGATCGAATTCGACCCCACGCTGACCATGGACCGCTGGCTGAACCTGTGGAAACGCGCCCGCGCCAGCGAAGACGGACCGCAAAGTTTTGCCACCAATTGCCTGCGGGCCGATGGCAGTGTGTTGCCGGCCGATGTGTCCTTAAGTTTCCTGCGCTTTGCCGGCGGCGAATACCTGGTGGTTTACCTCAATGACGTGACCGAGCGCCGCCGCGCTTTGGCGGCATTACAGGAGAGTGAAGCGCGCCTGCAGGGCATTGCCGCCAACGTGCCGGGGTTGGTGTTTCGCCTGGAGCGGTTGCCCCACAGCGAAGCCATTGAGTTCGCCTACATCAGCCAGGGCAGCGAAAGCCTCGTGGGGTATTCCCCGATGGTGCTTAGTCATCCGGCCATGGGCATTCGCAGCCTGGTGCATCCCGATGATCGTGCCAGTTATCACCGCACCCAGGATCAGGCCATCCTGACCGAGAGCAACTGGTCATGGCAGGGCCGCATCCTCACGCGCCTGGGCGAGCAGCGCTGGGCCGATATCAAGGCTGTGACCCGGCGCCTGGGCGACGGCACCATCGTGTGGGACGGCATTGTCTGGGACATCAGCGAGAGCAAGCGCATCGAGCTGGAATTGGATGCCTCCCGCGCGCAACTGCGGGAATTGTCGGCGCACCTGGAAACCGTGCGTGAAGAAGAGAAAGCGCGCATCGCCCGTGAAGTGCACGACGAACTCGGGCAGATGCTCACCGTGCTCAAGCTGGAAACATCCATGTGTGAGCTGGCCTACGCGCAGCTCGACCCAGGGTTGCATGTGCGCCTGAACAGCATGAAACGCCTGATTGCCCAACTGTTCCAACTGGTGCGCGATGTGGCCACCGCACTACGCCCGCCGATTCTCGATGCCGGGATAGCCTCGGCGATTGAATGGCAGGCGCGGCGTTTCGAGGCGCGCACGCAAATCCCGTGCCTGGTGCAGGTGCCGGACAACCTGCCGGCCCTCAGTGACGCCAAGGCCATCGGCCTGTTCCGGATCCTGCAGGAGGCGCTGACCAATGTGATGCGCCATGCCCAGGCGCATACTGTCGAGCTGACGCTGGCGCTGGAAGGTCAACACCTGCGGCTGACCATCAGCGACGATGGCGCAGGTTTTGTGCAAGCCCAAGGGCGCCCGGTGTCGTTTGGCCTGGTGGGCATGCGCGAGCGCGTGCTGATCATGGGCGGGCAATTGAGCCTGGACAGCGAATTGGGGGAGGGCACTACCCTGAGTGTCACGGTGCCGCTGGACTCATAGGCTGCGCGGGCAAGCCAGCTGCCACATTTGATCTTGTGAATCATAAGAAGAGGAAACCCCCTTTGATCCGCGTACTGGTAGCTGAAGACCACACGATCGTTCGCGAAGGCATCAAGCAATTGATCGGCCTGGCCAAGGATTTGCTGGTGGTGGGCGAGGCGAGCAATGGCGAGCAGTTGCTGGAAACCTTGCGCAATGTGCCCTGCGAGGTGGTGTTGCTGGACATCTCCATGCCCGGCGTAAACGGCCTGGAAGCGATCCCACGGATTCGCGCGTTGAACAACCCGCCGGCGATCCTGGTGCTGTCGATGCACGATGAGGCGCAAATGGCCGCTCGCGCCTTGAAGGTCGGTGCGGCGGGCTATGCCACCAAGGACAGCGACCCGGCGCTGCTGCTGACGGCGATCCGCAAGGTCGCGGCGGGCGGGCGCTATATCGACCCGGACCTGGCAGACCGCATGGTGTTCGAGGTCGGCCTGACCGATGCACGGCCGCTGCATTCTTTGCTCTCGGAGCGCGAGTTCTCGGTATTCGAGCGCTTGGCCCAGGGTGCCAACGTCAACGATATCGCCCAGCAACTGGCCTTGAGCAGCAAGACCATCAGCACCCACAAGGCGCGTTTGATGCAAAAGCTCAACATCACCTCACTCGCCGAACTGGTGAAGTACGCCATGGAGCACAAGCTTCTGTAGGAGCGAGCTTGCTCGCGAAAAACCAGAGAGCGACATTGGGTGCCAGGTTCCCCGCGTTTTCGTTAACGACCTTCGCCAGCAAGCTCGCTCCTACAGGGGCGCATGTCTGTTTGCGACTACTCGGTAACCCGGACAAACCCATTCTTGCCACCTGTAGCCGTGGCACTGTTCCATCCCCGCCATCCGTGTAGGGCAATCCCTACCCCAAACCTTCCATCGCACTGATGCCAATCTCTCCTGGCCCCCGATTTCCGTGGGCTTGAGGCTGGACTACGCTTGTTCAACGGCAGTCCAAAACAAAAAGGTGCGGGTATGAGCGAGGTGGATTCAAATGATGTGCTGGTCAGCTTTCGTGGCGTGCAAAAAAGCTACGACGGCGAGAACCTGATCGTCAAAGACCTCAACCTGGACATTCGCAAAGGCGAGTTCCTGACCTTGCTCGGGCCGTCCGGCTCGGGCAAGACCACCAGCCTGATGATGCTCGCCGGCTTCGAAACCCCCACCGCCGGTGAGATCCAACTGGCCGGCCGTTCCATCAACAACGTACCGCCGCATAAGCGCGACATCGGCATGGTGTTCCAGAATTACGCACTGTTCCCGCACATGACAGTCGCCGAGAATTTGGCGTTCCCGCTGTCGGTACGCGGTTTGAGCAAGACCGACATCAGCGAGCGGGTCAAGGGTGTGCTGAGCATGGTCCAGCTCGACGCCTTCGCCCAGCGCTACCCGGCGCAACTCTCCGGCGGCCAGCAACAGCGGGTCGCCCTGGCCCGCGCGTTGGTGTTCGAGCCGCAGTTGGTGCTGATGGACGAGCCGTTGGGCGCCCTCGACAAGCAGTTGCGCGAACACATGCAGATGGAGATCAAGCACCTGCACCAGCGTCTTGGCGTGACGGTGGTGTACGTGACCCATGACCAGGGCGAAGCGTTGACCATGTCCGACCGTGTCGCCGTGTTCCACCAAGGCGAGATTCAGCAGATTGCCGCGCCGCGCACCCTGTATGAAGAACCGAAAAATACCTTTGTCGCCAACTTCATCGGTGAGAACAACCGTCTTAATGGGCGCCTGCACAGCCACACCGGCGACCGTTGCGTGGTCGAGCTGGCGCGTGGCGAGAAGGTCGAGGCGCTGGCGGTCAATGTCGGCCAGATCGGCGGCCCGGTGACGTTGTCGGTGCGCCCCGAGCGCGTGAGCCTCAACGGCTCAAGTGAGAGCTGCGTCAACCGCTTCTCCGGGCGGGTGGCGGAATTCATTTACTTGGGCGACCACGTGCGTGTGCGCCTGGAAGTCTGCGGCAAACCCGATTTTTTTGTGAAACAACCGATCGCCGAGCTGGACACGGCGTTGGCGGTCGGCGACGTGGTACCGATTGGCTGGCAAGTCGAGCACGTTCGCGCACTCGACCCACTTCTAGAGGCGAATTGATCGCCCCATGGCTTCACCAACCCTGCACGTGGAGAGAACAACAATGTTGAAATCCCTTAAGTATTCCGCCCTGGTCATCGGCTTGATGGGCGCGACACAGGCCATGGCAGGCCCGGACTTGACCGTCGTGTCCTTCGGTGGCGCGAACAAGGCCGCCCAGGTCAAGGCCTTCTACGCACCGTGGGAAAGCGCGGGTAACGGCAAGATCGTCGCCGGCGAGTACAACGGTGAAATGGCCAAGGTCAAGGCCATGGTCGACACCAAGAGCGTGTCCTGGGACCTGGTGGAAGTGGAGTCCCCGGAACTGTCCCGTGGCTGTGACGAAGACATGTTCGAGCCGCTGGACCCGAAACTCTTCGGCAAGGCTGAAGACTACGTGAAGGGTGCAATCCAGCCGTGCGGCGTAGGCTTCTTCGTATGGTCGACAGTCCTGGCCTACAACGCCGACAAGCTGAAAACCGCACCCACCAGTTGGGCCGATTTCTGGGACACCAAGAAATTCCCCGGCAAGCGCGGCCTGCGCAAAGGCGCCAAGTACACCCTGGAATTCGCCTTGATGGCCGACGGCGTGGCACCGAAGGACGTATACAAAGTGCTGGCCGGCAAAGACGGCCAGGACCGCGCGTTCAAGAAGCTCGATGAACTCAAGCCGTCGATCCAATGGTGGGAAGCCGGCGCCCAACCGCCGCAGTACCTGGCCTCGGGCGACGTGGTGATGAGTTCGGCCTATAACGGCCGGATCGCTGCCGTGCAGAAAGAGAGCAACCTGAAAGTGGTGTGGAACGGCGGGATCTACGACTTCGACGCCTGGGCCATTCCAAAAGGCCTGGCGAAAGATCGTGCGGACGCGGCGAAGAAATTCATCGCCTTCTCGGTGCAGCCACAACAACAGAAGACCTACTCGGAAAACATCGCCTACGGCCCGGCCAACATCCAGGCAGTGCCGTTGCTGGCCAAGGATGTGCTCAAGGATATGCCGACCACCCCGGAAAACATCGCCAACCAGGTGCAGATCGACGTCAGCTTCTGGGCGGACAACGGTGAGCAGCTGGAGCAGCGCTTCAATTCCTGGGCTGCCAAGTAATCCGCAACACTGCCTGATCCCTTGTGGGAACTGGCCTGTGTGGGAGCTGGCTTGCCTGCGATGCAGACACCTCGGTCTGTCAGTTACACCAGGGTGATGCAATCGCAGGCAAGCCAGCTCCCACATCGGATCTGCGGCATTTGGCGGATCGCATTTATTTTCAAGAACTGGAGTTTTCCATGGCCATCGCCGTTCCCTCGAACGAGGTCACCAGCCCCACCCTGAAGCAGCGCCTGGCGCGTGCCGAGCGGCTCAACCGCTGGAAGGCCCAGGCCTTGATCGCGCCGCTGGTGGTGTTTTTGCTGCTGGTGTTCCTGGTGCCGATTGTGGCGCTGCTTTACAAAAGCGTCGGCAACCCGGAAGTGGTGGGCGGCCTGCCGCGCACCGTGGTTGCGGTCACCGCGTGGGACGGCCGGGGCTTACCCGGCGAGCCGGTTTACCAGGCCCTCAGCGAGGACTTGGGCGAGGCCCGGCAAAACTCGACCCTGGGCGATCTGTCCAAACGCTTGAACATGGAACTGGCGGGCTATCGCAGCCTGCTGACGAAAACCGCGCGGGCGCTGCCGTTCACCGAAGCGCCCGCCTCTTATAAAGAAGCGCTGGAAAACCTCGATGAACGTTGGGGCGACCCGGCGTACTGGCAGGCGATCCGCCGCAACACCAGCAGCCTCACGCCGTATTACCTGCTGGCGGCGGTGGACCACCGTATCGACGACCTCGGCGAAGTCGCCCCGGCCACCCCGGATCAGGCGATCTACCTGGACATCTTCGCCCGCACCTTCTGGATGGGCCTGGTGATCACCGTGTGCTGCCTGCTGCTGGCGTATCCCCTGGCGTACCTGCTGGCCAACCTGCCGGCCCGGCAAAGCAACTTGCTGATGATCCTGGTGTTGCTGCCGTTCTGGACCTCGGTACTGGTGCGCGTGGCGGCGTGGATTGTATTGCTGCAATCGGGCGGGCTGATCAACAGCGCGCTGATGGGCCTGGGCCTGGTCGATAAGCCGGTGGAGCTGGTGTTCAATCGGCTCGGGGTCTACATCTCGATGGTGCATATCCTGCTGCCGTTCATGATTCTGCCGATCTACAGCGTGATGAAAGGCATCTCGCCGACCTATATGCGCGCGGCGATTTCCCTGGGTTGCCATCCGTTCGCGAGTTTCTGGCGGGTGTACTTCCCGCAGACCTACGCCGGTGTGGGCGCCGGGTGCCTGCTGGTGTTCATCCTGGCGATTGGTTACTACATCACCCCGGCGCTGCTGGGCAGCCCGAACGACCAGATGGTCAGCTACTTCGTCGCCTTCTACACCAACACCAGCATCAACTGGGGCATGGCCACGGCCTTGGGCGGCTTGCTGCTGCTGGCCACCGTGGTGCTGTACCTGATCTACAACTGGCTGGTGGGCGCCAGTCGCCTGCGCCTGAGCTGAGGAGACCGTTGCGATGCTGAGCCCTTATATGTCGCCTGTGGAACGGGTCTGGTTTTACAGCTTGCGGATCCTCTGCGGCTTGATCCTGTTGTTCCTGATTTTGCCGGTGCTGGTGATCATCCCGCTGTCGTTTAACAGTGGAAGTTTCCTGGTGTACCCGCTGCAAGGTTTCTCGCTGCACTGGTACCAGGACTTCTTCGGCTCGGCGGAGTGGATGCGTGCGTTGAAGAACAGCATCATCGTCGCCCCGGCGGCGACCGTGTTGGCCATGGTGTTCGGTACGCTGGCAGCGATTGGCCTGACCCGTGGGAATTTCCCCGGTAAGGCGCTGGTGATGGCCCTGGTGATTTCGCCGATGGTGGTGCCGGTGGTGATCATCGGCGTGGCCAGTTATCTGTTCTTTGCGCCGCTGGGCCTGGGCAACAGCTTCTTCTCACTGATCGTGGTGCACGCCGTGTTGGGCGTGCCGTTTGTGATCATCACCGTGTCGGCGACCTTGCAGGGGTTTAACCATAACCTGGTGCGCGCGGCGGCCAGCCTTGGAGCATCGCCGTTGACTGCGTTTCGTCGGGTGACCTTGCCGCTGATTGCGCCGGGGGTGATTTCCGGCGCGCTGTTTGCGTTTGCCACCTCGTTTGATGAAGTGGTGGTGACGCTGTTTCTCGCCGGCCCCGAACAGGCGACCTTGCCCCGGCAGATGTTCAGCGGCATCCGCGAAAACCTCAGCCCCACCATCGCCGCCGCAGCGACCTTGTTGATTGCCTTCTCGGTGGTGCTGCTGCTGACCCTGGAATGGCTGCGTGGACGCAGTGAAAAGTTGCGTACCGCGCAGGTCTAAAGGCCGGATCTCGGTCAAATGTGGGAGCTGGCTTGCCTGCGATGCAGGCACCTCGGTCTACCTGAATGAACTGGATCAAAAATGTGGGAGCGGGCTTGCTCGCGAAGGCGGTGTGCCAGTCAATACATGTGGTGGCTGACACACCGCCTTCGCGAGCAAGCCCGCTCCCACATTTGGACTGCATTTTTTCCGGTGTACCGAGGTGTCTGCATCGCAGGCAAGCCAGCTCCCACAGAGGAGCCAGTGCCCACACAAATAATCAGTGGCCAAAGAAAGATCTGCTCTTGATCTGCTTCTACCACTCAGGTCGGCTTTCAGGCCGCCGTGCTCTTGCTTTTGATCTTGATCTTGATTTTGATCTTAGGCGCCCCGTTAAACCACGCTGGCCGAACGCAGGTTTTGGAGCGTGGGTAACCTGGCAGGACGCCAGGTTAGCCGCGCTGGGCCAAGGATGGCCCATCGCGGCGGCCCACGCTCCAAA
>Ga0247816_10001342_pt1 | contig 12106 bp, 8 predicted proteins | sample UWRJL209509C1_FD_179930 | JGI IMG/M metagenome (GOLD analysis project Ga0247816, IMG submission 179930) | Plant litter microbial communities from Arlington Agricultural Research Station in Wisconsin, United States - UWRJ-L209-509C-1 | ecosystem: Environmental > Terrestrial > Plant litter >...
CCGAGCCACAGCGAGGTGCCGAGTGGTGGGGCAAGAGCGTTTTGCTTACTTTTGCGCTCTATCAAAAGTGAGCCGCCGTAAGGGCGGAACCCATACCAGCCCTGACCGCAGCAACGGATATGTACTCCACTCACCAACCACTAGAGCTGCGCAGACACCCCAGCCTTATCCTGGGCACCCTGCAACACCCTCAGCAAGTTTTCCCCCCAGATATTGGCCAGGTCCTTCTCGCTATACCCGGCATCCAACAGCCGCTGGGTAATCCTGGGCAGTTGGCTGACATCCTCCAACCCCACCACCCCGCCGCCACCATCCCAATCAGCACCGATCCCCACATGCTCCGGCCCCACGACCTCAAGGATATGCAACAGGTGCTTCATAAACACATCCAGGTCAGGCTTGGGCTGCGGATACCGCTGATTGACCGCCGCAATTTCGGCTTGCAACGCCTTGACCTGCTCCGGACCCAGCCCCGCCAAATTGCGGTATTGAGCATAAAGCGGCGCCAACGCTTTTTGCCGTTCAGGATTAGGCTTGAGAGGCACCAGGTAGTCGCCATAGCTGTTGACCTGCACCACACCCCCCTTCGCCGCCAGTTGCCGCAGCCTGGCGTCATCAAGGTTGCGCGGATGGTTGTTGACCGCCTTGCTACTGGTGTGGGACGCAATGATCGGCGCCGTCGAAGCGGCGAGTACCTGGTCGAACACCGCGTCCGAAGCATGGGAAACGTCCAGCAGGATGCCCAACCGGTTCGCCGCCACGACCAGCTCGCGGCCCTTGGGACTGAGGCCGTGCCACTCCGGCAACGCCGTGGCGGAGTCGGCGATTTCGTTGGTGCTGAAATGCACCAGGCCGAGCATACGCAGGCCCTGGCGGTAGTAGGTCTGCAGCAGTTTCGGGTCGGAGGCCAGGGGGTCGGCGTTTTCCATGCTGATAAACACCACGCGCTTGCCCTCGCCGGCAATGCGCCGCGCATCGGCTGGCGTCAGTGCCAGTTCGAAGGTGTCCGGCGAACGCTCGGCCAGGTCGCGAATGCGCGCCAGCATCGCCAGGCCGTAGTTGCTGGCATACGCCCTGCCCTCGTCGGTACGCGGGCCGGGAGCGGTGTAGATCACCCAGAAACCGCCATCCAGGCCGCCGTCGATCATCCTCGGCACGTCCACCTGGCTGCCGTCTTCGCGGTAGGTGTGGCGGGCAAGAATGTCCCAGCCGGGGCGGGACAGTTGCATCGGCGTGTCCAGGTGGCTGTCGAGCACCAACAGGCGCTTGTGCAACGCCAGCGCTTCGGGGCTGACCTCATCCGCAGCATGGGCGCCCAGGGAGGCGAGCAACAGGGCCAGGGGTGTCAGGCGGGCAAGAAGTTGTCGGCTGAACATGGCTTAAAACTCCGCGCTGAGGGTGGTCTGGAAGGTACGAGGGGAACCGGGACGGTAGTAGGCAGGCCCGGTGGTGCTGGTGAGGATGTAGCCCAGGTAGTGCTTGTCGAACAGGTTGTCGATGTTGAAGCGCAACTTGACGCTTTTCAGCGGCCCGTAATGCAGGCGCTCGCCGCCGAGGTCGAGGTAGGCGTTGTACAACGTGTAGCCCGGCACCGATTCGGTGTTGGTGAAGTTGCTGTAGCGCGAGCCGATGTGGCGCCCGGAGAAGTTCAGCACCGCCCACGGCTGCAACTCATAAGTAACGCCCGCTTGCGCCAGCCAGCGCGGGCTGTCGGGAATGTCGTTGTCCTTGAGGGACAGGCCACCGGCATCGTCCTTGAACTGGGCGATGTTGTAGGTGAGGTTGCCGTTGAGCACCAGCTTGTTCGACAGGATCGGCGGCTTCCATTGCCCGCTCAGTTCGGTGCCATAGGCCAGGGCCCGGCCAACGTTCTGATAGAAGGTTTCTGCCGTGCTGCTGCCGGCCACTGGCGCGGCGAAGGCTTGCAGGCGATTGTCGAACTCGGTGCGGTATAACGCCCACGCCGCGTTGAAGGTCGGCCGATTGAGGCGGTAACCCACTTCGTAGTTTTTCGACGTCTCGGCGGCCGGTGCCGGAGCGTTGGGGCTGGCGGCGCGGAACACGTCGTCGGCACCACGGGGCAAGGCCATGTTTTCCGAGTAGGAGGCAAACAGTTGGGAGTCGGCGGTCAGGTCGTACACCACGCCGGCCTGGGGCAGGAAGTTGTCAGTCCAGGAAGTGCTCAGGCGCGGTTGGCGGTTGGCGATGTAGTCACCGGCATTGCGATAGCCTTCGATGCGGTAGTCCAGGTCCAGGCGCTTGAAGCCGTATTGCAGGCGCAACCGGTCATCGAGCAGGGTCCAGGTGTCTTTGATATTGAGTTGCAGGGAATCGCGGGTGGAACTGAAATCGCCCTGCTTGTGCACGGGTTCATTGAGCAAAGGCCGGCCATCCGGGCTGCCATCGCTCAAGTTGTAGCGCGCCTGCAAGCGGTTGAACACATCGGTTTCGGCCCATACGCCGGCTTCGATGGCGTGCTGGCCGACGTGCCAGGTCAGGCTGCTGCGCCCGCCGTAGCGGTGGCCGCTCAATGACGACAAACCGTATTGCACGCCCTTAGGATCCACCAATCCCGGCACGCCGGCCTGGGCGTTATGCAGCGCCAGCGAGGTGCCATAGGCTTCCGGCGAAACGCCGTAGCCATTCTTGGCTTCGTAATAAACGCTGGTGCTGTTTTCGAGGTCCGGGTTGAGCAAGAAGTTGCCGGTCAGGCTGTACAGGGTATCGCGCCGCTGATTGATCGCCTGTTTGTAGGACTGGTTGTAATTGGCGTTGCTGTACGGCACGCCCGCCACGGTTTCGGGTTGTGGCGGCACTTCCTTGAGGTAAGCGAAATCGCGCCCCGAGCGGCCAAACGGATCGTTGGCGGTGCCGTGGTACTGGGCCTGGGTGACGTAGGGCGAGTCGTAGTCAAAAAACGAGTTGTGCACCGCGCGAAACAGCAGCTCATGCCCCTCGCCAAACTGGTAGCGCACCTTGCCTTCCAGGTGTTCACGGTCGATGGTGCCGGGGCCGCGCCACAGGTCACCGTCGATTTTCGAACGGCTGAAGTACGCCGAAAGGCCCTCATGCTCCCCGGTTTGCAGCCTGACGAAGCTGCGCCGCAGGCTGTCGCTGCCCAAGGTGTAGGAGGTGCTGATGCCGGCTTCCCGCGCGGGGTTGGTGGACACGTAATCAACGTAAGGCCCCAGCGAGGTGTAGCCCGGCTGCGAGACATCGCCGGCACCAGTGGAGGCAGTGACGCGCTCGGTGTTTTCGTTATCGACGTAGCGGTAGATCGGGCTGCCGCCGAATTGGTCGCTGCGGCCCAGCGGCACGCCATCGATGGAGAAACCGATCTGCTGCAAGTTGAAGGCGCGCACAAATACCGAGTTGCCGAATTCGTACAAGCCCAGGGCATCGTTGACCTGCACGTTGAAGCCGGGCAAGGCTTCGAGCATCTTTAGTCCCGAAGTTCCCGCGGGTGCCGACTGCAAGGCCTGATGGGAGATGGACAGGGTGTTGCTGATCTGGTCGGTGCCGATGGCCAGGTTGGCCTCGGTGACACGGGCACCTACCACTTCGACTTTTTCCAACTGGGCATCGGTTGTGGCGCGGGAGTTGGCCTCTTGCGCCAGCGCGCCTTCACCGACCAACCCCATCAACAATAAACCGCTTAGCCATGTGTTACCCGCAACTGTTTTACCCGCCAGTGCTGCACGCTGATTGCTCATTGCTCTTCCTTGTCTGCTTTTTTTCGGGCAAGCGAACCCGTTCCGGGCCGTTCGGCGCAGTCACGCCGAAGCCCGGGTTCCGTTGTAATAGGGTTAGAGGGGGCTACCGATAAGGTGCGATCACACCGCTCTGGCGGCGATCGCTTCGACTTCTACCAGCGCGCCAGGGAGTGGCAACGCCGCCACTTGCAACGCCGTGCGCGCCGGTTTGTTGGGCTGCTCGGGGGTGCCGAAGAACTGCGTATAACCAGCCTGCAACCCGGCAAAATCGAGCTTGCCGCCGGTCTCTTCGGCGCCTACCAGGAACACCCGCAGCTGCACGATATCCCCCAGGTCGAGGTCCTGTTGACGCAGGATCTGGCGCAGTTTGTTGAACACCGAAACAGTCTGCACTTCGGTGTTGCCGTAGGCCGCTGGCGTGCCCGCCAGGGCTTGTGGGTCGGCGAGGTCCGGCAGGGTGCCGCTGACGAACACCAGGCTGGCAGAAGCCGGCACGGTGACGGTTTGCGAGATTGGGAAATTGCCGACGCTGGTACGTTGAATGCTGTCGCTCATGGTGTGGCTCCTTCAATGGATATTCATGACGCGGCGAATGCCGCCGCCTGTCGTTGCTGGGTCACCCGCTCGGCCAATTGCGCGACCACATGGCGTGCCGAGTTGGCCGCCGACTCCTGCCATATCCCTACGCCGCTCTGCACCAGCCCGTCGCCGGCGAAATACACCCGGCCATGGGCTTGTTCCAGCAACGCGCTGGCGTCGGCCGGAAAATGTTCGCGTTGCAGCCACGGGCCTTCGCTGTAGGGAATCTGCTCCCACGACACTGCCAGCGGGTGGCGCAGGTGCCGCGAGTACCCCGGATGCAGCAGTTCAACCGCCTCTTTGGAGGTCGCGTACTGCTGCTCCAACGGTTGTGCGCCAAACACATCGGCGCCCTCCCCGGTGACGTATCCGGCCACCAACAAACCGTCGCGGGTGTTCAGGTCGTTGCTGGGGTACCACAGCAGGCGAGCCGGGTGTTCGATCCAGGACAGGCCGCCGTAGGTGCGGTAATCGGTTTCCCAGAAGCGCGGCGATTGCCAGGCCACTTTGGTGGCCTGATCGCTGCGGGTGCTGAGCAGCGCGGCCTTGATCGGGTCGCTGAAGTCTGTATCGAGCTTGGCCAGCAGCGGCAACGGCAGGGTCGACACCAGGTAATCGGCACGCACCACTTGTTCGCGGCCGCTGTGCTTGTCGTGATAGGTGACCGCCACGCCGTCTTCCAGCTGGCGGATCTGGCGCACCTGGGCCCCCAGTTGCACCTGTTCGGTCAGGCGCTGGTAGAACGCATCGGTGATGCGATCCATACCGCCCACCGGCTGGAACATGGTGGCCGAAAACTCGGGAAACTCGGTGTGCAGCAACGCGCCCCACAGCTCGGGATGCAGCAGCCGCTCCAGGGCCAACGGGCTCGTGCTGGCGGGCAATGCACCTGGATGGCTCGGCGACTCCAGGTGACCGGAACGGATGCTGCCTTCATACGACAGCTCTTGCGACAGGTCGCCATAGACTTGCAGGAACGCCAGTAAACGCTTGCGCTCTTCGCTGCTCAGCAGGTCATCGAGGGCATCGCGCTGCACGGCAGTGGCGAGCAACCCCGAGAGGTGCCCACGGGCGTCGTTGATCGCCTGGCCGACGGTGAACGCCGGCCGTTGCAGGTCCGGGCGGACCTGGGCGCCGTGGCTGCTGTTGACCAGCACTTCGAGCGGCACACCGAGTTCGCTGCAGTAGTCGAGCAAGGTGCGGTGCTGGCTGGGAATCCGCGCCGGGCCGGCGTTGAAATACAGGCCCTGGTCAAAGGCCACGGTTTGCGTGCGACCGTCCTTGTAGTCCACCCGGTCGCCGTTACGCAGGGTCCAGGTACGCCCACCCACCCGGTCACGGGCTTCCAGCACTTGCACGGTGAAGCCGGCGCGGGTCAGTTCCAGCGCGGTCACCAACCCGGCAATCCCCGCGCCGAGCACCAGCACGCGGGTGCCCTGCCCCAGGCCTTCCTTGAGTTTCAAGGGTTGCGGGCGCCGGTGTGACGACGGCCCCAGCCCCAATACTGCCAGCGCATCCTTGACGGCTTTCTCGCCACCCACGGCGGCGATGCTGGACAGCGCTTCACGTCGAGTCAGTCCCATGTTGATTGCTCCCTTGAAGGCTTCAATCCGGCAGGCCGGGTGGGTTGATCAGCGATTTGTCGATGCGCTCTACATCCAGGCCCCAACGCTGCAGCACTTGCTCGTATTGGCCGCCGGCAATCGCGCCTTCAAGGGCGGTGTGAATCGGCTGCACCAGCCCGTTACCCTTGCGCGTGGTAACGGCGATATCGGCACGCAGTGGCCACCCACCGTTGACGATCCCCACCAGCTTGATCCCGCCGGTAATCGCTGCCGAGTAGGAGTACACCGAGTTGGGGCCAAACAGCGCATCGCTGCGGCCCGATTGCACGGCCAGTTGCGCGGCAGCCTGGTCGTCGAAGTACTGCAACAACGCAGGCTTGATACCGGCTTTTTCGTTAGCCTCGTTCCAGGCCAGCAGGACTTTTTCCTGGTTGGTTCCGGAGCCGACAATGATCTTCAGCCCGGCAATGTCCGGCGCCTGTTTGATCTCGCTGATCTTGCTGTTGGCCTTCACGTAAAACCCGAGCACATCCTGGCGATAGGTGGCGAAGTCAAAGCGCTTCTTGCGCGCCTCGGTAACAGTGACGTTGCTGATCACCGCGTCGTACTTGCCCGAGCTGACCCCCAGCGGCCAATCCTCCCAGCTGGTCTGCACCACGTTCAATTGCAGGCCGAGGCTGTCGGCCACCAATTGCGCGGTGTCGGCCTCGCTGCCGATGGTGGTTTTGTCGTCATTGGCAAGCAGTGCCAGGGGCGGCCCGGCCACGCCGGAGACGGCCACGGTGAACTTGCCCGGCTGGGCGAACTTGAAGCCTGCCGGGATCTGCGCGATGGCCGCTTCGTTGCGCGGCGCGTGGATGCGTTGACGGTCGGGGCTCAGGTCGACTTTTTGGGTGGTGGGTGCACTGGCGCTTTCGGCGGCCAGTACCGGCAGGCTGACGCTGACGGCAATCGCCAGCAGGGCCAAACGGGCGGTGTTCAACATGGGCAGTCACTCCTTTAACAAGCAGAAAAATTCACAACACCTTGCCCAGGAAGGCAATGGTGCGGGGATGTTGGGGTTGGCGAAAAATCTGTTCGGGTGGGCCTTGCTCGATCAATTGGCCGTCGCAGAGAAACACCACGTGGTCGGCCACTTCTTTGGCAAAGCCGATCTCATGGGTGACGATTACCAGGGTCACGCCCAGGCGCGTCAGGTCTTTGATCACGTCCAGTACTTCGCCCACCAGCTCCGGGTCGAGGGCCGAGGTGGGTTCATCGAACAGCAACACCTTGGGGTCCAGGGCCAGGGCGCGGGCGATGGCAACCCGCTGTTGCTGGCCACCGGAAAGCTGGCGCGGATAAGCATCGACCTTGTCCGCCAGGCCAACCTTGGTCAGCAGTTCGGTGGCCTTGGCCTGCGCCTCGTTCTTGCTCCAGCGCTTGTGAGCCAGGGGCGCCTCGGCGATGTTTTCCCAGGCGGTGAGGTGCGGGAACAGGTTGAAGTTCTGGAACACGAAGCCGACTTCGATACGGCGCTTGAGAATCTCGCGTTCCTTGAGTTCGTAGAGCAGGTCGCCCTTGCGCCGGTAGCCGACGTATTCACCGTCGATGGTGATGTGCCCGCTGTCGATTTTCTCCAGGTGATTGATGGTGCGCAGCAGTGTCGATTTACCCGAGCCGGACGGCCCGAGGATCACCGTGACCTTGCCCGGATCGATGGTCAGGTCGATGTCCTTGAGTACCTGCTGGTTGCCAAAGCGCTTGCCCACGCCCTGGATCTGGATGCGTCCGGCGCGTACCGGGATGGCGACTTCACTCATGGGATTTCTCCTTGAGCCAGCGGCGCAGGCGTTGCAGCGGCGTTGGCGGCAATACGCGCGCGGTGCCACGGGCAAAGTGCCGTTCGACGTAGTACTGGGCGCTGGTGAGCACGGTGGTGATGATCAGGTACCAGACCGTCGCCACGATCAGCAACGGGATCACGGCCTGGGTGCGGTTGTAGATGACCTGCACGGTGTAGAACAGCTCCGGCAGCGCCAGCACGTAGACGATGGACGTACCCTTGACCAGGCCGATGATTTCGTTGAAACCCGACGGCAAAATCGAACGCAGTGCCTGGGGCAGGATGATCCGGAAAATCCGCCGTGACGCAGGCAACCCCAGGGCCGCCGCCGCTTCATGCTGGCCGGCGTCGACGCCGATCAGGCCGCCACGGATAATCTCCGCCGCATAAGCCGATTGCATCAGGCTCAAGCCCAGCACCGCCACGGTGAATTGGCTGAGTACGTCCACCGTCGACCATTCGGCGAACACCACATCGGTGAACGGCACGCCCAGTACGATGTGGTCGTACAGGTAGGCAAAGTTGTAGAGGATGATCAGCACCAGCAACGCCGGCATTGAGCGGAAAAACCAGATATAGCCCCAGGCCAGGCCCGCCAGCAGCGGCGAGCCCGACAGCCGCGCCAGGGCCAGCGCGGTGCCGAGAATGATGCTGAACACGGTGCTGAGCAACGTCAGCAACAGCGTCTGCCCCAGGCCCCTGAGCACCGACGGCGAGAAGAACCATTGACCGAAGACGCCCCACTCCCAGCGTGGGTTGGTGGCCAGGGAGTGCGCGATGGCAAACAACACCAGCGCGGCAAAGATCGACCCCGCCCAGCGCCAGGGATGCCGCGACGGCACCACCTGCAAGGCCTTGATCGGCGTCGATGTGCGGCTCTGGCGAACCGGGTAGTCATTGACCTCTTCAACGAGATCGTAGGGTTTGGCGACAGTGGGCATGGTCTGTTCCTCGCACGCAATACACGGTTATTCAGGTCGCCCGCCTTAGAAGGCGTAGGTCAACCGGGTGTAGTAGTACCCGCCGGTAAAACCGTAGGGCGAATAGGTGCCGTAACTGCTGACCATGGTGCTGCTCGGCACCCCTTGTTTCTTGGGGTAGGTGTCGAACAGGTTCTTGGCGCCGATGGCAACGTTGAGGTCTTTGGTGAGGTTGTAGCCAAGGTCGAGGTCGGTGATCCATTTGGCGCTGTAGATCCGGTCCAGGGAGCGGTCGCTGGAGGCGTTGACCTCCTTGTAGGAGCCGTACCGGGTCAGGGCCAGGTTGAGGTTGAAGCGGTCGATGCTCCAGTCGCCGCCGAGGATGAGTTTGGTCTTGGGCTGCACGCCGGTGATCAGGTTGCGCGCCTCACGGTTCATCAAGTCGTAAGGAGTGCCGAGGATCGTGGTGGACTCCTTGTAATTGAGGATCTCGGTCTGGTTCCAGTTGAACGCTGCCGTCCACTTCAGCGAACCGTATTGACCCAGGTCCTGGCTGTAGTTGCTGACCAGGTCGACACCCTTGGTGCGGGTGTCGGCGCCATTGATGAAGTACTGGCCGCCGGAGGTGGAGTTGATGCCGTTATTGAGCAGTACTTGGGTGACTTCATCGCCGAGCAAGGTGCCGGTCAGGGTGATGCGGTCGCGCAGGTTGATCACGTAGGCGTCGGCGGTGAAGTTCAGGCGGTCGGTGGGCGTGAGGGTGAAACCGAGGCTGAAGTTGGTCGAGCGCTCGGGCTTGAGATCGGTGGCGCCCAGGGCCTTGGCCGCCGCAGAACTCACTGGCAGCACGCCGTAGTTGATCGATTGATACACCCCGTCCACCACGCCATAGGTGGTCGAACGGGCACTGAACAAACTGTTGGCCAGGGACGGCGCGCGAAAGCCATTGCTGACCGTGGCGCGTACCGCGAACTGCGGGGTGAAATCGTAGCGGGTGGTCAGCTTGCCGCTGCGGGTGGCGCCGACGCCTTCGTTGTAATGCTCATAACGAAACGCGGTGCCCACGTACCAGTCCGGCACCGGGTTGAAGCCCACGTCGACGTAACTTGCGAGGCTGTTGCGTGAGGCGCTGGTGGCTTCCTCGGGGGAAATACCGTTGGTGACCTGGGCCCCGGAAGAGGCGCAATTACCCGGCGCAACGCAGTAGCCGCCGTTGGCATAAGACGCGTAGTCGCCCGCTTGCACCTCGTAGGTGTCACGCCGATGTTCAAAGCCATATGACAGGTCGAGGGGCTTTTGCAGGCCCACATCGAAGCCGCGCTTGAAGTCGAGGTTGGTGGTCAGCTCGGTGGAAATCCAGGTGCCGGAGGTGAAGCTGTTGGGCGTCGCCTCGCCCAGCGAAGGGTTCTGGTTATGCGTGGTGCCCTGCTCCGCTTCGTTGCGCCCGTAGGTGGTGGACAAGTCCCAGTCCCACTCACCGACCTTGCCCTTGCCGCCGAACGCGGCCTGGAAATCATCCTCATCGATGTACCAGGTCGGCGTGTAACCCGCCGGGTAGCCATTGGGCCCGGTGGTGATGGTGTTGGTGATGGTCGGCAGGCGAAAGTTCTGACCCTGCTCGGCCTTGCGCCGCGAGTAAGTGGTGAAGGAGTACAGGCTGAAGTCGTCGTCAATCGGCAACTCGGCGTTGTAGCCCAGCGTCAGCAGGTTGGTCTTGGGCGTACCGTAGCCGCCATACGTCGACTTGCCTGCCAGGCCGTACGCCTGTTGGTAGGTGTAGCCGTTGGCGCTGGCTTTGTTGTCGTCGTTCTGGCTGCGGGCATCCAGGGCCAACTGCACAATGCCGCCGTTACCGATCTCGAAACCCTTGTTGAGGCTTTGCTGCACCGTCTGTTTCTTGCCGTCATAGCCCTGCCCGACGTTGGTCACGGCGGTGCCGCTGGTATCGGCCTTGAGGATAACGTTGATCACCCCGGCGATAGCATCGGAGCCGTACTGGGCGGCGGCGCCATCACGCAGCACTTCGACGTGGTCGATGGCGCTGATGGGAATGAAATCCAGGTCTGCCGGGGCCGCGCCGGTGTTAATCCCGTTGATGTTCAGAGTGGCGCTGGTGTGGCGGCGTTTGCCATTGACCAGTACCAGCACTTCGGCGGCACTCAGGCCCCGCAGATTGGGTGCACGGGCAATGCCGCTGGCGTCCCAACCGGTTTTTTCCGGCAGGGTCAGCGACGGGATCACCGCGCTCAGGGCTTCCATCAAACCGGGCTTGCCGGTGCTCTGCAACTGCTTGGCGCTGACCACATCGATCGGCACCGGGCTGCTGGTCACGGTGCGCTGTTCGGCACCGCGGTTACCGGTGACCACTACCGTGGATAACGTGCCGTCTTCCTGGGCTTGAACCATCCCTGACAGCAACACGCCGCCCATGGCCAACGCCAGCGGGCTGAGCGCTGAGACCGATATTCGGGCACGTTGTATGACTTGTTTCATTTCCACTCCAGAATGGCTGCCTTTGCAGTCCATATATCCAAAATCGCGAAGTCGGGCGTTCACACTGTCGCTGCGGACGGCGTGGGGTGCGCGGTTTTTTTGGGTTGATGCCGGGGTGTCGATAGCGCATGAAAAATGCGCGCAGACGTGGCGATCAGCGATTAGGTGTGGGGGGAAAAACCGGTGGGCGGCAGGGGTTTGGCGTAGCGTCTTTCAGCGGCAAGACGAGAGAAGAAAAGCGAATGGCAGGATTGAATGAGCAACATACGTCGAACTCCCTTCCAACGATTCTGCTCCAGGGGCTAAGGGTTGGTCACCCTGGTATGGAACGCAGAACCTTGATCACGATGGTTACCATCCGGGGTAAGGGGTAGGCTGTAGAGAGCAAACATAACGGAATCAATTTTAAAAATATAATGCTATTTGGGCATAAGCTAATATTCTTGTTTTTAATTATTTTATGATTACTTTATTCATATAAATAATAGTTTAGGTAGTGTGGGGATTGGTCATAAGGCCCCGCGATGGAGCATCCTGGTTTAACGGGGCGCCTAAGATCAAAAGCAAGAGCACGGCGGCCTGAAAGCCCACATGAGGGGTGTGAAGCCAAAGCAAGCGTGCTCTCCTGTGGGAGCTGGCTTGTCGAGTCGCCGCATCGCTGCGATGGCCTCACCACTTTTTACTTGAAAAAATGCAGTCCAAAGGTGGGAGCGGGCTTGCTCGCGAAGGCGGTGGATCAGTCGGCACCTGTTTTGACTGACACACCGCATTCGCGAGCAAGCCCGCTCCCACATTTTTGATCCGGTTTTTTCAGGTGGACCGAATTGTCTGCATCGCAGGCAAGCCAGCTCCCACATTGGACTGCATAGGCTTTTGATTTGTTTGCTTTTGCTTCTACCACTCAGGTCGGCTTTCAGGCCGCCGTGCTCTTGCTTTTGATTTTGATTTTGATTTTGATCTTAGGCGCCCCGTTAAACCACGCTGGCCGAACGCAGGCTTTGGAGCGTGGGT
>Ga0247816_10001343_pt1 | contig 12099 bp, 14 predicted proteins | sample UWRJL209509C1_FD_179930 | JGI IMG/M metagenome (GOLD analysis project Ga0247816, IMG submission 179930) | Plant litter microbial communities from Arlington Agricultural Research Station in Wisconsin, United States - UWRJ-L209-509C-1 | ecosystem: Environmental > Terrestrial > Plant litter >...
AACCTCAGAGGTTGGATGCGCCAGTGTGTTGGCGCTGGCGGCTGAGGATCTTCTGATAGACCTCTGCCCGGTGCACATTGACTCCCACAGGCGCCTCCACGCCAAGTTTCACCTGGGTGCCGTTGACCTCCAGGATTCGCAACGTGATCTGATCACCAATGGAGATTATTTCGCCTACTGCGCGGCTTAATACCAGCATGGGATGGGTCCTTTTAGAGTTACTGAACTTAACGTTACTGAACCCTGAACATGCTCCCCTCGCCTATTGTCATCAATGCCCTGCGCATTAAACAGACACACCCTACGGAGCAAGGTAAAAACCCTGACAGACAATCCCGTATTTCGCGCGAACTGCCTGGCCGAATCAAACGCTGCGTTTATTTCAACCCTTGGCTGACTGCGCCTTGGCTCGCATTTTCTGCGTCATCACGGTCATTTCGTCATACAGCAATTGCGGATTCTTCTGCTTCAACGCCCAAGCCATCCGGCCCTGCTCATGGGGCAGGATCATGAATTGCTCTTCAGCCACCTGCCGGTAGATGTAGTCGGCGATCTCGGCGGCGGTAATCGGCGAGCTTTCCAGCAACTTGCCGACCTGAGCCTTCATCGCCGGGGTTGGCCCGCGGAAAGAGTCCAACAGGTTGGTCTGGAAGAACGACGGGCATACCACATGCACCGCCACGTCCTGGGGTTTGAGTTCAACCAGCAGGCTTTCCGAGAGTGCCAACACGCCCGCCTTGGCCACGTTGTAGTTGCTCATGGCCGGGCCTTGCATCAGCGCAGCCATGGACGCGATGTTGATGATGCGGCCCTTGCTCTTCTCCAGCAGCGGCAGGAAAGCCTTGCAGCCCTTGACCACGCCCATCAGGTTGATCGCGATCTGCCAGTCCCAGTCTTCCAGGGACAATTCGTCGAAAAAGCCGCCCGAGGCCACACCGGCGTTGTTGACGATCACATCAATGCCGCCCAGTTTTTCCTCACACGCCTGGGCGAAGGCAGTGAGTTGGCTGTAGTCACGCACATCACAGCGCTGGGTAAAGCCATCGCCACCCGCCTCACGTACCCGCTTGAGGGTTTCTTGCAGGCCAGGCTCGCTGACGTCCGACAAGGCCAACTGCCAGCCTTCGCGGGCCCAGCGCAGAGCGATTTCGCGACCCAGGCCAGAACCGGCGCCGGTGATCATCATGCGATTTTGCATAGGAAGTAGCCTTGTGGTTCACGGAAGAAGTGAGCCGCAGTGTAGCGAAGGTTTTTGCCGCGCCCACGCACCATCAGATTGATGAATGCCATGAGCTAACCGCGGGCCGGGTCGGATAGCGCAAGTGGCCACGAGTTCAATTTATTTGAACTAAGGCAGGGTAACTGCGATGACATTAAAAGAAATAAGTCGATAACCGAAAAGCTTTAAAAAAACATGGAATTTTTCAGCGAGCACAACAGTCGGAGTTGTTAAGGCGACTGACTTTTAACTGTCGGCTCTGGACTAAAACACTCAGGTCTTTTCAGAAGACTAATAAGGAAAAACACACTATGAGCCTCATTCTTATCATTATTCTGATCCTCCTGCTGGTCGGCGGTTTGCCAGTATTCCCGCACTCACGCAACTGGGGTTATGGGCCATCGGGCATTCTCGGTACCGTCCTGGTAGTTCTGTTGATTCTGTTGTTGCTCGGCAAGATATAACGCGTTTTAAAGCGCAAAAAAAAGAGGCCTTGAAGGCCTCTTTTTTTTGCACGGTTATTTAGTCCGGCTTGCCGTCCACGACGCCGGCGGTGTTATCCAACAGGCTCTTGGTCGCGGTTTGCAGGAACGATTCAAGCTTGAGCTTGAGTGCAGCCTCGTCCGGCGACTCTGGAATCACCTTCCCGGTCGGGTTGGCGCCCAGTTCGTACTGCCACAGTTTCGGTGGCATTTCTTTGGGCAATACCAGCACACGATCAGCGGTGAGCAAGGCGACGGTCTGGTCGCTGCCAGACGGCTTGATCACGCCAAAGCCCTTGTCGCCTTCCGGCAGGTTCAGCAGGTCGCGGCCCCAGCACTGGTGCAGGGTATCGCCACCGAGGCGGCCCATGATGGTCGGCACGATATCGATCTGCGTGCCCACGGTATGGTCGCGCTCACCGAATTTTTCCTGCATGCCCGGCGCGATCATCAGCATCGGCACGTTGAAGCGGCCCAGGTCCATCTCGGTGATCTGCTGCTCGTTGCCGAAGCCATGGTCGCCGACGATGACGAACAGGGTTTCCTTGAAGTACGGCTCCTTGCGGGCCTTTTCAAAGAACTGGCCCAAGGCCCAGTCGGAGTAGCGCATGGCCGTCAAATGCTCATTGAGGCTGCCACGGTCGGTGACTTTCTCAACCGGCAATGGGTTCGGCAAGGCATACGGCGTGTGGTTGGACAAGGTCTGCAGCAGCGCATAGAACGGCTTGCCGCCTTCACGTGCCTTCAACTCTTCCAGGCCACGGGTGAACATGTCCTGGTCGGACACGCCCCACGTCGGGTCGGAGAACACCGGGTTGACGAAATCATTGCGACCAATGAAGTTGGTCATGCCCTGGTTGCTGAAGAAACCCGACTGGTTGTCCCAGGCAAAGTCGCCGTTGTACACATACACATCGTCAAAATTGCGATGGCTGAGCAACTGCGGCAGGCCCGACAGCTTGTGGCTGCCTTCCGGAGTCTGCATCAGGTATTCAAAGCCTGGCAGGTTCGGGAAGCAGGCCATGGTGGCGAACATACCCTGGTGGGTGTGGGTGCCGTTGGAGAAGAAACGGTCGAACAGCAGGCCTTCCTTGGACAATTTGTCGAAGTACGGCGTGATGTTGCCAGGGCGGCCCAGGGCGCCCACCGAGTGACCGGCGAAGCTTTCCATGAGGATCACCACGACGTTCTTGATCGGCAACGTCTTCTCGGCCGGCGGCGTGAAGTCACGGCGAACGGCGGCGGTGTCGGTATCCACCAGTTTTTCCGATGGCAGCACTAGCATGTCGCGCACGGTCAGGGTGGCCAGAGGTTGTTCCAGGGTGGCTTTCCAGATGTTCGCCCGGTCTTCGGAGAAACGCGCCTTGGCGGCGGCGATCAGCGACAAGCTACCGTTAAGGCCCAACTGGTTGGCGAAGTTCGAGTCGGTGGTATAGACGTCACCCCAACGCAGCGGCGGGCCCTGGCGCAGGGTGCCACGGGCGGCGACTACGGCGATCAACAGGCAGACCACAAACACCGCGATGCGCGAGTACCACGGCGCCACTTGACGGGTGCCGATGCTGCCGCCACTGAACGGGCCACGTGGGCGAGTTGCGCGGTCAGCGCCCTTGAAGGCGATGCTCAGGATCAGCGTACCCACGGCCCAGGCCAGCAGGTAGCGAACCACCGGGTAACCGTTCCAGATCATGCTGCCTACGGTGCGCGGGTCTTCCTTAATGTATTGGAAGACCAGGCCATTGAGGCGCTGGTGGAACTCGCGGTAGAAGTCCAGTTCCATCACGCCCAGGAACAGCGCAATGCTGGACGCAACTGTTAGCCAGAAGCGGAAGAATCCACGCGCGGCCATCGCCCGTACGCTGAACAATGCCAGCAGCAGCGGGATGATCAGGTACACCACCAGGCGCAGGTCCAGGCGCAGGCCGTTGGCGAACGCTTCAAGGAAAGTCGAGGCCGGCGTGTCGAGGATCATCGCGCGGTTGAACACCAGCAGCGCCAGGCGCAGCAGGGAGAACATCACCATCATGATGAAAGCGCAAAGCAGCGTGTACGCCAGATGGGATTTGACGGTCGGTTGCAGCAAGCGATTAGAAGCTCGCTGCTGACTCAGGGCGTCCGGGTTTGCCATGTCGTTTTAGGACCCATTGGAAGTTTAAGTTACGAAATAATGCAGCGGCGCCCCGCCCTCGCCCAGGCAGGCTGGGACAGGTGGTTAACGCGATGGCGCAAATGGTGCCCGATCAACGCCGGCAGCGCCATTGATAACTGACTCATACCTCTGCAGGCATGAGCCTTAGAGCGCTCGGCAGGGAAAATTAACCCGGCGAATTGTCTTGGATGGAATGTGAAAATTCTGTGCAACGAATATCTCGACACATAAAAAACACATTGGATTGTGCCATTCAACTTGCGGCCTTATGGTTGGTCCTTGCCTTTTTGGATGTACGCGCATGTTTTATTGCTATCACCCCAGCCCTCTTGGCCCGCTGTTAGTGGCAGGTGATGAGCAGGGATTACGGCTGCTGTATATGGACGTGCACGCGCATCAGGTTCAGGCGCACTGGTGCCAGGCAACTAACGAGTTGGATGAAGTGCGCCGGCAACTGGATGAGTATTTCGCGCGCAAGCGGGAAGTGTTCGATTTGCCATTGGCGCCGGTGGGAACGCCGTTCCAGCAGCAAGTATGGCAAGCATTGCTGATGATTCCCTATGGCCGAACCTGGTCCTATGGCGAACAAGCGCGACATCTGGAAAACCCCAAGGCGATCCGTGCGGTAGGCACGGCCAATGGTGCCAACCCGATTTCCATCATCATTCCCTGCCACCGAGTGGTGGGCAGCGACGGGACATTGGTGGGTTATGGCGGCGGGATCGAGAACAAGTTGAAGTTACTGGAGCTGGAAGGCAGTTGGTTGATCTAACCAATGCTGTGACCGTAGCAGCTGTCGAGCCCTGGCGAGGCTGCGTTTGCGGTGTGTCAGGCAAACCGCTACGCAGCCTCGCTGGGGCTCGACAGCTGCTACGCGTTTGTCAGATCCGTACGTTGCCGCGCGGCCCGGCAATCGCCCAGATGATCAAGCCCAGCACTGGAAGCAGCAGGATCAACAAGATCCATAGCACCTTCGCCCCAGTGCCCGCGCCGCTTTTGAACACATTGATGATCGCCCAGATATCCAGCGCCAGGATGATCAACCCGATCAGACCATTAAAAGTGGAACCCATGGTGTCGCTCCTAAGTGAGGGCTTGCCTGCATAGGATAGTCAGCCGTGGCCAGGGGTTCCGTTTTATTTCAGACGTGGACCGCCACCCGCAGGGCTTCCAGGGATTGCTCGGCCTTGATCCCGACTTCCGCGCACAGCTCCAGCACCCGTGGCAAGTCGTTGCCATAGACCAGCACTGCCTGGATTTCATCATCGAGCAACTGGCTGAAGTTCATCAGCACATAACCACCGTTTTCCGGGTTCAGCGCGCTCATCTGGATCTGAATGCGGTTCAGTGCGGTGAGCGCTTCGGTTTTTGCCAGCTGCTTGGGCTTGAGGTTGAACGCCACGCCGGGGCCGAAGGAGGCGACAATCTGGGCGAACAGGTCGAGATAAGTGTCGGCCTGGAACAGTACGGTTTCCGGCAAGCTGCCGACGACGACCCACTCGCCCAGTGGGATGGGGAAGGTGTGGTCGTAGTTGATGTCGGGGTTGGCTGCCAGAAATGCTTCGGGATCGGCGTAGGCCTGCGCCGCCTCGTCAGCCACCTTGGCGATCTCGGGCTCGCTCATGCAGCCGGAGCTTATTTTGCTGATGAGTTCGACGAGTGCGGTTTTCATGGGCTGTTCCTGTAGCGGGGCTGATTTTGAGGGCGCAAAGCCTACACCAGTTTTTGCAATTGCGCCGCCGTATCCGCTGCCCCCATGGTCTGGGCCGCTGCCAGCGCGGTCACGCCCTGGGCATCGGTCGCCTTGGGATTGGCGCCCTGGCCGAGCAGGTAATCCACCATCTCGGTACGGTTGAACATCGCCGCCATCATCAATGCTGTACGGCCATCGGCCGATGCACCCTCGACCAATGCACCGCCTTCGATCAACGCCCTGACCACCGGTAAATTGCCCTTGAACGCCGCTCCGGCAATCGGCAACTGGTTCTTGTCATTGGCAATCTGTGGATCTGCCTTGAACTCAAGCAGTACTTTCACCGCCTCGACATGCCCGTGATAAGCAGACAGCATCAACAGTGTATCGCCATTATGGTTACGCAAGTTCGGTGGCAGGCCCTTGGCCAACAGTGCCGCAAGCATCGCGGCGTCGCCTTTGCGTGCTACGTCGAAGACCTGCTCGGCAAATTCGGCGGCTTCTTCTTCAGTCATTTGTTTGGCTTGGTCTGACATGTGGGGCTCCTTGTCTGTTATTTCATAAGGCGCCCAGTTTCCCGAGGGAGTTCCCCACTGTCATCCGTTTTTTCCTGAAGGCGTTTATAGGCAGAATCAATAACGGAACTTGCCGCTCTGGATATCTACCAGCAGTTGGCCTGTCACCGGCACGTAACTGTCAGACCCCGGCAGCCAGGCGTAGATGGGGTCGGCACCCACTTTTTCCGGGTCAAACGCCTCCTCCTTGAGCTTCACCTTTTGATACTTGAACGTGCCCGTAGTCTCCATTTTCACTTTGATGCGCAAGAACAACGGCACCGCATAGGCCGGTAATTGGCCGTGGGCGAACTGCAATAACTCGCGCATATCCAGGGATGCGAGTGATTCGGCGGGGGTAATGGCAGCCATACCCGCACGGCCGTTGGTGTTTTCGATCTCCACGCCGTAGGCCACTACCTCGGAAATTTGCGGGTGTTGCAGGAAGATGTTTTCCACTTCGGTGGTGGAGACGTTTTCGCCTTTCCAGCGGTAGGTATCGCCCAGGCGATCAACGAATTGCGCATGGCCAAAACCGATGCTGCGCAGCAAATCGCCGGTGTTGAAGTAGCGATCGCCCTTCTCGAAGACATCGCTGAGCACCACCTTGCGGTTCTTCTCGGGGTCGGTATAACCGTCGAACGGCGCCTTGTCGTCTATCCTGGCCAACAACAAGCCCTGGCCACCCTTGCGCACTTCGCGCATGAACCCGTTACTGCCACGAATCGGCTCACAGGTGTCATGGGCGTAGTCCACCAGTGCCCAATGCATCAGGGAAAAGCCGACGGTGTTGTCGAAATTCAAAACGTTGCTGAAGCCGATATTGCCATCACTGGCGGCATACAGTTCGCAGATGCGGTCGACGCCAAAGCGCTCCTTGAACTGTGCCCAGACCCCGGGACGCAAGCCGTTGCCGATCATCTTTGTTACACGGTTGTCGCGGTCCTGATCACTGGCCGGCTGATCAATCAGATAGCGGCACAGCTCACCGACATAGCCCAGGGTGGTCGCATTGAATTTACGCACATCGCCCCAGAACTGGCTGGCGCTGAATTTGCGGCGGATAGCGAAACCCGACGCCCCGGCAATCGCCGAACCCCAGCACACGCACAGGCCGGTGGCGTGGTACAGCGGCAAGGTGCAATAAACGACATCGTCCGGCCCCATGTCGAGGGCGATGGTGCCGAAACTGGCCGATGACTTCATCCATCGGCCATGCTTGAAGATCCCGGCCTTGGGCAAACCCGTGGTGCCCGAGGTGTAGATATAGAAGCAGGGGTCGTTGAAATAGATGTTCTGGCTGCTGGCGGGGTTTTCCTTAGAGTGCTGCGCACTGGCCGCCATCAAGTCGACATAACCAGGCGGCACATCGGCCCGTTGCTGATCGGCGACAAACCAGGTTTTGTCATCCTCAATCGCTACCCGCTCGCGGACTGCCTCATAGGCCTCTACCAGTTCCGCCCCCACCACAATTGCTACCGGCTGCACCAGGTTCAGGCTGTGCACCAGCACCGCCTGGGTTTGCGAGGTATTGAGCATGGCGCACACGCCACCGACCTTGGCCACCGCCAACACGACGAGCAACAGCTCCGGGCGGTTCTCGATAAACAGAGCCACTACGTCGCCCTTGCCAATGCCCTTTTCCAGCAGGTAGTGGGCCATGCGATTGGCTTGCTGGTTGGCTTCGGTGTAGCTCAGCACGGTGTCGCCATACAGCAGCGCAGCGCCCTGGGGGTTGCGCAAAGTGGCCTGTTCGAAGGTCCAGCCGAGGCCGCAGGACTGGTCGGGATCGGTGATGTTGGCGACGCGGATGCCGCGCATCAATCGCGGTAACGCCCTGACAATGGTCGGCACCTTACGCAACATCATGCCCCAGGTGATCATGTCGCTTTGCGGGTGATTCATAGCGGGAACGTCCTTTTTCTTATTGTTCGTATGACCTCGAGCATCCTCTTCGCTGTAGGAACAGCGACGAATGCCTTGCAGGAAAATACGCCAGCCATTCTTTGGCTGTACACGCGGGATTTGAAAAGTTTTGTATCCCGCAAGAAAAAGGAATTTAACCGCGCACAGGTCGGTCAGAATGGATGTGCTGCCTCGCCGGGCAGTAGGGAACGCTCATGCAAAACCCCGCAAAATGCAGGATGCAAGATGGCCATTCATGCATATTGCACGAAACTGAAAATTCAATAAATTTTCAACTTATTGATTTATAACGATTTTTATAAGAGTCCAATACTGGCACAATCACTGCACCTATCACTCCACGCTGCCAAACACGAGCCAACGGAGCTGATAGACATGAGCCTGATCCAAGATAAGTTTTCTTCTGTATTCTCCAATTTCGACGTAACCACCCAGGCGCGCCCTGACGGTGGCATCCTGCTGACGTTGCGTAATAGCGAAGGCAAGCAGATCAGACGTTCGATCTCTTATCAGCAGTTGCATACCGCCGATCAACTGACTTGGGTCATCAGCGCCATTCGCCGTGACTTGGCCGAACAGGCCAGTGATCTGCCGCAAATTTCGATGTTGCAAAGCCAGAATCGCTTTGCGCTGCCGACTTACCATTCGGCCTGATTGTTTTACTGTTTCTTTAGGCCGTGATGCCGTTGTGCGTCACGGCCTTTTTTATGACTGGCATAACCGGCGCTTCAGCGCTTCGTTCACCGCCTGGACACGATTGTTAACCTGCAACTTGCCGTAGATATTGCGCAGGTGAAACTTCACCGTAGCCTGCGAGATTGAGCGGATTTTGCTGATTTCCCAGACCGTCTTGCCTTCCGCAGCCCACCGCAGAATCTCCAGCTCCTTGGGGGTGAGCGGCTTGCCTGACAACATCGCACGCGCTTTGCTTATGGCTTTGGTGGGCCTGGTCTCAAGGCCGATTGACGGTTGCTCCAGTGCCTGTGGGCCACTCATGCATGTTCCTCTCTCGTTTATTGGATGTTGTAACGCCATCATTCGGACTTGTCCTATTGACAGGCGAAACAATAGTGAGGCCAGAGAGAGTTACACAAAGAACGAACATAATAAGTAAACCCGGCGAGAATCAGCCGGAACTTACAAAGCTATAAGTATCTTCCCACACAGTTTTCCAACTCGCATGGGTTGAACTTTCAAACCCTACCCGGCAGGTATTCAGTCATCCAGTCGCGGGAAACGGCTGGCGATGTCATCGCCGGTAAAGCTCGCCTCTCCTTGAGGTTTGTTGAACAGACGGATTGCCACCAGGTGCGGCTGCTCGCCTATGTCAAACCAATGCCGAGTGCCGGCAGGGATCAAGAGCACGTCGTTTTTCTCACAGGACACGGCGTACACATAGTCGCCGACGTGCACACTGAGCAAGCCCCGACCGGCAACAAAAAAGCGAACTTCGTCCTCGCCGTGGTGGCGCTCATCAAGGAAGCTGGCGTGCAATTCGGCCTTTTGCGGGTGATTGTTGCCGACGCTGATCACATCAACCGACACGTAGCCCTGCTCGGCGCTCAATGTGTCGATTTGCGCTTGATAAGCGGCGAGCACCTGCGCGTGGCTGGCGCCCGGCTCGACCTTCGTCGAGGCCTGCCAACGGTCAAACCGCACACCGTGCTCGGCCAGGGTCGAGGCGATGTCATCAAAATGGGTCAAGACCTTGTTCGGGGTGTCAGGCGTCGATACGTGGTAGACGGATAGATAGCTCATGAAACTTTTCCTCAAGTTGCACCACGGTCCGCTGTTCACAGGTAAGGCTCATGGCCTCTGCTCTTGCAAACGAACCCCAATGATAATGGCGGCAGCCAGGGCCGCGAGGCTGGCAATGCTGAAGGTCAAGGTTGGCCCCAGCAGGTTCCAGCTGTAACCGGAATACAACGCGCCCAGCGCACCGCCGGTACCGGCCAATGCCGCATACAGTGCCTGGCCCTGGCCCTGCTGGCGAGCGCCGAAGCTGCGTTGCACAAATTGAATAGCCGCCGCGTGAAAGGCGGCAAATGTTGCCGCGTGCAGCACTTGCGCCAACAGCAGCAACCAAAAGAATTCAGCGAATGACCCCAACAACAGCCAGCGCAGTGCCGCCAGCAGGAAACTGGCCATCAGCACCCGCCTTACGGAGAAGCGCGCGAGGATCCGGCTCATGCCAAGGAACATCAACACCTCGGCCACAACCCCAAACGCCCACAGCAGGCCGATAACGCTGCGGCTGTAGCCCAAGTGCTCAAGGTGCAAGGTCAGGAAGGTGTAATACGGGCCGTGGCTCATTTGCATCAGCGCCACGCAGGCATAAAACGCCAGTACGCCAGGGCTGCGTAATTGCCGTAAAAAGCCTTCCCCGGCCAGGCGATTACCATGGGCGGGAGGCTGGGCGTTGGGCACCCAGAGGCTGGCGCCGATGATCCCGGCCATGATCACCACCACTACGACCGGGTAGATATCCAGGCTCAGCCAATCGAACAGGCGCCCCATGATCACCACCGCGAGGATAAAACCGACGGAGCCCCACAACCGTACCTGGCTGTAGCGCGCCGTTTGGCCCTGCAGATGCGCGAGGGTGATGACTTCAAACTGGGGCAGCACCGCGTGCCAGAAAAACGCGTGCAAGGCCATTACCAGCGCCAGCCACGCGTAAGTCTTACTGACAAAAATCAGCGAAAAACTCACCAGCGTACACACCGCGCCAAACCGCACGATGGCCAGGCGCCGGCCGGTGTAATCCCCCAGCCAGCCCCAGAGATTGGGGGCTACGCAGCGCATCAGCATGGGGATGGCCACCAGCTCGCCAATGCGCGCGCTGGAGAACCCCAGGTGATCGAAGTACAGCGCCAGGAACGGCGCCGTCGCCCCCAGCAAGGCGAAATAGAACAGGTAGAAGCTGGAAAGTCGCCAGTACGGGAGCGCTGCCACGGTCGTCAGACCGTCACAGCTGGCCCAACACCGGAGTACTGACCTTCACATCGGCATTTTGCCCACGATGGCGCAGCAGATGATCCATCAGCGCGATGGCCATCATTGCCTCGGCAATCGGCGTGGCGCGGATACCGACGCATGGGTCGTGGCGGCCCTTGGTGATCACGTCCACCGGGTTGCCGTGAATATCAATCGAGCGGCCCGGCGTGGTGATGCTCGACGTTGGCTTGAGGGCCAGGTGCGCCACGATCGGCTGGCCGGAGGAAATACCGCCGAGAATGCCGCCAGCGTTGTTGCTGACAAAACCTTGCGGCGTCAGCTCATCGCGATGCTCGGTGCCGCGCTGGGCGACACAGGCGAAACCGGCGCCAATTTCCACGCCCTTGACGGCGTTGATGCTCATCAGCGCGTGGGCCAATTCGGCGTCCAGGCGATCGAAAATCGGTTCGCCCAGGCCCGGCATTACGCCTTCGGCGACCACCGTGATCTTGGCGCCGACCGAATCCTGGTCACGGCGCAACTGGTCCATATACGCTTCCAGTTCCGGCACCTTGTCCGGGTCGGGGCAGAAGAACGCGTTGTCTTCGACGCTGTCCCACGTCCTGAACGGGATTTCGATCGGGCCCAACTGGCTCATATAGCCCCGAATGACGATGCCCTGAGTGGCCAGGAATTTCTTGGCAATCGCGCCAGCCGCCACGCGCATTGCGGTTTCCCGCGCAGAACTGCGGCCACCGCCACGGTAGTCGCGCTCGCCGTATTTGTGGTGATAGGTGTAGTCGGCATGGGCCGGGCGGAACAAATCCTTGATCGCCGAGTAGTCCTTGGACTTCTGATCGGTGTTGCGAATCAGCAGGCCAATGGCGCAACCCGTGGTGCGGCCTTCGAACACGCCGGAGAGGATTTCGACTTCGTCGGCTTCCTGGCGCTGGGTGGTGTGGCGACTGGTGCCGGGCTTGCGTCGGTCGAGGTCGCGTTGCAAGTCTTCCAGCGACAGCTCCAGGCCGGGCGGGCAACCGTCGACAATGGCGACCAACGCCGGGCCATGGCTTTCGCCAGCGGTGGTTACAGTGAACAGCTTGCCGTAGGTATTGCCGGACATGCAGGGCGCTCCGTGA
>Ga0247816_10001345_pt1 | contig 12092 bp, 6 predicted proteins | sample UWRJL209509C1_FD_179930 | JGI IMG/M metagenome (GOLD analysis project Ga0247816, IMG submission 179930) | Plant litter microbial communities from Arlington Agricultural Research Station in Wisconsin, United States - UWRJ-L209-509C-1 | ecosystem: Environmental > Terrestrial > Plant litter >...
GGTATTTTTAACAGACTGAAATCTGTATTTATTTCTATAATAAAATGCAAAAGTAATATTAGACTGAAAGTATTTGTAGGGATAATACGTTTAAAGAATAACAAATAAAGCCGATAGTTTTAAAACTATCGGCTTCTCTATTTAAAAATAAATGTGTTTTATAATGGACTTTGATCAATTAATGGATTGGCATCTATTTCTGCCTGCGGAACCTGGAATATGAATCTGTTATCTCCAACAGGAATATTGAATTTACCAAAGGTTGCATGATTTGAACCTGGATAATCTCTGGTCAGTGGCACTCCTAATCGTTTCATATCAAACCAGGCGTATCCTTCGCCCCATAATTCAATCCTTTTTTGAAGTATGATTTCATCTATTAAAGCCGTTCCACTATTTGTAGACAGCACATATGATGGATCTCTTGTTATGGTAATATCATATAAGACTTGTCTTGCAGCAGGCTCATTTCCTGATTTTGCAAGTGCTTCGGCTTCGATATAATACATAGCAGCTGATCTCAAATAGATATAATCACCGGCATCAATTGTAGGATCTCTAAATTTTATATTGGCATATTCTGGCAATGAAGGATAAGTTGCGTTTCCGCCAGGTGCGACAAAAGCTGTTTTTCTATAATCAGTATTTGATATCGCATCATAAAGGTTTTTGTCAATATTTTTATAAACCTGCAAACCTCCGGCATATCCACCTGCATTCGTATTATCAAAATGAGAAAAGAAGCTCGCTACAAAGGAACTTTGCGCCGAAGTTATTGTTGCTCCCCACATCGTGTCACGATTAAGTGTAAGATCGTAAAAACCATTTAACCATACACTTTGCGTCAACAATGGATAATCCTGTCTTGCTTCGTGCGCAAGTGGTACTGCTTCAGAATATTTTCCCATTTCAAGGTAAACATCTGCTAAAAAAGCTTTTGCAATACTTTGATTTACTGCAGTAGTACCTGTACTAGCAATACCTTGTAATAATACAATAGACTCAAGTAAATCATTTTCTATAACAGTATAAACTTCTTTAACAGTTGCTCTTGGTGCTCCCTCTAATGACACTTTAGTATAAAGCGGCACAGAAAGTTCATCCTCATTTCCGATATATGTTGGTCCATACATACGTGCCAGCATAAAATAAAAATAGCCTCTTAATGCCAATGCCTCTCCTCTAATTTTCTTAAGATCACTATCTGTTGCTGCCTCAACCGGAACAGCTGTTAATACAATATTTACCGTTTTAATTTGTGGATAATAAACACTCCATGCTAATCTTGATCTACTATTTGTTTGCTGTCTTGCTAAATAATTATAAAAGGAGGTATACCAGCTTGATTTGGTCATTAGCATATCATTTGACATCATGTCTGTCGCTGCAAGTATTGATTTGTGTCCATAATCTTCATGGTTTCCAGACACTGATAATCCATAAGATCTAAGTGCAGAATAAACTCCATTTATAATTGCTGCATTTGCAGCAGCAGATGTGGCAAGTTGTTCATCATTGATAGTTGATTCAGGCACTGTATCTAAAAAATCGTCAGAACAACCTGTGAATATGAACAATGACAATGTAAGTATAATTAATTTTCTCATGTTCTTAAAAATTTACTGTTAAACCAAAGGAAATAGTTTTCATAACTCCATATACATTTAGGGATTGCCCATTATTCGTTCTTGACCCCAGGTTATTTAACCTTGGATCCATCCCTTTTCTTTCTGACCACAATGCTAAATTAGACCCCATTAAACTAAATTTAGTAGATTGAATTCCGATATCTTCAAGTCTGCTATTTTTAAAATCATATGATATAGAAACATCTTGTATGCTTAGATAATCTGACTTAATTAAGAAATAATCTGAAGCTGACATTTGTAAGGTTGAAATATGATCAATTCTGGGAATATCAGAATTTGGATTATCAACAGACCAGGCTTTTTGCACATCTTTGTGATAGTTTTGCCCAATATTGTCTGATCCGGAATACATGGCAGTTTGGTAAACTCCATCGTACATATACCCTCCAAATTGATACGCAAAACTAGCTTGGAATGTTATGTTTTTATATCTAAAGATTGTTCCAAATCCACCATAAACATCAGGATTTGCATCTTTATCGCTTAAATATTGCGTTGAATTTCCATAAACATTTGTTGTGGTTCTGCCAGTTACATTTCCCGAAGCGTCTTTTACATCCACATACCATAATGCATCTCCGTTTGTTTTATCAACGCCTGCAAATTCTCTCAAATAAAATGCGTAAGCCGGAGCTCCTTCTTCAAAACGGAATATTCCATTTGTAAATGGGCTTGGTAATGATGTAACTTCATTTTTATAATGCGTTCCGTTAACCCAAATATTAAAATCAATATCTTCGGTTTTAATAACATCAATTCCTATATTAACCTCTATACCTTTATTATTCATATCACCAACATTCTCGGTAACAAATGAAACACCTGTTGAAGGAGAATTTGGTTTATTATAAATTAAATCACTTACTTTTCTTTCAAAATATTCAGCTTCAATATTTACTCTGTTGAATAATTCAATTTCAAAACCAACATTCATATTCGCTGATTTTTCCCATTTAATATCTCTGTTTCCTTCATAAACGGTAAGAACACTTGCTTTTCCTTCAGCATCCGGCACTATTTCATATTGGGTTTGGTAGGCATAATAATTTCTGGCGCTTCCAAAATAAGAACGATGGCTTATTTGAGATGTTGCAGGATAAAATATATTGTCGTTTCCTTGTTCACCGTAACTTCCTTTTATCCTTAAATCTGTAATCACTTTAGATTTAGGAAAGAAAGATTCCTTCATAATCGACCAAGCCGCTCCAAAACCGTAGAAATTACCCCATCTGTTTTCTGGTGCAAATACTGATGACCCATCTCTCCTGAAGCTACCATTGATAAAATATTTTTCTTTATAATTGTAGTTTATCCTTGAGAAATAACCTTCAACATTATAAAGATCATTATATCCGTCTAAATATACATATTTTGTTGCGTTACTTAAAATTGGCAAGTTTGGGATAACGACATCGGATTTTTGACCTGCCAGCATTTTTGATTTATAATCAGAAGATTCATGTCCAACAAGAATGTCAAGCGTATGACTTCCAAACGTTTTTTTCCAGGACAAAAGCTGTTGATTTGTAATCGTATAATCGTTTGATGTTGCTGTTGAATTACGACCGTTAACAGGTTCGTCATCTCCCCCTTGTCCGGTAGTTGTATTTAAATAATATCCCGCTAATAAATCATAACCCAGATTATATCTAAAATTAAAATCTTTTAAGAAGTCTACAGAAACATATCCTCTAGCTCCAAATTTATTTTCTTCATTTAAATTTGTGTCCAACAAAGTGGTAGCATACGGATTAAGTTTTCCACCATAAGGACGAAACTCTCTACTGTCTGGTTTGTTAAATTCATATGCTCTAGATCCATCAGGATTTGTCTCTATATTTCCGTTAGCATCTCTTTTCCATATTGTGTAAATAGGAGCTATATTTCTGGCCCAGCTAAATAAGTTACTATAAGTACCTGATCCCACTTGAGATATTGGTGCATTTTGATCTGTATTGGCAAAGTTTAAATTTGTTCCCACTTTTATTTTACTGGTAACATTGTAATCAACATTTGCTCTCACCGTTGCACGTTTAAAATTCGAATTTATGGTATATCCTTCATCTTTAAGATAGCCCACAGATAAATAGGAACTAAGATTATCTGTGCTGGATGATAAACTTAAAAAATGTTCTGTTCTTGTAGCGTCTCTAAACAATTCTTTGGCCCAATCATCGTGATATAATAATCTGGCATTAGGATTAAGTTGTCCGGTTGCAGGATCAATTACCTCCTCATTAGGAACATTGTAATTATTATAGCCTAAAGAATAAGTATCCCCGGTAATTAAGGTTTGTGCGGCAATTGTTGATGCGTCGGCAGCTGTTTCACCATCGTAAATCAAACCATTTCTGATGCGGTTATAGACTGTTTTATAATAATCTCCCGGATCAGTAATCATATCGTATTCAGGAACAGCTCTTGAGTTAACCCCAATTTTAGTTTCGTAAGTAACTTTTAATTTCCCTTTTTTTCCTTTTTTTGTAGTAACAATAATAACTCCGTTTGCTCCTCTGCTACCGTATAATGCGTTTGATGAGGCATCTTTCAGGAAACTGATAGATTCAATATCCTGAGTGGCTATAGCATTTATATCTCCGTTGTACGGAAAACCATCTACAACATACAATGGCGTATTTGAGGAAGAAATTGATCCGATACCTCTAAAACGTACTTGAGGCGGATCTCCGGGTTGTCCTGAATTTGCACTAATTTGCACACCCGAAACTTTACCGGTTAAAGATTGAATTGCATTTGAGGCCTGAGTATTTTCTAAAGCTGCGGCATCAATTTTAGTAACCGCACCAGTAATCTCAGATTTTTTTTGAGTTCCGAAAGCTACTACAACCACGCCTTCGAGTTCCATAGCGTCTCCAAGTAGTTTTGCATTCACTGTAGTAGATGATGCAGGTTCTTCATTTGCTTTCATACCGATGTAGGTAAATAACAAAATTTGATCCGGCGAAGCCTTTATGGAGTACTTACCATCAAAATCAGTTTGTGTTGCATTATTTGTTCCCTTAACTGATACGGTAACACCCGGAATTGGCATACCTGCATTATCAGAAACGGTTCCCGAAACAGTTCTTTCTTGTGAAAATGCTAATTGAGATAGCATTAAAAGAAATACTATAAATCCTTTTAATTGTTGTTTCATCATTAATATTGTTTAAGGTTATTCATGCAAATTATTAAAAAATAACAATTTTAACAATATTTTAGCAGCGTTTAACAAATTAAAAAGATGAATTTACTTATTTAATTAGGAGAATCAATTTGTGTTAACAAAATTTTACGGGAAGAATTTATGAATATTCGATGTTTCAAAAAAATAAAAAAACCGTCTAAAATCCCTATTTCAGACGGTTTCACCTTTTATTTTTACTAAAAGCTTACTAATTCAAAATAGATAAAAATAAAAAATAAGTTCCCTATCATAGAACTATTTAGTCATATAATAAAATTACTACAAAAAAAATAGATTTACAAAATTAATCTACTAATTAACAGTATTTTACAAATAACACTTTAAATTATTAAGCATAAAAAAGCCGATAGTTTTTCAACTATCGGCTTCAAATAAAATTATTTTATTTCTACATTCTTTCCGGAACTTCGATTCCTAGCAAAGTAAATGCTGCTTTAATTACCTCAGCCACTTTTTGAGAAAGCTGTACTCTGAATATTTTTTTTGTTAAATCTGTTTCACCTAAAATATGAACTGACTGATAGAATGAGTTATATTCCTTTACCAAATCATACGTGTAATTTGCAATTAAGGCCGGACTATGATTTTGCGCTGCATTTTGAATTACTTCCGGGAAAAGTTCAATTTGTTTTACCAATTCTTTTTCTTTTTCATGAAGCTCTTCTATTGATGTTTTAGCTGAAAAATCAAAATCAGCTTTACGAATAATAGATTGAATTCTTGCGTATGTATATTGTATAAATGGACCTGTATTTCCGGCAAAATCTACAGATTCTGCGGGATTAAACAAAATACGTTTTTTAGGATCTACTTTTAAAATGTAATATTTCAAAGCACCAAGACCAATTGTTTTATACAATTTTGCTTTTTCTTCTGCAGAATAGCTATCCAGTTTTCCTAAATCTTCAGAAATTTGCTTGGCTGTATCCGTCATATCCTGCATCAAATCATCGGCATCTACAACAGTTCCTTCACGGCTTTTCATTTTCCCTGATGGTAAATCCACCATCCCGTATGACAAATGATATAAACTTGAAGCCCAGTCAAAGCCCAATTTTTTCAAAATTAAAAACAAAACTTTAAAGTGATAATCCTGTTCATTACCAACAGTATAAACCATACCACCAACATCCGGCATATCTTTTACACGCTGAATTGCAGTTCCAATATCTTGTGTCATATAAACCGCAGTTCCATCAGAACGCAATACAATTTTACGGTCTAAACCTTCATCAGTTAAATCAATCCAAACTGAACCATCTGGATCTTTTTCGAAAACACCTTTATCAAGCCCAACCTGAACAACATCTTTTCCTAATAAATAAGTATTGCTTTCGTAGTAATATTTATCAAAATTGACTCCAAGATTGGTATAAGTGGTAGCAAAACCATCATAAACCCATTGGTTCATCATTTTCCAAAGATCTATTACTTTTTCATCGCCAGCTTCCCATTTTTTCAGCATATCTTGCGCTTCAACAATAATTGGAGCCTGTTTTTTTGCTTCTTCTTGGGTTTTACCTCCTTGTACTAATTGATTGATTTCCGCTTTATAAGCTTTATCAAATTCAACATAATATTTACCAACTAACTTATCACCTTTTAAATTCGAACTTTCAGGAGTTTCTCCGTTTCCGAATTTTTCCCAGGCAAGCATTGATTTACAAATATGAATTCCACGATCATTGATAATTTGCGTTTTATAGACTTTTTTACCCGAAGCTTTAATGATTTCGGCAACAGAATATCCTAATAAATTATTACGAACGTGACCTAAATGCAAAGGCTTATTAGTATTTGGCGAAGAGTATTCCACCATAATTGCTTTTTCATTCGGATTCGGCGCTACATATCCAAATTTTAAATTGTCTTTGATTTCATTAAAGAAATTCAAATAATAACTATCAGAAATTACAATATTCAAAAAGCCAGACACAACATTAAAGCGCGCCACTTCGGTTACATTTTCAACCAGATAATTCCCAATTTTATTTCCTAATTCAGCAGGATTGCTTTTAGTCATTTTTAACAAAGGAAAAATTACCATTGTAATATCGCCTTCAAACTCTTTTCTGGTAGTTTGAAATTCGATTTTATCAACAGTAACATCAAATAGTGCTTGTATTGATTTTTGTATAGAAGGTGTAAGAATTTGTGATAATGACATGTAAACTTATTTTTAAAGTGAGCAAAGATACTGCTTATTCACCAATTACAGAAAACGAAAAAGATATAAAATAACATATCCCGATTCGAATTTCTCAAAAAACGAATTGTTTTAGTTGTTAAAATTATCAAAAAATTAAAACGCTAATCTCTTATAAAATAGAGTATCTACGAAAATTTTAATTTTTAATTAATATTTTCCTGTAACAAATCGTTAAGGAAAGAGTCTTACTTAGAAAATCAAAAATAATTATACAAAGAAAATTACAAACAAAAATCATCATCAATCAATCAAAATAATCATTTACTAAACTATGAAATTAAAATTCTTTCTGTTCGTATTACTAGGGGTAATAACAACAGCACAAGCCCAAAATTCAGGAACAGTCTCGGGAAAAATTATCGAAAAATCGACTAACGCACCAATTTCTTATGCTACAGTTTCAATTAAAGATAACGGAAAAGTAGTTTCCGGAGTTAATACCGATGACAATGGAGATTTCAGTATTAAAAACTTAGCTTTAAAAAGTTATACTATCGAAATTCAGTACATTGGGTTTAGAAAATATATTGGCTCTGTTATTTTAAGTGATAACAAAAAAACAGCAACAGTAAATATCTCTCTTGAGGAAGAAGCAACTCAGCTAAAAGGCGTGAACATCGTTAGTGAACGCTCAACAATTGAACAAAAAATTGACAGAAAAGTAATTACTGTTGGTAAAGATCTGACTACTGCGGGAGCTTCAGCATCAGATATTATGAACAATATTCCTTCTGTTAATGTTGATCAGGACGGAAAACTTTCACTTCGTGGAAATGACAATGTGCGTGTTTTAATTGACGGAAGACCATCAAATATTGATCCGGCACAATTGCTAAAACAAATTCCATCAACTTCAATCAAAAAAATTGAATTGATTACAAACCCTAGTGCCAAATACAATCCGGAAGGAATGTCGGGAATTATCAATATTATATTACACAAGAATGCCAATACCGGATTTAACGGAAGTTATAGCGGCGGAATCACTTTTGGGGAAACTGCAAAATACAATCAATCGTTAGATTTAAATTACAAAACAGGCAAAGTAAACTTCTTTGGAAATGTGGGACAAAATTTCGGGACGTATTATAATGATGGTTTTATAAAAAGAGCAGATCAGGATATCGTTCAAAAAATTGATGTTGTAAATGATAATGATTCTTACCTGTATAAAATAGGAATGGACTATTTAATCAACGATCATAATACGCTTTCAATTTATACGAATCAAAATAAATCGAATGGTAAAGGTTTCGTAAACACTGATATTGATTACAATAATGTAACGGATTCCGACATATCAAATATTTATCAAAAATCAAAATATACAGGTCCTGATCAGGTAGGAACCTATAATTTAGCTTTCAAACACATCTTTAAAAAAGAAGGTCATACCTTAGATTTTGAAGCAAATTATAGTGATAATAAAGAAACTCAAAATGCTTCTTTTGATACGCAGTCAACAAAAATTGACAATACTGTCAATAGCGTAATTTATGATGATTATATTAAAGGAACTCGTAAATTAAGCACTGTAAATGTTGATTATGTAAATCCGTTAAACGAAAAAACTACTCTTGAAGCCGGTGCCGAAGCCAGAATTACCAGAACAGGAAATGATTATATTACCGGAAACCCACTTGCTGCACTTCCAGTTTCTGACTACACTTACGACACTGATATTTATTCTGCATATGTAACATTTGGTCAGAAATACAAAAAATTCAGCTACCAGTTAGGTGCTCGTTTCGAAAGTTATAAAGTAGCTGCGAATTTAAATCATGGTCTGGAAAAATTTGATGATGACTATATTACTTTATATCCATCAGCTTATTTTACTTATAACCTGAACGAGAAAAACACACTTCAATTTAGCTATAGCCGTCGTGTAGATCGCCCAAGTTTAGAGCAGACAAAACCTATTCGTGAGTTTTCTACACCATTAGTAACTTCATTAGGAAATCCTGAGTTAAGACCTCAGTTTACAAACTCTGTGGAAGTAAATTATACTAAAACTCTAGAAAAAGGAAGTTTTACTGCAGGCGTTTTTGTGAGAAGCATTAATGATCAGATTAGCAGAATATTATACCCTGATGAAGCAGATCCTAGCCAGGAAAAACAGATTATGACCTTCACCAATTATGATCATAATACAGCTTATGGTTTTGAGGTTTCATTTAATTATAAAATTACAAAATGGTGGGATATACAGCCATCTATTGATTTCTCAAGCATTAACCAACAAGGTGTTGTGTTTTTATACGATCCTCTGACAAAAACAAGTAGTCCTTTAGAAAGAAAAATTACTGTGTCTGCTTTTAATGGGCGTATGAACTCAAACTTTAAAGTAAATAAACGTTTAAGCTTTTTATTATTCGGTTTTTACAGAGGTGCTGTTGACGGATTGCAAAATAATAGCCATGAAATGTACAAAATGGACATTGGTTCACGTTATACATTGTTAGACAACAAGATGAATATCAGTTTACGTTTCAATGACGTATTTAATACAATGAAATATGCGTTTGACACTATGTATCCTTATCCACAATCAGGACAATTTAAATGGGAAAGTCAAACCGTTTATTTAGGATTAACATACAACTTTGGAGGTGCAACAATTAAAAACCTGCAACGTAAACAAAGAGAAGATAACACTAATAAAGGTGGTGGTGGAATGTTTTAAATCCGTCTTTTATTAGTAGATTTTAATAGTTCTTGTAGAAAAGAAAAGCCTGGAGTATGCCAATTCCAGGCTTTTCTTGTTTTATTAATTGCGTTATAAAAAATTCTTCAGTTCTTTTATTTCTTCCGGATTGGCGGTTTCAGTCTTTCCGGTAATGGCAGATGAATGATAAAATGTAGGTTCTAATTGTTCCTGCAATAATTCAATATTTGAAGATCGCAAACCTCCTCCAGGCATGATTTCAATTCTGTCTTTTGCTAATTGCTGAATTTTGGCCAAAGTAAAAATCCCCTCCTCTACATTTATTCCCTGTCCTGAAGTCAAAATTGTTTTAAAACCACAGTCAATTATATCTTCCAGCGATTTTTCAACATCCTTAACTACATCAAAAGCCCGATGAAAAGTACAGGAAAGTGGATGCGCTAAGTGTACTAATTCTTTATTTTGTTTTTTGTTGACAGTTCCATCCTCTTTTAAAATTCCAAAAACAAAACCATCAATGCCTAATTTTTTATACTGCTTAATATCTTGCTTCATCTCTGTAAGTTCCTCATCAGAATAAACGAAATTTCCACCGCGAGGTCTTATAATCACATGCATTTTAATACTCAGATTTTCCCGTACTTTAACAACCAAAATTGAATTTGGAGTTGTTCCGCCAAGCTGCATGTTTTCGCACAACTCAATTCGATCTGCGCCGTTTTCCTGAGCAATTAAAGCTGATTCATAATTAAAGCACGCTATTTCTAGTTGATTTTTTTTCATTTTATTAAACACTCTAAATTAGTTTGTCATTTCTGTAAAACTCCATAACAAAATACTAAATTATAAAAAAACCTGCTCCATTCCAGAGCAGGTTTTAAATATTATTTTCAAACGAATCAAATTACCATTTAATAATAGCACTTGCCCAAGTAAATCCACTACCAAAAGCAGCTAAAACAACGGTATCTCCAGATTTGATTTTTCCTTGTTCCCAAGCTTCTGTTAAAGCAATCGGAATAGATGCTGCAGTCGTATTTCCATACTTTTGAATATTATTGTGCACCTGATCATCCGATAATTTGAATTTATTCTGAATGAACTGAGAAATTCTCAAATTTGCCTGATGCGGAATCAGCATGTCAATATCTGAAACCTGTAAGCCATTTGCTTCTAAACCTTCATTAATTACCTCAGCAAAACGAACTACAGCATTTTTAAATACAAATTGTCCGTTCATATAAGGATAATAACTTTCGTCATTTGGGTCATTATCAGCAAGGATATCCGTTACCCAGCGTGCTCCCATTCCTGGTGCCTGCAATGCCAATTCTTCGGCATGCTGTCCTTCTGAATGCAAGTGTGTAGATAAAATTCCTTTTGTTAAATCTTCTTCACGGCTTAAAACGGCTGCTCCTGCTCCATCTCCAAAAATTACCGAAACACCGCGTCCTCGGGTTGTCATATCCAGTCCTGTTGAATGCACTTCAGAACCAATTACCAAAATATTTTTATACATTCCGGTTTTAATATATTGATCTGCAACAGAAATTGCATAAACAAAACCAGAACATTGGTTTCTAACATCTAATGCTCCTACAGTTCTTAATCCTAAATCGCGTTGCACTAAAACTCCGGGTCCAGGAAAATAATAATCAGGGCTTAATGTGGCAAAAACTACAAAATCAATATCTTCTTTGGCAACGCCAGAACGTTCTATTGCAATTTTAGCTGCTTTTACACCCATTGAAGTCGTGGTATCTTCTCCACGAATAATATGTCTTCGCTCCTGAATTCCGGTTCTTTCCTGAATCCATTCATCATTGGTATCAATTAACTTAGACAAATCATCATTGGTGACAACATTTGAAGGAACATAATATCCTAAGCCCGCTATTTTTGAATGATACATATTCTTTTTATTATTTGTTAAAAATTTGGATTGCAAATTTAAGTATACTTTAAAACATAAGCGTACAAATTACTATTTTTTTCGTTATTAGCAATTTAATTAAATTTAATTATGAAGTAGATACTATTTTTTTATTGAAAGAAAAGCAGATTTTGGAACAAAAAAAAGCAATAAATTAAAAAAGCCACAAACACGTTTTAATGTTTATGGCTTTTATTTCTATAAATAATTTAAGGCTAGAAAAACATTCTCTTCAAGCGGTAAATCAATTTCACTTTCAAAAAATACTAATTGTCTTTTATAAACCGATTCTATCAAATAATGATTTCCTCTAAAGTAAGTTCTTCGAATTTTTACTGGTAATTTAGATTCCGGAACCATTTTAAATTGGTGCGGATAAACCAGCGTTTTATGCGTTTCATCTTCGTAAGAAACTAACAAATGAG
>Ga0247816_10001346_pt1 | contig 12084 bp, 13 predicted proteins | sample UWRJL209509C1_FD_179930 | JGI IMG/M metagenome (GOLD analysis project Ga0247816, IMG submission 179930) | Plant litter microbial communities from Arlington Agricultural Research Station in Wisconsin, United States - UWRJ-L209-509C-1 | ecosystem: Environmental > Terrestrial > Plant litter >...
TAAAGCTTCATAAGTATTTTGTGAAACTTGATTATCCAGCTCATTCATACGTATGCGAAAAGCTGTACGCCATTCTGTAATAGCAAATGTATAGCTTATATATAATATTAAAGCAATAAAAACTACGATTGAATACCAAAGCCTATATTGACTAATTAACCACGTCATAACAATACTGATTTCAACAATAGTAGGTAAAATTCTGTACAAACTATATGAAACCAGCGAGCGTATGCCACGTGTACCTCTATCAATTTCACGGTGTAATCTTCCGCCTTGGCGGTTTAAATGAAATGAAATTGATAATCTATGTAAATGTTCAAATACATCTAAAGAAATTGCTTGCAGTGTGCGTTCAGTAACATGTGCAAAAATCCAGCTGCAGGCTTCATCAAATACATAAGCTAAAAATCTAAAACTGCCATATGCAATAATTAACCAGATTGGAATAAATAAAGGATTATTAAAACTATTAACTACTTGTTTTAATAATAAAGGTACGCCAAGATTACTAAATTTTGCAAGGAGTAGAAATATAAGCGTAGCGGTTAAATGCCAAGGATAAGCTAAAAAATAAGGAGCTAATCGATTAAATAATGATTTTTTTGGTATTTGCATAAGTATTGTTTATAAATGTTAAAACAATTTTAACATAAAATTCAGTTCAATACTGTAGAAGTATCCTGACATAAAATATAAAGTTTGTTTTTGGCTTTAAAATTTTATATATGCATATAGTGGATGAATTTATGTAAGTATCCCTCTCATAGCATGTAAGGTGCAGTCAACTGCTAAAATCTTGGCAGTTAATCTATAAAAAAACACCTATTTAGACGGCATTTTTAACATATGTTTATTAAAATGTTTAAGCTTACCTGCTATGAGAGGATACTTACCTAAATTTATATTATATAATTTAAATATTAAAAATTTGTTTTAAGCTTTGCCCGGCATTTTCTGTTTTCATAAAAGCTTCACCGACTAAAAAAGTTTTAACATTATGTGTATGCATTAACTCAACATCAAATTTTGTTAAAATTCCAGATTCAGTTACAATGATTTTATCTTTAATTTTAGGTAATAAATTAATAGTTTGAGTTAAATTTACTTCAAAAGTAGCTAAATTACGGTTATTTATGCCAAGCATCGGTGTTTGTAAATTCATGGCTTTCTCTAATTCATTTTCGTGATGAATTTCCGGCAAAACAGCTAAACCTAAATCTATAGCAATTGCTTCAAATTTTTGCATAATCTTAGCATCTAAAATACTCGCAATTAATAAAATACAATCTGCACCCATTAAAGCACTTTCATAGATTTGATATTCGTCAATTATAAAATCTTTACGTAAAATTGGTAAATTACAAGCCTGCTTGGCCTGCATTAAATATTCAGCTTTCCCCATAAAATAATCTGTATCAGTTAAAACGGATAAACAAGCCGCTCCATTGTCGGCATATTCTTTAGCAATTTTACTAGGAATAAAATTTTCACATAAAATACCTTTTGAAGGGCTAGCTTTTTTTATTTCTGCAATTACAGCTGATTTTTTAGCCGTATGTTTAGAAGTAATAGCCTCTATAAAAGATTTAGTCGGATTAAGTTTACAATATTTAATAGCTTGTTGTTGTATATCTGCTAAGCTTAAAGCTTTCTTAGCCAGAGCTACCTCTTTAAATTTAGTTTGCGTAATTTGTGCTAGAATATTATTCATGAATATGGTTACTAAAATGTTTAAATTCTTCTAATTTAGCTAATGCCCGACCGTCTAAAATAACTTCTTGTGCCATTTTTATACCGCTTGCGATACTGTCGGCTAAATCACTTATATATAATACAATAGCTGAATTTATAACTACTGTATCAAAAGCAGCCCCTTTATTGCCTTTAAAGATATTTAAAATTATCTCGCTTGAATGCTTACTGTCGACTGCAAAAATTTCTTTAATATCATATGCTACAAAGCCATAATCTAATGGATCTAAAATAAAATTATTAATTACGCCGTTTTTTACTTCATAAATATGAGTTTTAACTGAAGAGCTGACTTCATCCATACCATTTTCGGCGTGTACCACAAAAGCATGTTCGAAATTTAATTTTAACAACACATTGGCAATAGTTTCTAACCATTCTTTAGAATATACACCAACTAACATACGCTTTACATTGGCAGGATTAGTTAAAGGCCCTAAAACATTAAAAAAACTATGAATACCTAAAGCTTTTCTAACATTAGCTACATATTTCATAGCAGGATGATGATGCGGCGCAAACATAAAGCCAAGCCCAATCTCTTCAATTGATTTAGCAATTAAAGCGCATGATTGATTTAAATTTATGCCTAAACTTTCTAAAACATCTGCACTGCCTGATTTACTAGAAATACTGCGGTTACCATGTTTAGCAACTTTAGCCCCGCCTGCAGCAGCTACTATCATACTAGCGGTTGATATATTAAAAGTATGAATGCCGTCACCGCCTGTTCCTACTACATCTACTACATTTTTACTGCTAACTTTTACAGGAGTAACGATTTTGTGCATTAATTCAATACAGGCTAAAAGCTCTTCACTGGTCATGCCTTTAGCACGCATTGCAACTAAAAAAGCTGCAATCCATTCACTAGAGCAATTACCATGCATAATATTATGCATGATTTCCTGCATGCTAGAATAATCTAAATCTTGTTTTTGTAATAGGCTTTCAATAATATTCATATAGTCTCCGCTATGTTATAAATATTATAATATATTTATCAAGAATTAAGTATTAGAAAAGTAAGACACTTCTTGATCCTTAGGATTTGCTCCATATTCATTCGTACCATCTTCGGAGTTTCTAAAAAATAAATATATATAATAAAAACTAAAGATAATAAAGATGATTGATATAACTATCATAAGCATCGTAAAATTTTTAAATAACCTAGAAGCAATTATATATAATATAGCAACAGCAGTATAAATTAACATCCACCAACCGCTTTTTCCACTATCATGCAAACGCCTAACACTAACCCCAAGCGATGGAATTAAGATAAATAAATTATACGCAATACTTAATATACCAATATATTGTTTTGGGGCATATTCAAACTTTATATTAATAAATTCATCAATAAAAGCCAAAACAAATGAAGTTAAAAAAGTAAATAATAAGAAATAAAAATATTCTTTTCGCCTTGCTCTGCCTGCAAAATTAATATATTTTCTAAATGCAAATAAATACCACTGCATGTTCTAGACCTTTTAGAGCTGGTTAAAGATTAATTAGCTTAGCATAAAATATTATAATGAGGAAGATTGAGTTTTGATAATTTTATGATATTATACAATATATTTTTACAATTTTAAGGATGTTAAATGGCTATTTATTTGTACGGTACATAGTCTATTAAAACTATTCTTTATGATATAGCCGTAAAAAACATACAAACTGTTTCTGGGGACGCAGCTAAAGAAATTTTCACTCAAACATTAACTAAAACCTCAGTTTTTGTTGCTTTTAAAACACAATTTGGACTTGGAATTGTTGAGAGCGAACAGAAGTTAAAAACAACTGTTGGACTAAAGTTAGAAGGTAATACTGAACTAAAGGATTGTTTATTAATAACTAGAGCAACAGTAGAAAAATTAAATAATCTTAATTCTAAGCTTTTTTCTCAACAAGACAAAACAACTCTTGGTTTAGTTTAATAGATAATATAAAAAAATAAGGTAAGTATCCCCTCATAGCACGTAAGGTGCAGTCAACTGCTAAAATCCTGCAGTTAATCTATAAAAAACACCTATTTAGACATTTTTAACACAGTTTATTAAAATGTTTAAGCTTACGTGCTATGAGGGGATACTTACCAAAAATAAAGTTGATTTAGTATTTATATTTTAAATCTGAATTAAAAATATGGTGAAGCAAAATAAAGGTAAGTAAAGGGTATACTTACCTAAATATTTTAAAAATTAACGATGTCTTCTTTTACTTTTTGCAGGTGCTTTAGAACCATCAAACTCTTCACTGCCTTGAACTTTTAATTGCCCGCCTGCACCAAGTCCGCCTGCTACTGTTTGCTGCTTGTAATTTTTAACTGAATTAACTAATTGGCTATAAGCATCTAAAAACGAAGCTGTAATAACTTTCTTTTGCGGAGTGTTAGTATATCCGCCAAAAGCACCGCCGCCGCTACCGCCAAATAATCCGCCTAAGCCGCCAAAATCAAATTTTGATGCACTTCCCTCACTAGCTGCAATTTGTACACTTGAGCGATTATCAACCATAGTTAAAGTAACTGATGCTTCTTTTCTAGATAATCCGCCTGCTACTAATGCACCAATTGGTCCAAGCATACCGCCAACACCGCCAAACGCTTGACTGGTATTTTCACTAAAAGTAATGGTAGGAATTAAAGTATAATCAGCTGCTACCATTTGCCCTTTATGCATTTTACTAGTTGAGCGTAATTCACCGCTAGCATTTAAAGCTCTCTCAGTCATCATATTACTCATACCAGCATTACCACGCTCGACTACTACAAAACAATTTGACTGCTGCGCCATTAATTTAATAAGCGGTACAGTTGAAGTTAAACGTGTATCTCTAGCAAAAATCAAAAACCATGGATCGCCTTGATTTTCATTAATAGCTAAAGTACCTAAAGATTGTTCGCACTTTGGTAATCCATTATTAGCATTTGCAGAATTCGCTCCGCCCGCCGAACCTGTAATTTCAGTTTTAGCTTTTGTGTCGCCTACCTTCATATCTAACGTGCTGCAGCCTGTTAAAAAAATAGATAATAAGGCAATTAAAGATAGTTTATATTTCATATTTATTTTTCTAAAAAATTTTGATTTGCTATTATAATATAAATAAAAACAAATTACTTTATTTTTTTATCTGATAAATTCCGCCTGAAATATGACTAATCATATTATCCATTTCAAGTAAAAATATTTCAGCTTGTAATACATTAATATCTATTTGGCTTCTACTAGCTAAGATATCTAAATGTATAGGATCATATCCCATATTTTGAATAATTTTGTTTTGTATTTGTGTTAAATTTGTATTTTTTGTGGTTAAATCATCATCATTTTGTATATTTATTGAATTATTATTTATTTGATTATTAAATTTATTAACAGTTGTTAGAGAAGTATTTATCCACCAAAACTGCAAAATATCATCAATATTATCAATTAAATTAGCACCTTGTTTGATTAATAAATGGCAGCCTTTGGAATTAGGCGAGTTAATTGAACTGGGTATAGCAAAAATATCTCTGCCTATTTCATTAGCTAAACGTGCAGTTATAAGACTGCCTGACTGCAAAGAAGCTTCTACTACTAAGATGCCTTTACATAAAGCTGCAATAATACGGTTACGCCGTGGAAAATTATTAGTTGACGGCGGAGTAGCTAATAAAAACTCTGAAATGATACAGCCTTGTTTTATAATTTTATAGGCTAAATCTAAATTTTTACGCGGATAAACTATATCTAAACCAGTACCTACCACTGCTGTTGTAGTACCATGCATTAATGCACCTTTATGGGCAGCGGTATCAATTCCTTCAGCTAAACCAGAGATTATATTAATACTATGATTAGCTAAATCTTTAGCAAAATCATAAGCAGTTTGTAAACCATTTGGTGTAGCTTGACGGCTGCCAACTATAGATATACTTAAATTATTTAAATTTTTGATATCTCCTTGCACATATAAAGCAATGGGCGGGTCATATAAGTCTAATAAAGATTTAGGATAATAAGGGCTAAATATATTAATAAAATGATGATTATCTTGCTCTAGCCATAATTGATGTTTTATATAATATTTATCTATATCTTTAGGATAAATTAATAATTGCTGTTCTTGATCTTTACGAATATTGGGTAAAATATTTTTAGGCTTAGAAAATAAATCATTAATATTTGCATTAGTTAAATTTTGTAATAAATTAAAAGCAGTTTTAACTCCAATTTTGGGAGTTAAAATTAAACGCAGTATACTGTATTCTAAAAATTGAGTGCAATAATTAAGCATAATAATATAAATTAATATTAATATGCGTATTTTATATTATTCTACTAAGCCCTGCTGTTTTTTTTCGCCCCCAGAGCTGGTTTGCCATACTATATTAAATACATCGCCCTTTTTTAAAGCTTTGGTTTTAATAAATAGGTTTGGATCTTTAGCTATTGACGGCCCTAAATTAGCAGTAAAAATAGTTATATTTTTTGTAGTAATAGTTATTTTATTAATAAAATTAATTGGAATTAATTTACCATCTTCATCTTTACGTTGTCCTGTTTCCATAGGATGACGGATTAAGATTTTTAAAATAGTTATACCTTTTTGTTCAACAGCTTTTATACTAATATTATTGATTTCATTCATGATTATGCTCCGCATCCGCCGATTAAAACTTTAACTACCTTTTTAGCTATAAACCACTGATTATTGGATTGAACTAAAATATTTAATGTACCGCTTTGCTGCATTTTTATACTAGTTGCAACATATGGTTCTAATGTTTCATTAAAATCAAAAATTGCACAAGTTATATTGGGGTTTTTATCAAATAAAACCGCAATTTTTTGTACTTTAGTTAATGAAGTTGTAATCTCGATCGGAACTCTTCTGCCGTCTGGTGCTTCATTATTAATTTTATTTAAAAAAATTAAATTACTATTGTTTGGATTTTGTCCATTAGTTATAGTTTGTATTGTTTTGTTAATATCGGCTAAGCCAAAACCTGTTCTATTATCCACAGCCGGCGGAGTATTGGGATCAATTTTTTTAGCAACTGTTTTTGCACCTATTTGTAAATTATCACTAATTTGAGCAAAAACTAATTTAGTTTTAAAGGCTAAAATACTAAACCCTATAATTGATACACAATTTTTATTAAATAATCTTCTATTCATATAAAACCTAACCTAATTTTTTATTTATATTACTTATTAGAGTCTACTACAAAGCCAATTTTATATAAACCAGCCTGCTGTGCCCCGCTCATAACTTTTGCTACCCATTCATATGCGGTTTTATTATCAGCCCTTAATTCAATTGTAGTATCTTTGTTTATATTAGATTGAGTAATGAATTTAGTATTTAGATCTGTAATAGAGATTTTTTGTGAATTCCAAAATATTTCATTTTGTGCGTTAATAGAAATATTAATATTATTAGGGGCGATTTGAAGTTGTTTAGCAGGTTCTTTAGGTAAATCAATTTTAACACCATGAGTTAATAAAGGAGCAGTTATTATAAATATAACTAATAGAACTAACATCACATCAATTAAAGGTGTCATATTAATATCACAAATTGGCTCATCTTTATCATTAAATCCTTCAAAAGACATATTATATTCCTAGATTAAATAATTTAATATTAATATTAATATTAATTAAGGTAGCAGCCCTTTATCACAAGTAAGATATTGTAGAGGTTAAATTTTGCGTAAAATATAAATAAAATATCTTTTCTTAGTGAGATTATTTATTAGTATTTTTTGTCTTACTTATTATAAATGGTACTACCTTAATTTATGTTATGTAAATCTTTAGCAAAACCGTCTAAATTTTGATAAACAATTTTAGCTTTTTTACTTAAAATATTATAAGCTACAACAGCTGGAAGAGCGACTAATAAACCAAAAGCAGTCATTATTAAAGCTTCTCCGACAGGTCCTGCTATTTTGTCAATTGAAACTTGTCCTTGATTTGAAATACTATTTAAAGCATGATAAATACCCCAAACTGTTCCAAATAAACCTACAAATGGTGAAGTACTGCCGACAGTTGCTAAAAAATTATGCCCTGTATGGATTTTATTATGTAAATGTTGTAAAGATGCACGTAAATTTTTAGCTAGCCTATCTTTAGCAGCTAAATTAATTTGTTGACCTGCAGCATTTTGTGCATTGATTACTGCCGTAACCAAAAATACACAATTCTCTTCTTGATTTTGAATCTCACTTACGCCGCTTAAAAAACTTTCAGCTTTCCAAAAGTTATTAATAGTAAGAGGAATTTTCTTGTTAAGATAATGTAGAACTAAATATTTATATAAAAATACTACCCAAGTAGCTATAGATAAAATTAATAATAAAATAGCAATAGCATGAGATACGCTGTCGCCTTGCATAATTACATCTAAAATATTTTTTTGCATAATAAAAATAAACCTAGAATTAAATAGAAATCTAATTCTAATTGATAATTAATCTCAATTAGATTTTAAGTATAACAAAAAACAAATCTCTTAGCAATAAATTATCACTATAACTTAATTATTTATTATATTAGCATGCACTTTCTCTAAATCTGTAATACGCCCCTCATCAAATATTTCATTTTCCTGAACAAGGTACTTTTCTTTGTTTTCTTGTATAGGCAATAAATAACAAGAGATATATGCTAAATAAACAGTTAAATCGTAAGTATGTTTGACTAAATCTATATTCAAACTTTCAGGATGAGAAATATTGAAAATTTTATCTAATATTGGTTTGTCATGCCTTAAATCTAATAATTCTTCTTTTAAATTTTGCTTAGCATCATTAGTAATTTTTTTAGGTTTAGATAAATAAATATCTAATAATAAGTTCAAAGGAATTTCATCATTTGCATCAATATTTTTTTCATTAGTCAGTGTGATTGCGTTTCTGGCTTGCTGAATAAAAGCATTAATTTCATCTTTTGATGCAGTAGTAATAGTTTGTGTAATAATATTTTCTAACACATTTTTCAAATCATCATACATACTACCTATAGTGCCAATAAACTTTAAAGACTCATGTAAATTTTCATTAGTAATATTTAAATTCCTAGCAATTTCTTGCAGTTCTACTACCTCTTCCTCTGGCGACTGATCTTCTTGTAACTTAATATTGGTTATATTTAAAATTTTTAAGATTTTAGCTTGATTTTGAATCTCAGATAACGGCAAGTTATATTTTTCAAATATAGATTGAATCTGTTTTTTAAAGTCACATCTATTTTTTTTATTTTTTTCTAAAGCGTTAGCGTTAGAGGTATAAAGAGGTTTTATTCTTTGTAATAAACTCGATAGATTAAAAAATTTGTGTAAAGTATTATTTTTTAAACTAAATAAAACGTTAACTGAATTTTGTCTGTCTATTGGAGTTATATTATTTGTAGAGTCTAATTTATTTGTTTGCATAAAAAATTATTTAAATTAAAAATTAATTTTAACATAAATTTAGGTAAGTACCCCCCCATAACACGTAAGCTAGTGTCAGGTGCTAATATATTAATATTTATCCTATAAAAAATACATATTTGGGTTATTTTTTGTAATATTTATTAGTATGTTTTAGCTTACGTGTTATGGGGGGGTACTTACCTAAATTTATCTTTACTTATATAGCTGATTGATAACTAACTGTCATAGTTGTTGTGCTTAAAAATACTCCTAGCTGTACTACATGTACTATCTTCGTCGTATTTTTTTCGCACGCCTATATGCCAATTTATTCTCAATCAGCTATACCTACCCGCACGGGTCGAATAATATAATTTTAATCTTTAAGATAGTGTAAATATATGTTATAATTTTGCGTCATCCGCTAAAAGTATATTATTATTTTTCTAGTACTTTTATGATGCTTAAGGAGTAATATGAATATTATTGAAGAATTAGAAAAAGAAGAAGCTGCACGCTTAATGCAAAATAAACAATACCCTGAATTTTGTCCAGGAGATACTGTTATTGTAAGCGTAAATGTAATTGAGGGTACACGTAAACGCCAACAAGCTTTTGAAGGCGTAGTAATTGCAAGGCGTAACCGAGGACTGCGTTCATCATTCATTGTACGTAGAATTTCATCGGGCGAAGGCGTTGAACGTACATTTAGATTATACTCTCCGTCAATTGCTAAAATTGAAATTAAACGTAGAGGAGCAGTTCGTAGAGCTAAATTATACTATTTACGTGAACGTTCTGGTAAATCTGCACGTATTAAAGAAAAATTACCGCAGAGAAAAGTTATTACAAAACAAGCGGCTAATTAAAAATAAAGGCATCTTTTTAGATGCTTTTATTATACTAATTTAACTATACCGCATACTCTTGAAAAATGATCTTATTAAATATAATTTATGTTCCTTATAAAATTTAGTGATTTAACTAATTATACAATAATACCCCATAGTCAATTTGTACCAAATATAATAAAAGATTTCCCAAGTGAAAATAATCCTTATAATCAAAATAAAAAACAAGGATTTAGTAATTTTGGTCAATTAATACAATTTAAATCTAATCCTTATATTATTTATAATATAAGGATACAATCAATAGCTATTGCTGTCGGCAGTATGAGTGACCAAGCCATAACTAACGATGAACGCCTTCAGTTAAAGCGTATATTTAACTTAGCTAAAACATATAGTTGGTATAGTCCTGTTATTAAACTTTTAGATTTTAATAATGATTCCTTAGAACAAATTATTAAACCAATTTATATTTCAGATGTTGAGGATTGTACAGAACAAACAAAATTATTAAATTTTGTAAGAATGATATCTATTCCATGTAAATACGGCAGTCTAATTTCACCCCTTACTTGGGATAATGGTATTCCATCTAGTCTAGATAATGAAAATACCGCTTTAAAAAATAATGTAACACAGATTCAGGCTCATGGTGAGACTATAGTGCCTATTCAACATATTGATCTCCCGCATAATAAAGAATTGGTTTTTATGAATTTACATAAATATATTTATGAAGATACTTTTATAGACTTTAATGCATTACCTGCTTGTAGCATAAAATATGATGCAGAAAATAAGCAGGCAACTCTTAAATTTTTTCATAAAATAGATGCCAATAATCAACAATTAATTGATTATGCAGGCTTAAAATCTAGAGAGCCAAAGTATAAAGATATTGAACTAACATCTATAAAATATGAAAAAATAAATCAAAATAATCTTGATCAATTTGACATGGCTGCTAATTACTATAATAGTTATTACCAAGCTATTTGCTCTTACTTTTATGGAGTAGATATATTTAATATTAGTAAAAAACAATCTGTAAAACTAAGCCAAGTTTTAGAATTATTAGAAAATGATTATAATGAACGTATAGTTATAAGCTGTTGTAGAGGCATGCAAACAGCTGCTAATACTGCTTTAGCTTTTGCTCCATCATTATCAAAAGATTTATCATATGAAAATCAACCTATCTATCAAAATAAAGAATTACTAATAAAAAATATGGTAGCTAGATCTGGAATTTATGATAAATTACCAGAACCTGCTATAACTGTTATAGTTAATTATCCATTAGACAATCGTACATTTTCTACTAAAAGAATTAATCATAATAATGATAAAAATGCCTAATATAATTCTAGCTTCTAGTTCTATTTATCGGCTTAACTTATTAAAACAAATACACATAGAACCTATTGTTATAAAACCAAATATTGATGAAACACCTTTAGCTAATGAAACTCCACAGGATTTAGCCTTTCGGCTGGCTTATCAAAAAGCTAAAATTATACATAATACTCATTTTGATAGTATTATTATAGGCTGCGATCAGGTTTTATATTTAGATGATAAAATTTTAGGCAAACCATTAACTCACGACAATGCAGTTTTACAGTTAAAGCACATGCGTAATAAAACTTGCATATTTTATACTAGCATTTGTATGCTGCATAAAGATTTAATTTTTCAAGATTTTATACAAACACAAGTGGTTATGCATAATTATAGCGATGAATTAATTCAAACTTACTTAAATATTGAAAAGCCCTATGACTGCTCAGGCAGTGCAAAATCTGAAGGGTTGGGAGCTATGCTTATAAAAAAAATGCACAGCGATGATCCCAGTGCTTTAATAGGATTGCCTTTAACTAAAGTAATTGATGGATTAATTAAATTTAACTATTCTTTTTTTAATTTATCGAATGCATTTTTAAAATAAAAATAGGTAAGTATCCCCTTATAACAAGTAAGCTAGTGTCAGGTGCTAATATATTAATATTGATCCTATAAAAACACATATTTTGGTTATTTTTTGGAGAGTGCTAACGACAGA
>Ga0247816_10001350_pt1 | contig 12078 bp, 10 predicted proteins | sample UWRJL209509C1_FD_179930 | JGI IMG/M metagenome (GOLD analysis project Ga0247816, IMG submission 179930) | Plant litter microbial communities from Arlington Agricultural Research Station in Wisconsin, United States - UWRJ-L209-509C-1 | ecosystem: Environmental > Terrestrial > Plant litter >...
CAGGACGTCTGCCATGGCTCCGGCGGTCAGCTCCACCGAGCGCAGCCGGTCGTCGATCTGCTGCGACGCGTGGGCGAGGATCAGTTCGTCGGCTCCGGTGGATGCGGCCAGGTCGTCGAGGAACGTGCGCACATCCGCCGATGTGCCCACCGCCGTGTACCGCATCATGTCGGCGAGGCGGCGCCCCTCCGTGGTGGTGAGGAAGGCGTCGATCTGATCGTCGGAGTAGTCCGGCGTCGCCGGTCCGCGGGCGATCATGCTGCGCACCCTGGCGCGGCGCATGATCTCGAACTGCTGCACGGCATCCGCCCCATCGTCGGCCGCGATCACGTTGGCGGCCACCATGAGATACGGCTCGGCGAGCTGGGCAGACGGCTGGAAGTCGCGGCGGTAGGTGGCGACGGCCTCGAACAGGGAGTCGGGGGCGAAGTGCGACGCGAAGGCGTACGGCAGGCCCAGTGCGGCGGCGAGACCGGCGCCGAAGAGTGAGGACCCGAGGATGTAGAGCGGCACGTTGGTGCCGGCTCCGGGCACCGCGCGCACGCCCGGAATGATGGATTCGTCGCGCAGGTAGGCGGCCAGTTCCATCACGTCCTGCGGGAATTGATCGGAGGCCCGAGGATCGCGGCGCATGGCCCTGGCCGTGGTCTGGTCGCTGCCAGGGGCACGGCCCAGCCCCAGGTCGATGCGGCCGGGGTAGAGCTCGGCGAGGGTGCCGTACTGCTCGGCGATGGTGAGCGGCGAGTGGTTGGGCAGCATCACGCCGCCGGAGCCAAGCCGGATGGTGGACGTCTGCGAGGCGATGTGGCCGACGAGCACGCTGGTGGCCGACGACGCGATCGTGGGCATGTTGTGGTGCTCGGCGTACCAGACCCTCTCGTACCCGTGCTTTTCGGCGGCCTGGGCGAGCGCGACACTGGCTGCGAAGCTCTGCCGCACGGTCTGGCCGGGGGCGATGGGGGCAAGGTCGAGAATGGAAAGCGGTGTCGTCATGCTCGGGGTAACGGTATTCGGGACGGAATCGTTACCCGCATTCACCGGATCCGGCCGACTCCGGGCAGAAACCGGCCGACCCTGGCCGCATAGTCCGAGTACGCCGGATGCTCCTCGACCAGCATCTGCTCCTCCCACCTGGTCTTTCCCGCCAGGAGGCCGATCAACGCCGCCCACACCATCACGTGCAACAACGACGCCCCGATCAGCACCAGCCCGAGCCCACCCGACATCAGGCCCGTGTAGATCGGATTGCGCACCACCGCGTAGACCCCGTTCGTGGCCAGCGGAGCATCCTCACGAGGGATGGGACTGGCCGTCATGGCCGGACCGAGCGTGGTGGAGCCCTGCACGGCGAGAGTGACCCCCACCGCTATGAAAGCGATCGCGCTGGCCACGACGAAGCCGTTCACCGACCACACCCTGCCATGCGGCAGAAGAACGAGTCCCGCCAGCAGCAGGATCTGCAGGACGACAAGACAGAACGCGAGCGCACGTTTCATGCCCCGAGAGTACGCCCGCCGACCAATGCTGGGCAGGCCTGCCCGCACTTCCCAGCCCCTACGCAGGACGGCCCGCAAGGCAGTGGCCGGAACCGGAATTCCTGCACTGCCCGCGGGCCGCACCTGGGGGGTGGGGTCTAGTACCAGCCGACGGATTCGGACTTCGCCCAGGCCGCGCACGGCGTGCCGTAGCTGCCCGAGATGTAGCCCAGGCCCCAGGAGATCTGGGTGGAGGCGTTCGTCGCCCAGTCGGAACCGGCCGTGGCCATCTTGCTGCCGGGCAGCGCCTGCGGGATACCGGTGGCACCGCTGGAGGCGTTGTAGGCGTTGACGTTCCAGCCGGACTCCTTGTCCCAGAGGCTGACGAGGCAGCCGAACTGGTCGGCGCCCCAGCCGTACTTGGCGGCCATCATGTCTCGGGCCACGGCCTGGGCGCCGCTCGGGTTGGAGGGGGCGGAGGGAGCGGGAGCGCTGCTGGCCTTCGGTGCGGCCTTGGCCGACTTGGCGGCCTGGGCGGCTTCAGCCTCAGCGGCGGCCTGCGCGGCGGCGGCCTCCTGGGCGGCGGTGGCTGCGGCGGCGGCCGCGGCCGCCTCCTGGGCGGCGGCCTGCTCGGCGGCGACACGATCGGCCTCGGCCGTCGCGGCCTGCACCGGCTCGACCTGGGCATTGGTCAGGTCGACGAGCTCGTAGATGCGCTCGGGTGCGAGGTACTCGTAGTTGCTGAGCATCGCGACGGGGGTGACCAGAGGTGTGGCATCGACCTTGTTCTCGGCCGCGGTGATCACCGCTGACGCGGCGGCGAGGGTGCCCGTGGCTGCCTTTTCGGCGTGGGCGTCGGCGACAGTGCTGTACGCATCGAGCTGCTCGGAGTGCAAACCGGTGCTGGCGCTGAGGGCCGCAGTCTCGGCGGCCCGGTCGTTCTGGGCCGCCATAGCGGGCTCCAGGACGAAGCCGGTGCCGGCCATCGCGCCGATGGAGAGCACGGCGAGCGCGGCGGCGGAGCGACGGGTGACGCGGGTGCGGTGGGTCTTCGCGGCCCTGGTCTCCACTGGAGCGGCGGGCAGCACGGTCGTGGGCGGCGCAGTCGTGGTGGGAATCACTGTCGTGGCGGAGGTTGCGGGGGTTTCGGGTGTTGCTGGAGTGCTGGAAAACTTTGAAGTCACGGTTTTGTATGTCTCTCACTGAGCGAATCGCAGGCACGCGTGCGCAGAGCGGTTCTTATTCGACGTTCCACGAGCGGGGGCCCGCCCGGGCGAAGTGACCACCCTGCAGTATGTTTCTGCATGGATCCTCCCCCTTTGCAGAGAAGATGCTCCTAATCTGCGTGAGCCTCTTGTGTCACGACCCGAGAAATGGATCACTTCTGGTCGGCTGGTGAGAGCGCAATTCGGCTCCCGGAAGCCGACCCGATCCGGCCCCCAGCGCGCCTCAGGGTGAGGACAAAACTCGTCAAGAATTTGTCGCAATCCCCTTGAGAAAATGTCCAGAGCGCGTTCGGGCCTGTCTTGTTGACGAGAAACATCGATTCAGGGCAGTCGTCCGACACTCGGGTTCGGTATCGCTCGGCGGGCTCACCAGAGGCTTACGGCCCCCTCGAACGGGGGTAGCGGTTGTTACCGTGAGACCCCCACCCACTTCCTCCCGCACTTCCCTCAACGCTCAGGAGCCGGCATGCTGTCCCCCCAGTCCCACCCCCTCATCGAAGCCACGCTTCCCCTGGTCGGCGAACGCCTGCCCGCCATCGCGACCGGGTTCTATGCCCGCATGTTCGCGGCGCACCCCGAACTCTTCGACGGCCTGTTCAGCCGCTCGAACCAGAAGAGCGGCGTGCAGCAGCAGGCCCTCGCGGGCAGCATCGCCGCTTTCGCCGCCCACCTCGTGCAGGACCCCACCAGCGCACCGGAGATCATGCTCTCCCGCATCGCGCACAAGCACGTCTCCCTCGGCATCCTGCCCGAGCAGTACGACGTGGTGTACAAGTACCTCTTCGAATCCATTGCCGCCGAGCTCAGCGATGTCCTCACGGCCGAGATCGCGGATGCCTGGACCGAGGTCTATTGGCTGATGGCGCACGCCCTGATCAAGCAGGAGACCGGCCTGTATGCCGGGGCGGCCAGCGACAAGCCGCTCGCGCCGTGGACTGTCACGCGCAAGGTGCCGGCCGGCAGCGACGCCGTGACCTTCACCCTCGTGCCGTCCGACGACACTCCGGCGTCGGCGTCACGGCCCGGCCAGTACGTGGGGGTGACCGTGCGGATGCCCGATGGCATCCACCAGGTGCGCCAATACTCGCTCTCGGCCGGCACCGACACCGACACCAGAGTGTTCACGGTGAAGCTGGACAACGACGGCGAGGTCTCCCCCGTGCTGCACCGCGACGTGCGGGTCGGCGACCAGCTCACCCTCTCCAACCCCTGCGGCGACATCACCCTCGACGCGGGCACTGGCCCCCTGGTGCTGGCCTCGGCGGGCATCGGCTGCACTCCCCTGGCTTCGATCCTGCGCTCACTCGTGGAGACCGGCTCTGAGCGCCCGGTGTTGGTCTTGCATGCCGAGAGCACGATCGAACGTTGGGCGTTGCGCGAGCAGATGCGCGCGGACGTCGCGATCCTCGAGACTGCCGAACTGGAGCTCTGGCTCGAGGAACCGAGTGCGCTGGACACCGCACGCCCCGGGTTCATGTCCCTGGACGCGGTGACCATTCCCGACGACGCGTCGGTGTACCTGTGCGGGCCGCTGCCGTTCATGCGCGCGCTGCGCGCACAGGCGCTGGCGTCCGGAGTTCCGGCCGCGCGCATCCACTACGAGGTCTTCGGCCCCGACCTCTGGCTCGCGAGCGTCTAGCCGCGCCCTCAGCGGCGGGGCTCGACGGTGACGGCGGCGATCTCTGTGACCCGCGGTCGCGCCGGGCCCTCGCCCCTTTTCACCCCGGTGATCCAACGCAGCTTCAGCCCGGCCGGCGTCGACGAGACGCTGGCGAGGCAATTCTCGAACCACGGGCCGCGGATTCCCCGCCACCGGATCGGCGGGGCGGGAACCCCCGCCGCGCGGGCGAGCAGTTCGCTGGGGCGGTTCGCGATGGCATAGGACAGCACCGCCGAAAACGATCTCAGGGGCAGGGCCAGGGGGTTGCGGATCGGTGAGCACACGGCCTGGATGATGCGGCTGCCCGAACTGCGCTCCACCTCGGCGACGTAGGAGTAGTGCACGTCCCCGGAGAGGAACGTGATGGTGTCCGGCGCCGGGCCGCGTCTGCCGTCGGCCACCTCGGTGGTCATCTGCGCCACCCGGCGGAAGCTGGACTGAAAGGCCGCCCAGTGTTCCAGGTCGAGAGCCTGCCGTAGCTTCTCACCGATGGCGGCCATCGGGGTGCCCCAGGCCCCCTCGGCGGTCGCCTCATTCCAGGCCTCCAGGTGGTGCAGGCCCGTCGGCAACAGGAAGGGCAGCGAGGTGCCCACCAGCAGATGGCGGAAGCCGCCGCGCATCCGCTGGTCGAGCCAGCCCGATTCCTCGTCGTCGACCAGGGCCCGATGGCTGGGGTCGAGCCGGCGTGCCACCCGGGAGTCGATCACGATCAGTCGGCTGTCGCCGTAGTCGCGGCAGTAGCTCCAGCGATAGCTGGCCGGCTCGGCGGCGGCCCGCTCGACGAAGGCGTCGAGCCGGTCGGTGAGGTCGAGCTCGGCGTCGCCGTCATGAGCGGCGATCATCCGCCAGATCTCGTCGGCCGCCCGCTCGGCCGGCGACAGGTTGCCCAGGTGCTGGTAGAGCCAGTACGACCCCAGCCCGGCCACCAGCCTGCCGTGCCACCAGGAGGTCTGCTCCATCTGGCGTTTCCAGCTGAGCGACGCGTTCCAGTCGTCCCGGATGTCATGGTCGTCGAAGATCATCGCGGTCGGCACCGTCGACAACAGCCACCGGTTTGCCGGGTCGGACCAGGCCAGGCCGTAGAGGTGCGCGTACTCCTCGAAGTCGGCCAGTTCCTCGCCGGGCGGCTCGCTCAGATCCCGCCTGGCACTGATGAACTCCTGCATCTCGTCGCTCGTCGTGTCGGCGTAGACCTGGTCGCCCAGAAAGAGCACCAGGTCCGGCCAGGAGAACCGGCCTGGCCGCGCGGCCATCTGCAGCGCGTAGCTGCGCAGCGCGTCCACGCCGTGGGTGCGGTTGCCTGTCGCGTCATGCGGCACGCTGGTGCGGCACGAGCCGAACGCCAGCCGCAGGGGCGCGCCCGGCGTGAGCGTGGTGATGACGGATGCCGGGAATCGCGACTCCGCCTGCGGCCAGACCTGCACCCCGTCGACGTCGACCGCGTAGGGAGTTGTGCTGCCCGGCGCCAACCCGTCCACGTGCACGAGCGCGTAGTGGTGCGCGTGCACGGCGAAGGTGCGTGCCGACCAGACCCGGCCGTCGGCCCTGACCGTGACCGCCGCGGTCGCCGCGGTCTCGACCCACAGGCTGGCCGAGTCGGCGTCGACATACCGCAGCATGGGACCGAGGATCAACGCCGGGGTCGTCATGGCTCAGGCGTGACGCTCTGGGTAGCCCTCCGCCAGGGCGGTGAAGACGGCCGACCTGACGGGGTAGTAATCCGCGAACTCCGGCGCTGCCCTGTCGTCGTCAGCCGGACCCGGCAGGGCGGCGGCGAACAGGTCGAGGTAGTACTCCCAGCCCGGGCCGATCTCCCCCAGCCCCTCCACGTCGGTGAGGTGGTGGATCAGGCTCACGCGGGTGGTCCCGGCCGCCGTGGCGAGCAGCACCTCCAGTCGCCAGTCGCCCTGCTCCTCGAGCATCGACACGGCCAGGCGGGTGGGTCGGTCGCAGGCGTCGACGCGCATCGGCAACCACGGGTCGCCCTCTTCGAAGCGCATCTGCACCTGGATGGTGCGACCGGCTGCAGCCTCTCCCTCCCAGGGGCCGAACCACTCGGTCGTGCGGGCAGGATCGGTCAGGGTCGCCCAAACCTCATCGATTCCGACCGCGAACCTGCGGGTGAGTACGAGGTCGGGGCCGTTCGCTCCGCGCACCAACTGCGGGTCGGCTGTCAGGTCGTCGGTCGCCATGTCGATACGCCCTCTCGTTGTTCGCCACCGGCAGGTCGCTCTGCCTCCCGCGTTCCCAGTCTGCCCGCGGCGGCGACGGGGCGCAGCAGGAACATCCGCACCTCGCGCCCGGAGTCGCGTTCGTAGGCGCGATAGCCCGGCCACTGCCGCTCGATCCGGACCCACGCGTTGTCCCTGCCGTCTGGGTCGATCAGGCTCGCCCGCACCGAGAGGCGTCGGCCGCGCACGACGATGGAGGCATCCGGATGCGCCAGCAGGTTGTAGGTCCAGGCCGGATGCCGAGCGCGGGCGAAGCTGGTGCCGGCCACGATGGCACGGCCCGCCCCGTCTGGTGTGTACATCAGTCGGGTCTCCCTCTGGGCACCAGACCGGGCTCCGGTGGAGTGGAGCACCAGCGAGGGCACCAGCAGCGCGCTCAGCTGCACCCTCCCGCGGCTGAGCCGGTCGATCACCCGCTCCACGGGCGGCAGCACCGTGGGCGCGGTCGACCTGAAGAGCCGGGTGCGCGTCAGCGGCGCCACGGCCGAGCGCACCAGGCCGAGAATGATGGACATGCCGCCATTCTGTCCCGGTCGCCGGTCATCGGCGAGGGCCCAGCCGGCGAGGGCCCCGTCGGCGAGGGCCCCGTCGGCGAGGGCCCCGTCGGCGAGGGCTCAGTCGGCGAGGATGAGGTACAGCGCGCGGCGCGCCTCGTCGAGCTTCTCGGTCGCCGCGGCGCGCTGGGCGTCGGTCGCCGAGGCGCGGAACTGGTGCACCACGCCGAACAGCTTGCCGACGCTCTCGTGGAAGGCCGTATCGGCGTCCGATTGCCCGGGGGTGGCCTCCCAGGCCTTCTTGAGGTCGTCGGCGTGTTCGGCCAGGTAGGCCCGGCCGGCTTCGGTGAGTTCATAGTCGGTGCGGCGTTCGGTGCCGGTCGGGACTATGAGCTCCTCGTCGACGAGCTGCTGCAGCGTGGGATAGATGGAGCCGGGGCTGGGTCGCCAGGCTCCGCCGGTCTTCTCCTCGATGGCCCGGATGAGTCCGTACCCGTTGGAGGGACCGTCGGCCAGGAGCGAAAGGATCGCCGAGCGAACGTCGCCCTTGTTCGCGCGGCGGGAGCCTCGGGGGCCGCCAGGGCCGAAGCCGGGTCCGAAGCCGCCGAAGCCGCCGCCGCCGGGACCGAAGCCCCGGCCGAAGCCGCGACCGTGGTCCTGGGGAGAGTCGTGGTGGGCGCGACTCATGCCCGGGCCGCACTCGGCGGTGCCGAACTCTGGATGGTGTGTGTGAGGAAAGCGCTTCATGATCGCATTCGTCCTTTCACGATGTCGTGCCTCGCTGATGTCGCGAGCACGCGTCGCGGAACTTCCACGACACTCAACGATATATCGGTGAGTGTCGTGGCGTCAAGGGTTCGCGCCGGCCATGGTTCAGAGGGTGGGCAGCACCTGCTCGCGCACCTTCCGCCGCAGCACCTTGCCGAGCATCGTGCGCGGGGTGTCGGTGATCTGCACGATCCGGCGCGGAATCTTGTAGGCGGCCAGGTGCTCCCGGCAGTGGTCCTGCAGGGCCTTCTCGTCCAGCGTCGCGCCGGGCTCGAGCTCGACGGCGGCGATGACCATCTCGCCGCCTCGCTCCAGCGGCTTGCCGAACACCGCGGCATCCGTCACCGAAGCGTGCAGCCGCAGCACGGTCTCCACCTCGGTGGGTGCCACGTTGAAGCCGCCGGTGATGATCAGGTCCTTGGCCCGGTCGACGATGGTGGAGAAGCCGTCTTCGTCGACGGTGACGATGTCGCCGGTGCGCAGCCAGCCGTCGGGCGTGAGGGTCTTGGCGGTTTCCTCCGGGTTGTTCCAGTAGCCCTGGAACACCTGCGGGCCCTTGAGCAGCAGCTCGCCGGGCTGGCCCTGCTCCACCTCGACGGTGGGGTCATCGGGGTCGGTGACCTTCATCAGGGTCGACGAGAACGGGATGCCGACGGTGCCGGGCCGCCGGGTGGGGTAGAACGGGTTGCCCATCGCCACCGGCGACGCCTCGGTCATGCCGAAGCCCTCCACGAGCAGCCCGCCGGACACCGACTCCCACAGCTCCACCACGTGGTCGGGCAGGTTCATGGCACCGGAGATGCAGAATCGGCAGGAGCGCAGCGAAATTCCGCGTTCCTTGGCGGCGAGCGCGGTGCGCTCGTAGATCGGCGGCACGGCGCAGTACACGGTGGCCGGGGTCTTCTTCATGGTGTCGAGCACGGTCTTCGGGTCGAACTTGGGGAACAGCACAATCAAGGCCTGCTTGTGGATGCCGTAGGTGAGGTACAGCGTGAGGCCGAAGGAGTGGAACATCGGCAGGATCGCGTAGAAGACCTCCTTGCGGTACTCGGCGCCGTGCATCCAGGCCTCGCCCTGCAGCGCGTTGCAGTGCAGGTTGTAGTGGGTGAGCATGGCGCCCTTGGGCCGCCCGGTGGTGCCGGAGGTGTACTGGATGGCGGCCAGGTCGTTCAGGCCCGGGCGCGGGTGGGTCGGGTCGATGGCCCCGTGGGTGAGCAGGTCTTTCCACGGGGTGGTTCCGGCCGCCGAGCCGGTCAGCGCCGCACGCGATTCGCGCAGGCTCTTCACGGGCAGGTACAGGGCCAGCCGCTTCACGGTGGGGAACGCCTGCAGCAGGTTGACGGACACGACGTGGTCGATCTCGATGTCGGCGGGGAACGCACGCACCGTCGGGGCGACCTTGTCCCAGGCGATCACGATGCGCGCCTGGTGGTCTTCGAACTGGTGCCGGAGCTCCGGTGAGGTGTAGAGCGGGTTGTGCTCCACCACCACGCCGCCCAAACGGAGCACGGCGTAGAACGCCACCACATGCTGGGGGCAGTTCGGCAGGATCAACGCCACCCGGTCACCGGCCCGCACTCCGAGCAGGCGCAGCCCCTCGGCCGCGCGGTCGATCTGGTCGCCGAGTTCGGCGTAGCTCGTGCGGCGCCCGAAGAACTCCAGCGCCGGCGCGTCACCGGCCTCGGCAACCGCGTGCTCGAGCATCTCGACGAGCGAGGTGGTGGGGTAGTCGATCTCGGCGGGCACGCCCGGCTGATAGTGCTTTACCCAGGGCTGTTGCTCAGTAGTGGCCATGCAGACATCCTCCCGCGAACTACTCCCCCGCGGACAGCGCAACACGGCACCGAGCACGTCTGTGCAGCTCTGCAGAATTATCGGTCACCGATTGCGGCGCCGCCGGTTGACCGTTGTGGTGCCGCGGTGGCACGGTGTGAGCGGACATCAGCGCTGCAGCGACACCGAAGGAGACATCATGCCCACAGTCAGATCGCGCGATGGCACCACGATCGCGTTCGACAGTCTCGGCACCGGACCGGCCCTCATCCTGGTCGACGGCGCCACCTGCTACCGCGATGCCGGACCGATGCGCCCACTGGCCGCACTGCTGGCCGGCGGCTTCACGGTGTTCGTCTACGATCGCCGCGGTCGCGGCGCCAGCAGCGACACGCTGCCGTTCGCGGTCGACCGGGAGATCGACGACATCGCCGCCCTGATCGACGCGGCCGGTGGTCGCGCGGCCCTCTTCGGCATGTCCAGCGGCGGCGCGCTGGCCATCGCCGCCGCCGCCCGGCTGGGCGTCTCGGTGAGCGAACTCGCCGTCTACGAGGTGCCGGTGAGCATCGACCTCGATCCCGGCGCCACCGCCTATACCCGGGACCTTGCCGCGGCGCTGGCGGCGGGCAACCGCGGCGACGCCATCGAGCTCTTCCTGGCCCGGGTGGGCATGCCGGCCGAGCAGATCGCCGGGATGCGGCAGACGCCGATGTGGGCCGGGCTCGAGGCCATCGCCCCGACGCTCGCCTACGACGACGCGGTACTCGGTGACGGCCTGCTCCCCTACCCCCGGATCGAGGCGATCCAGGCTCCCGCGGTGGTGCTCAGTGGCGAATTCGCGCTGGAGTTCATCCGTGAATCGGCCAGGGCGTTGGCCACGGCCCTGGCCCGCGGCCGGCACGTGGAGCTGCCCGGCCAGTCCCACGATGTGGACCTCGCCGTGCTCGCCACTGCGCTGCACCACAACCTCTCGAGCGCCCGGGTGACCGGCGGCACGACGGAGACCACGGATACGGTGCAGGACTGAGTCAGGCCACAGCCTCCCGGCACCCCGGCGACACGACACGGGTGGTCGAACCGGGTGACGACACGAGTTTGTGCGGCGCTCTCGTGGGCCGGGGTTGCAGGCTGCCTCCGCAATTGGGACAGGCGCCCTGGGCAAACGTCTGCACGCAGTCCGCGCACCAGGTGCATTCGAACGAGCAGATGAACACGCCGTCGGCCACCGGCGAGAGGTCGCGGTCACAGCACTCGCAGTTCGGTCTCATCTCCAGCATCGCGGTCTGCCTCTCGGTCGGTTCGGGCACGGCTGTGCAGACCCGAATCGTACCGGGATGCCGGCCTCCATCACGGCCTCAGGTGCCCACTCTGTGCGGCCGCCTGGCGAACGGCAATATGGAGAAAGGCGGGAAATAAGGATGCCCAAGCGCGATCCCGTCCTTGTAAAGTCGCTATTTCCCTATTTCCCGGTGCTCGAGATTTCCCGGTTCTCGAGGCAGATGCTGCGGCCGCGTCGGGGTTCCCCGGGGCCGAATTGCCCCAGTCCGAGTGACTGCCGGTCGCGGATTTCACCCTCCCGAACGGGGTGCTCACTCCGACCGACTAACGTAGTAGTATGACGCCTCCTGATTCAACTGCACCGACCGAGGCAGCCACTGCCCGCCCGACCATCACGTTCTCCGAGCTTGGGCTCAGCGACTCCGTTCTCAAAGCCCTCAAGGACGTAGGCTACGAGACCCCGTCGGCCATCCAGGCTGCCACCATCCCCCCACTCCTCGACGGCCGCGACGTCGTCGGCCTCGCCCAGACCGGCACCGGCAAGACGGCGGCATTCGCGCTGCCCATCCTCTCCCGCCTGGACATGTCCCAGAAGAGCCCGCAGGCCCTGGTGCTCGCCCCCACCCGTGAACTCGCCCTGCAGGTTTGTGAGGCATTCGAGAAGTACGCCGCGCACATGAAGGGCGTGCACGTGCTGCCCGTCTACGGCGGACAGGGCTACGGCGTTCAGCTGTCAGCGCTGCGCCGTGGTGTGCACGTTGTCGTCGGTACCCCCGGCCGCATCATGGACCACCTCGAAAAGGGCACCCTCGACCTCACCCAGCTCAAGTACCTGGTGCTCGACGAGGCCGACGAGATGCTCAAGATGGGCTTCGCCGAAGACGTCGAGACGATCCTCGCCGACACCCCCGACGACAAGCAGGTGGCCCTGTTCTCCGCCACCATGCCCGCGCAGATCCGCCGCATCTCCAAGCAGTACCTCAACAACCCCGAAGAGATCACGGTCAAGAACAAGACCACGACCTCGGCGAACACCACCCAGCGCTACCTGCTGGTCTCCTACCCTCAGAAGGTCGACGCGCTCACCCGCATCCTCGAGGTCGAGAACTTCGAGGGCATGATCGTCTTCACCCGCACCAAGAACGAGACCGAGACCCTGGCCGAGAAGCTGCG
>Ga0247816_10001351_pt1 | contig 12073 bp, 10 predicted proteins | sample UWRJL209509C1_FD_179930 | JGI IMG/M metagenome (GOLD analysis project Ga0247816, IMG submission 179930) | Plant litter microbial communities from Arlington Agricultural Research Station in Wisconsin, United States - UWRJ-L209-509C-1 | ecosystem: Environmental > Terrestrial > Plant litter >...
CGTGCAGGACTTTCTGCTGGGATTGGGCTGAAAGGTGATATTCCAGATTGGCCACGGCCCGTTGAAATGCGGTCACCCCGTAGGAGCGGATTTATCCGCGAGGTGTTAGGTGCTGACGACATAGATATGGGCTATTCATACCGTCCTCTTCGCGGGCAAGCCTCGCTCTAACGGTTGAAATGCGGTCACCCCGTAGGAGCGGATTTATCCGCGAGGTGTTAGGTGCTGACGACATAGATTTGCGCTATTCATACCGTCCTCTTCGCGGGCAAGCCTCGCTTCAACGGGATCAACATTCACTGCCAATCCTTGGCCGCTTCGGTGAGCATTTCGCTGATCAGCGCGCCAAAGCGCTGTGACAGCAGGCTTTGCGGGCGATCCGCTGGCAACAGCAAGTAAGTCGAAAAGCGGATCTGCGGGCGGAAAGGGCGGACCTCGATGCCCATGTGGCGGTATTCCAGGGCCACCATCGGGCTGACGATACTCACGCCCAACCCCAGGCCGACCAGCGAACAGATGGTCGCGGCAAAGGGCGTTTCCAGGCTCAGCTTGCGTCTGTCCAGTGGCATGGCGAACGCGCGGTCGATGCGCGCCCGCGTGCCATCGTTGTGCAGCAGCGACACGAATTCCTCGTCGCGTAGATCCTCGGGGCCGATGGTTTCCAGGGCTGCCAACCGATGCCCTTTGGGAAAGATGCAGATCCCTGGCACGTCGCAAATCAGCGTCGGCTTCACCCCCGGCGTTTCTTCGCCAATGTAAGACGCCAGGCCCAGATCGCAGTATTGCGAAGCGGTCCAGTGCGTGGCAGTGGGCGAGTCGCTGGTATGGATGGAAATTGCCACGTCCGGGTTTTGCTGGCGAAAGCGCTGGATGACCCTGGGCAGTACCGTCAGCGATAGCGACGGCACTGAAGCAATGCGCAGTTTTCCCGTACCCGCCCGGCGAATGTTCTGCGCCGAATCCTCGATGCTTTGCAAACCGATGAAGGCCCGCTCCACATCGGCGAATAGCGCTGCGCCTTCATCGGTTGGCAACAGCCGGCCACTCACGCGCTCGAACAGTTTGAAACCACTGCTGCGTTCCAGTTGGGCGATCAAGCGGCTGACATTGGGTTGCGAGGTGTGCAGGGCTTCGGCCGCTGCCGTCATCGAACCACTGAGCATCACTGCGCGAAACGTTTCGACTTGTTTGAAGTTCATGGCCGGCCATATCAATTACGTATGGATGGCTACTGTATTGGCATTTGTTGGCATGAGCCAGAGGCTTTATAACTGTTCTGGACACCGAGGCCGTCCAGAGAGACCGGCCCAGTCTGCACAGGCCCCACCTTCTCAGTTCTGCCCTTGAATCCGTTACATGAGTCCGCCGGTGGGTGGACCTCATGGTTAATTCACCAGGAGGCATTATGTCGTTTTCGCTCAAGTTCCTTGGCAATGCAGTGGCACTCTCTTGTCTGGCTCTGGCAGGGCTGACGCAAGTTCATGCTGCCGAGCTTCCCGCAGTCCCCGCTGAAATCAAAGAGGCCGGTCAGCTGCGCGCCGGGGTGCGCTGTGACCAACCGCCATATGGCTTCCAGGACAACAACGGTGAATTCGCCGGCATCGAAGTCGAGATGTCGCGCACCGTTGCCCTCTGGGCGCTGGGTTCCAAAGACAAGGTCACCTTCACTTGTGTGACCGCCGAAAACCGCGTGCCGCAGCTGCTGGGGCGCAAAGTGGACTTCCTGATCGCAACCCTGGGCGTCACCCCCGAGCGTCAACGGGTGATCGACTTCACCACGCCGTATCGCTGGGGCGCCAGTGACGTCATCGTTGCCAAGGACAGCCCGATCAAGAAGATCGCCGACCTGGACGGCAAAACCTTGGCGACCCTCAAAGGCTCGGTGCAGGCCAAGTGGTTTGAAGACCACATGCCCAGCGTCAAGACCCTGCGCATGAACAGCGCCGCTGATGCCTTGCAGACTTTTCGTCAGGGCCGCGCCGACGCTTACACCCACGATGCGGCAACATTGGTGGTGGTGACGGCCAACGACGCCAACGCCCGACTGATCGGCGAACCCTTCCAGATCTCCGACGCCGCCATCGGCGTGCGCAAGAACGACGAGCAATGGCGCGACTATCTGAGTGCGGCGATTGCCCGCATGCACGAAGAAAAACTGTTCCGTGGCTGGGTTGTGCAATACGTGCCGGAGAACATTCGCAGCTATTACCTGAGCGTGTTCGAGCAAGCCAAACCTGCTGAAAAAATCTGATCGGGCGACGCTATGGACTTCGATCTCAATTACCTGGTCGCGCAATGGCCTGCGTTGCTCGACGGCGTCTTGATGACCCTGCGCGTGTCGTTGATCGCCATTGCCTGCTCGCTGCTGATCGGCGTTTTCGGCGGCGCACTGCGCGTCCTGAAAGTGCCGGTGCTGTCCCATCTGGTGGTGGCGTACGTGGAGTTGATCCGCAATACGCCGATCCTGGTGCAGCTGTTTTTCATCTTCTACGGGCTGCCCGCCGTGGGCATGGAGTTGTCGCTGTTCTGGTCGGGCGTGTTGTGCCTGTCGTTGTGGGCCGGTGCTTATCAGGTGGAAAACATTCGCGGCGGGCTGGCCACGGTAGAGCACGGTTTGCATGAAGCAAGCCAGGCGTTGTGCCTGAAACCGAGCCAGTACTTTTATCTGGTGGCCTTGCCGATTGCCTTTCGGACCTGCCTGCCTGCGGTGCTCAACACGGCGATTTCGCTGATCAAGAACTCGTCTTACCTGCAGGCCATCGGCCTGGCGGAGCTGACGTTCGTGGCGGTGGATCGCATCGCCACGGATTTCCGCGCCATTGAGATGTTCAGCGCGATCTGCGTGATGTACCTGGTGCTGGTTGCGATTCTGGCGTTATTGACCAGCCGCCTCTCGGCGCATTTGCAACGTCCTTTCCGGCAGTGAGTTGCTCATGAATTTTGTGATCGAAAACTGGGGGTTCATCTCCAAAGGCTTGTGGATGACCTTGCGTCTGGCGCTGGTCATCCTGCTGTTCACCTCTGTCATTTCAGCGGTGTTCGGCGTGCTGGCGACGCTGCGCAGCCCGCTGTTGCGCCTGGTGATCCATGCCTATGTCGAGCTGTTCCGTTCGATTCCGCTGATCGTCAACGTGTTCTTCATCTTCTTCGGTGCGCCGATGATGGGCCTGGACCTCAGCCCGTTTGCGGCGGTGGTTACCGGCCTGACACTTTGGGGCAGCGCCAACGGCATCGAAATCGTGCGTGGCGGTCTGGAATCGGTGGCCCGTCACCAGTGGAAAAGCGCCTGGGCGCTGGGGCTGCGGCCTTGGCACATCTATCTGTACATCATCGCGCCGCAATCGATGCGGGCGATTCTACCGGCCTTCACCGGCCTGCTGACCATGCTCGTGCAAGCCACTTCACTGGGAGCGCTGGTGGGTGTCGGCGAGTTTCTCAAGGTCGGCCAAATCATTATCGAGCGCTCCACGGTCATGACCGGCGTCAGTCCGGCGTTCACGGTCTATGGCGTGGTGCTGCTGGTTTATTTCGTTATCTGTTCGGCGCTGACCTGGCTCAGTCGTTATCTCGAACGTCGCCTGGGTCGCCCGGTGACGCGTCCAACTCATTCAGAGGTTTGATCATGCAGGAATCCAAAGTCAGTCGTCGCTTGAAAGAAACCACCGCGCCAGAGGTCAACGAATACATTTATCAGCCGCGCCTGGAAGGCTTTGCCCAAGGGTTTGTCAACCTGGGTAACGTCAACAAGGCGCACATTGTGATGCTCGCCGAACAGGGCCTGATTCGCCATGAACATGCCGCCGTGCTGGCCAAAGGCGTGCTCGACATGGAAGCCGCTGGCCCTGACGCGGTGACGCTGGACCCGTCCCGGGAAGACGCGTATTTCAACTACGAAGCGCATTTGATCGGGCAGATCGGCACTGATATTGGCGGTCGTCTGCACACCGGGCGCAGTCGCAACGATATCCTTGCCACCCTTGACCGGCTGCGTTGCCGGGAAGTGCTGCTCAATCTGGTGGACTTGCTGCATCAGGTGCGCCAGACCGCGCTGAGCAATGCCCGCCGGTATGCCGAAATCGTCATGCCGGGCTACACCCATCTGCAACCGGCGCAACCCATTACTTACGGTTACTACCTGTCTGCGGTGGAGCAGGCCTTGCAGCGCGACACCCAGCGCTTGACGCAAACCCTGGACGCCATGAATCAGAGCCCGCTGGGTGCCGCGGCATTCGCCGGCACGCCATTCGCCATCGACCGCACGCGCACGGCCGAACTGCTGGGTTTCGACGGCTATCTGGACAACGCGCTGGACGCGGTGGGTTCCCGGGATTTCATTCTGGAAAGCTTGTCGCACTTGAGTTTGCTGTCAGTGTTCTGGAGTCGGGTAGCTCAGGATTATTTTGTCTGGAGCACCCATGAATTCAGCCTCATCGAGTTCCCGGACAGCGTTGCGGCGACTTCCAGCATCATGCCGCAGAAGAAAAATCCGACGGTGCTCGAATACCTCAAAGGCCGCACCGGGCATATCGTCGGCCTGTTGATGGGCGCGAGCATCACGGTCAAGGGCAGCAATTTCTCCCACACAGGGGACGCCAATCGCGAGGGCACGCGAGGTTTCTGGGAAGCCGCTGAGGAAGTGCAGCGTTGCCTGAAGCTGCTGGATCTGGTGCTGCGCACGGCGACGCCCAACACGCAACTGGCCGCGCGCCGTGCCGGTGAAGATTTTTCCACGGCGACCGGGCTGGCCGACCTGATCGTGCGCGAAGCCGACCTGTCGTTTCGCGAGGCGCACCATGTGGTGGGCGCGGCGGTGCGCATGGCCATGGATGCCGGGCTCTCGGCGCATCAGATCGACACGACCATGGTGGACATGTGCGCGGTTGAACAACTGGGACATCCGCTGAAATTGTCCGCCGACAAGGTGCGCGAATGCCTGGATCCTGCCGCCAATGTGCAATCCCGTGCTTCGGCGGGCGGGCCGTCGCTGGTTGCGCTGGTGCCGAGCCTGGACAAAGCCGACGCGCGGATTGCCCGCGAACGCCAGGCCAATCAAGCGCGTCGCGACCGGTTCGCCGCCGCGGATGATCGTTTGCAGGCCGCAACGCGCCTTCAGGCTGGCCTATGAGCGCAATGCTGACAGTGCGCGATCTGCGCAAACGTTTCGGTGAACATGAAGTGGTCAAGGGCGTCGACCTCGATGTGGAGGAGGGCGAAGTGGTGGTGGTGATCGGGCCGAGCGGCTCGGGCAAGTCGACCTTCATTCGCTGCCTCAACAGCCTGGAAGAGCCTTCGGGCGGCACCGTGGTCATCGATGGCGGCGCGGCAACGCAGGCCGGGGACCGCAAGGCGCTGGCGAAATTGCGTGAAGAAGTCGGCATGGTCTTTCAGGACTACACGCTGTTTCCGCACATGACCGTGCTGGCCAACATGACCCTGGCGCCGGTCAAGCTCAAGCGGATGTCCAAGGCCGAGGCCCGGGAAAGTGCGTTGCAGCTGCTCGACCGCGTCGGCTTGCGCCACAAGGCCAACGGTTATCCGTCGGAATTGTCCGGCGGTCAGCAGCAACGCGTGGCCATTGTGCGCGCCCTGGCGATGCGTCCGCGCCTGTTGCTGTTCGACGAGCCCACTTCCGCCCTGGACCCGGAGACCGTCGGCGATGTGCTCAACGTCATGAAGGGGCTGGCCAAGGAAGGCATGACCATGATCGTCGTCACCCACGAAATGGGTTTTGCGCGGGAAGTGGCGGATCGCGTGGTGTTCTTCGACAGCGGGCGCATCATCGAGCAAGGTCCGCCGGAGCAGATTTTCTCCGCGCCACGGGAAGAGCGCACCCGGCAATTCCTGAGTTCGGTGCTGCGCTGACCCTCAGCCTTTGCGCTTATCCCTTGCGATAGGCGGTACTCAGCTTGCGCGCCAGCTGGATGAAATTTTCCAGCGGCGCGGGCGGGTTGAAGGTGCGACACACCAGCGTCAGCGGCGCGAGCAAGCGTGGCCGGGCGTCGAGAATCCGGCAGTAGACGACGCTTTCCCGGTGCACATCCTTCATGGACGCCGGAACAATCGACACCCCGGCGCCAGCGGCCACCAGGCTGACGTTGGTCAGCATGCGTTCGACCTCGAAAGCGATATGCGGATCGAAACCGGCGTTCCGGCAGGCCTTGATCAGATTCGCGTACATGCCCGGTGCGCCGGGGCGACGTACCAGGATGAATTTTTCGTCCTTGAGGGCGTTGATGGAAATTTCCGGCATCTGCGTCGAGGCGTCCACCTGAGCGAGCAGTGGGTGGCGCACCGGCAAAGTCAGAAGCATTTCTTCGTTATGCAGACGATGAAACTGGATGCTCTGATGCTGTCCTACAGGTGCGCGCAGGATGCCTACATCGAGACGGCCTTCGATGGCTTCTTCAGTCAGCTCTCGGGCACTGCCTTCCTTCAACGCCACTTCGACGCCGGGATAACGCTCGCGATAGGCACGGATGATTTGCGGGATCAGCGGATGCGTGGCGGCTGAGCTGGTGAAGCCGATGATCAGCGTGCCTTCGATGCCATTGGCAACCCGCGAAGCCTTGAGCGCACCTTGTTCGACACGGGTCAGAATGTCCTGGGCTTCGGCAAGAAATACCAGCCCGCCCGCCGTCAGATCGACGCCCTTGGGATGGCGTTTGAACAGCTCGAAGCCCAGTTCCTGTTCCAGCGCGCGGATCTGCTGGCTCAGCGGCGGTTGCTGCATATTCAGGCGCACCGCTGCACGGGTGAAATGTCGTTCTTCGGCCACCATGACGAAATAACGCAGATGTCGAAGTTCCATGTTGGTATATCCTGTGCCAAGACTTATTATTGCGGGCCGGCCAAAAACAGCTTATGCCGAGGTTCATTCCACGCGTGGCTACTATGGCTGAAGCCGAGACATTGCGACAATAACAATAATATTTTTTGTGGCGGAGCCTCGATGCCTGTCAAGCTTCTCAAGAATGCGACCCTGCAAATCCTGCTCGCCATTAGTTGTGGCGTCCTGTTGGGATTGCTGCGTCCGGATCTGGCCGTCTACATGAAACCGCTGAGCGATGGTTTCGTGAAGTTGATCGGCTTGCTGATGCCTTTCATCATGTTCCTGCTGGTGTGTTCCGGAGTGGCGAGTCTGCACCAGCAAGTCAAACATGTGCGACTGGTGCGTAAGGTATTTGTTTATTTTCAGATGATGTCGATTGTTGCGTTGTTATTGGGGATGGCCACAGCGCTGTTGTTCAGTTTGGATACAACGACGGCGCAGCTCTTTCCCGCGCGTTTTGTCGAAGCGGCGGCGGCACTTGCCAACCCGGCGACACCGGCAAGCGAGTTGTTTGGCGAATTCTCCCTGGCAGAGGTTTGGTCCAGTATTTACCGGGCTTTGGCGCAGAATCTGGTCCTGCAGGTCATGCTGCTGGCGGTGATTTCGGGGCTGCTGTTGCCTCGGGTCGGGCCGGTGGGGAAAGTCTTGCAGGGCCGTCTGGAAGTCGCGATCAGTCTGTTGTTTCGAGTATTACGCCTGATCTTGAAGTTTGCCCCGGCTGCTGCATTTGGTGCCATGGCATTTACTGTCGGTAAATATGGCGTGGTGTCAATTCTTCCCTTGTTTAAATTCGTGCTGGTCATGTATCTGGTGTGCGCGCTATTTGTCGTGTTTATTCTGGCAAGTATGGCCCGAGCAGTCGGAATAAGTTTGTGGCGCTTGACCGTTTATATCAAGGAAGAACTGTTGCTGGTGACGTTCACTGGCGCATCGGTGGCGGCAATTCCGGGGCTGATCAGCAAGCTGGAACACTTGGGTTGTGATCGACAAGTTGTGCGTCTGGTGTTGACCACTGGCTACACCTTTAACTTGAGCGGATCAAATATTTATGTCACCACCTCGGTGATGTTTCTTGCCCATCTGGCAGGACTGGAGCTGAGCAGTGTGCAATTGATCGGTGTGTTGCTGATCTGCATGCTGACGTCATTGGGTTCGACCAGCGTCGCCGGCTCGGCGTTTTTTACCCTGATCGCCACCTTGAATATGCTGCATGTCATTCCTCTGGAAAGCGTGGGTCTGCTGCTAGGGGTTGAGCGCCTGATGAAATGTCGATCCCTGACCAACGTGCTGGGCAACTGCGTCGCGTGTCTGGTCATCTGCTGCTGGCAGCGCTCCATTGATCGGGTGGCGTTGCGCCAAGGGTTGGCGGCTGGCTCCTAATATCCATCGACCGGTACAGACTGTGTGAAAACTACTGCGCTCGGCAATACTGCGTTAAAAACAGGCGGAAAATGCTCATTTAGAACACCTAGACTCCGCTTTTCCGCCTGTTTTTGCCTTGTCTTGCCTTCGCTCGTGACGTTTTCACACAGTCTGGGTAGGAGGGGACTTGTCCCCGAATGCGATGGTCCTGACAACGAAAATCCGCAAGGTTAACGCTGCCTGTGCTACCGCCTTTCGGGGACAAGTTCCCTCCTGCGAAACCGTATTTAACTAGTTCTTCGAATCCAGCAGCTTCTCGAACGCGCGGTCCAGATCGCCGTCGGCCTGGGTGATTTTCTGGCGGCGTTCCTGCAACCAGCCCTGGTCTGCGGACAGCGTCTTACGCGCTTCGTTGAGCATGCGTTGCACTTCCTGTGGCTGCGGGCCGCCCGTGCCTTTGCGGGTCTTGACCATGTTTTCCGGCGACAGCGCGGCGCGGAATTCGGCTTCGTCCAGCGGCAGCGTGTTGGGCGTCCAGCTGTATTTGTCAGCGGCCTTTGCGTAGAGCTTCTGTGCATCGGCAAACGGGAAGGTCTTGGGTGTCGTGCCGTTGTCGCGAGCTTCGGTGACGATCAGCGACGCAAAGCTGTGACCGATGCGGAAAGGCACTTTGTGCTGGCGTTCCAGGGTGTCGGCCAGTTCCATGGAAGTGGTCCACTCCGATTCAAGCTCTTCCAGCGCTCGTTGCGGGTTGACCTGCAAGGCGTCCAGCACGCTGTTCATACCGTCGAACATGTCCTTGGTCGAGGTGAACAACCCCAGGGAATCGAAGGCGAATTTGTAGTCGGTCATGCCGGTGGTGACGTTGTGCGCGCGCAAGGTCACGGTTTGCGCGAGGCCGACCACATCCGAAGCCGATTCACGGGCGCGCATCAACAGGCCGGGGTTGCGTTTCTGCGGCATGGCGCTGCTGGTGTACGTCGAACCTTCATCAAGCAGCAGCCAAGGGCGGATCTGGTGATATTGCGTGTGGATGTCACCGATCATGGCGCCGACCCGGATCGCCGAGGACGACGCGATATTTGCCGCTTCCAGCGGGATGTCGTAGGTCGAGACCTGGCTGGAGTCCAGGGAGTTTTCCCGCACACTATCAAAGCCGAGCAGCTGCGCCAGACGTTCGCGGTTCAGCGGGTAAGCCGAGTTCGCCAGCACCGCCGTGCCCATCGGGCTCTGATTCAGACGTGTGTACAGCTCGCGGATGCGTTGGCCGTCACGGTCGAAAGCGGCTTCAAAGGCCAGCAGATAGTGGGCGTAGCTGATGGGCATGGCCTGCACACCATTGGTGTACGCCGGGATCAGGGTGTCGACGTTTTTCGCGGCCAGGTCCAGCACACGCTGACGCGTCGAGTTCAAGGCATCGGCATAGGCCAGCACCTGAAAGCGCAGCTTCGCCAGGCGGTAAGTGGCGAGCATGTCCTGGCGGCTGCGGCCGGAATGAATCAGTGACGCTTCAGGACCGATCTTGTCGGTCATGATCTGTTCAAGCTGCAACACATCGCTGGGCTGCTTGCCACCCGGTTTGTCCGCCTGATCAATGGCGAAGCGCACACCACCGGCAATCTTGCGGCCCATTTCCGGCTTGACGATGCCTTCCTCGGTGAGCATCACGATTGAGGCTTTGTTGATGCGGTTCAGCCAGGAAAACTGGCTTTCGGATTTATCGCCCTTGGCTGGGGATTTTTCCACCGAGGCGCCGATTTTTTTGGCCTGGGCGGCGCATTGTTCGGTGGTGCTGCAAGGAACATCGGCCGTGTTCGCGGCATAGGCACCGTAACCGGCGCTCAGGACATAAGCCACGGCCAGGTGGATCAGGGTTTTCTTGGTGTTCATTCGGGTCTCCGTTCCCGACGAATGTCGGGAATTTCAAGGCGTGTTAGCGATTGATTGGGGTCACAACAGCGGCAGCGTGTAACTGACAATGAAGCGGTTCTGGTCGATGTCATTGCCGCTGCCGTTGCTGCGATAACTGCCGTTACGCCATGTCACTTCGAGGTTCTTCAACGGCGAGCTCTGGAACGCGTAGCTGATATCGGTATTGCGCTCCCATTCGGTGCCTTCCAGGGTCTTGGTGCGGGCGAAGTTGTCGCCCTTGAGGTAGCGGGTCATGAAAGTCAGGCCGGGAATGCCGACGCTGGCGAAGTCGAAGTCATAACGCGCCTGCCAGGATTTCTCGTCGGGGTTGGCGAAGTCCGGGGAGATCATCACGTAGTTGACGAGGTACGAATCGGTGCCGTCCAGGTGCGGGAATCCGGTTTCACCTTTCATACTTTGCCAGGCCGCGCCGAACGAATGCCCGCTGATGCGATAGGTGAAACGCGCGCCGAGTGCCTGGTTATCGATGTTGGTATTGCCGTCCTTGCTGGAGTCGGCGTAACGCAGGTCAGTCTTGAACGACTGGGATTCGCCCATGGGCAAGGTGTGGACGATATTGAAGATGTGTTGCTTGTAGTTCTTCTCCAGTCCGCCGTAGTGGTAACTGGTGGTGAAGGTTTTGTCCCAGGCGTAACTGGCGCTGGCGAAGTTGAACTGATCGCTGGGCACCGCGCCTTTGACGCCTTTGGCCGCGACCTCGATATCGTCATGACCGCTGACGTTGCGCAAGGTATTGCTGGTCAGCTGTCCGGCATTGAGGGTCATGCGGTCGATGTCGGTGGACGTCACTTGTGCGCCGCGAAAGGTCTGCGGCAACAGACGACCGTCGTTGGGCAACACGGTGGGCAGCTTGGGGATCAAGGTGCCGACGCGCAGCACGGTTTTGGAAATCCGCGCCTTGCCGGTCACGCCGCTGCGGCCATAATTATCCGGGGCTTTTTCGTCGCCCACTGGCAGCAGGCCCGAGTTCTGGCGGTCCGGTCCGGAGTCCAGCTTCAGGCCGAACAAGCCCATGGCATCGACGCCAAAACCCACCGGGCCTTCGGTGAAACCCGATTCGTATTTGAGGATCAGGCCTTGGGCCCACTCGTCGCGCTTGGACTGGGCGGCGCCGTCCTGACGATAATCGCTGTTGAAGTAGAAGTTGCGCAGTTCGAGTTCGGCTTTGCTGTCTTCCAGAAAGTCCGCTTCGGCCATGTTCGGCAGGGCGAGAGACAGACCGAGTACAGCAGTCGTGAAACCTAGAGCAGAAGGGGATTTGTGCATTGTTATTCCCGGCGTGTAGCCTTTATTTTTAGAATTATTGCCGCGCGTCCACTCATCACAGCGCGCGGTTTCCAAAGGCTAATGCTTGCAATCGGGAATTAAAAATATATAGAAAGTTGCTGTTCGAGACGTTTTAGATATGGTCTTGGGTTTGCCCCTCAATATCCCTCGCTACGGTCAATGGTGCCTGGCATGAACTCGCCGCGTTGATGGCGGCGGATATTGGCCAGCAGCACTTCGAATGCCGTCTGCGGTGAGGTCATCGCGCCAATGTGCGGGGTCAGCCAGATGCGTGGGTGTTGCCAGTAAGGATGGTCAGCTGCCGGTGGTTCGTCGTTGAGCACGTCGAGAATCGCCCGATCAACCTGGCCTGACGCCAGCGCATCGAGCAGATCGGCTTCCACCAGATGCCCGCCGCGCCCCAGATTGATCAGCTTTGCGCCTTGGGGCAGGGCAGCCAGCAGCTCGGCATTGATGATGCCCCGCGTGTCATCGGTCAGCGGCAACAGGCAGATCAGCACATCGCATTGATTGAGAAACGGCTTGAGCTGCGCCTGTCCGGCAAAGCACTGCACGCCGTCGATGGTTTTGGCCGAGCGTGCCCAGCCGCTCAGGGCGAAGCCGAACGCCTGCAGGCTTTGCAGCACCGCCACGCCCAGATTGCCCAGACCCATCACGCCAACG
>Ga0247816_10001355_pt1 | contig 12061 bp, 18 predicted proteins | sample UWRJL209509C1_FD_179930 | JGI IMG/M metagenome (GOLD analysis project Ga0247816, IMG submission 179930) | Plant litter microbial communities from Arlington Agricultural Research Station in Wisconsin, United States - UWRJ-L209-509C-1 | ecosystem: Environmental > Terrestrial > Plant litter >...
ACAAGGAAATGCTCGAGTTTGCCCAGACGCTCGCCAACCGCGCAGCAAAAGCAGGCATCCCGCTCGATGGGATGGAAATCGTGGAGACGATGGAATGAGCCCCGAAGATCGGATTTCTCAGGTCGGGACGAACGTCGAAGCCGTCATCAAGGATCTCTCGAGTTTCGGGAAATGGCGCGTCGAGGACGTTGAGAGCGAAACCGACCGCCTGCGCAATAAGCTGATCGAGATCGTGGACGATCTGGGGGCACTTCGCGATGAAGTCGACAGCGCCATTGATGAAGCAAAGGGAACAGACGAATGACTGACACAGCACCACGCCAGCAGGTGGCGAGCCTGCGCACCGGCAACCATGTCGCCGCAATCGTGCCCACCTCGATCGCTGAAATCTGGCAAGTCGCGAAGGGCGTCGTCGCATCCGGCCTCGCTCCAAAGAACCTTGGCAATGGCGACGACAAAGCAAGCGCCGTTGCCATCACCATCATGGCCGGCATGGAGCTCGGCTTGAAGCCCATGGTCGCGCTCCGCAGTTTCACCGTCATCAACGGGAAGCCAGCGCTTTACGGCGACGGGCTGATCAACGTGGTTCGCGGCTCTGGCAAGGTGAAGCGGCTCAAGACTGGCTGCGAAGAGCGCGACGGCCAGTTGGTTGGATATTGCGAGGCCGAGCGTCTTGATACTGGCGAAAGCAGCCGCGTCGAGTTCACCGAGGCCGACGCCATCCAGGCCGGCCTTTGGTCCCCCGAACCCTTGATCCGAAAGGAGGTCTGGGAAAACCGCGTAAAGGTTTGGAAGGATAACCAGCCCAACGACGCGCCTTGGCATCGCTTCCCCAAGCGCATGCTCGCATGGCGCGCAGCGGGCTATTGCCTGCGCGAGCTTTTCGGTGACGTGCTCGGCGGCATCCGTGACGAGTTCGAAGAGCGCGAGATTGCGGAGGCGACATTCGAGGAGGTCGCGCCGCGCCAGGTTGGGCGCAACGAACCACCGGCCCCGCCCGAGGAGGTCGAGGAAGAAGCCACCGACATCGAGGCATTCGACCCCGCCGCCTTCACCGAATCCGTGATTGCCGCAGTAGGCAATATCGCGGACGAGGAAGCGCTTATCGCGTGGTGGGAAGCCGAAGCCGTTGATGCGAAGCTCGAAGGCCACGACGATCTGCTGAATGACGTCTATGCCGCGCGCGACAAGCGGCTGGCGCAGTTTGAGGGCGAAGCGGAGGACAATGGCAATGGCTGATAAACCGATCCTATTCAGCGGTTCGATGGTTCGGGCGCTTCTCGCTGGCACCAAGACGCAGACACGGAGGCTGATGCCACACCAAGAATGGTTACAGCAGGCCTATGCGCCGATCGTGATCGGGGCTCGGATCTTCAACTATTCCGCCGAGGAGGAGGTCAGCCGCGCGCGCTGGAATGTTGGCGACCGGCTCTATGTCCGCGAGCACTGGCGTACTTTCATCAGCCTGGACAAAGTAGCGCCGCGCGACCTCTGGGCACCTGATTGCGGAAAGGGGGCCGGCATTCTCTACATCGCCGACAGCAGCGGAATGTCGCTCACGGCCCAAGGCGAGCGATTCTACGGCCCACGCGAAGGTGACGCAGAGGCATTCGGCAAACACCGGCAGGCCATGCATATGCCACGCTGGGCTTCGCGCCTGACGCTCACCGTCACTGACGTGCGGGTGCAGCGCCTGCAAGGCATCGACGTAGCAGATGCGTTTGCCGAAGGGCTCGAGAAGTTGAGCCACACCCTTGATGCCGCAGGTAACTCTGTGCCGCGCGGGAAGCCACTAGCCGCTAATGACGGATGGGGCAGCAATGGCGAGGGCAGTTACAGCCAGCATGGCTGGGATGACCCTGTCGGCGTCTATGCCGACCTCTGGGAGCACATCAACGGGGTCGGCTCGTGGGAGGCCAACCCGTGGGTCGCCGCCTACACCTTCACCGTAGAGCACGGCAATATCGATCAGGTGAAACCATGAACACGCTGGACAATGCGCAATACGTCGAGGCGGCCACCGCTGCCTTGGCGGAGTGCAAGAACGATTCCGATCTCATGGAATGGGATGACATGTGGACCAACAACGAGCGGTACATCCACCTGCCCGACGCGCTCGTGAAGAAGCTCGAAGGCGCATACGACACGCGCATCCGCGAGCTTGATGCGGAGGAAAAATGAGCAAAAAACCTCCCATCCTCATGCGGAAAGAGCAGGGGCGACTTGTACCTGCTCATGGCTTTGCCGCGGAACAGGTTGATGCGCTTCCGAACGGCAAAGACCTTTGGGTCCGCGTCACTCAGGTGCGAAGCAATTCGCAACTCAATCTCTTCTGGGCCGCACTCGGCCTGGTCGTGGAAAACTTCGATGATGAGATGTCGCGGAAATACCCAACGACGCGCCACCTCTATCGCGCCATCCTCATCGACCTAGGCTACGCCGACACTCTCTATCGCGTCGACGGCTCCGTAATGATCGTGGAAAACTCCGTTGCCTTCGAGGCGATGGAGCAGGATGAAATGAACCGGCTGATGGATCGCGCCGCTGCCAAGTTCATCGATTGGATCGGGTACGACCCCTTCGATGCCTATGTGAAATCGAGGCAGCCATGACCGATCGACCCGTTCTCGAAACAATCCGTGCGCTACTCAAATTCAAGGACGGGACCACCATTGCCGAGGTCGCCGCCACTGCCGGACTGAAGCGCTCTCTCGTTCTGAGCGTCATCAATAAAAACGGGCATATGGTTTGGAGAAACCGAGCCACAGGCCAAATCACTCGCGTCGACCCGGCTGGCGTTTTTCGAGACAGATTGCGCGAAGCAGGGGCATTTTTCTGGGTTGCCGAATTCGACTATGGCAACCAGAAGGGCCTTATGTTCAAGGGCCATGATGAGCTGCGCGAACGCATGAAGACCAAGACATGGGGCGGCGGGATCGGCGACAGCTACGCCTATGAATATGTCCCCGACACCCCAGACAACCGCGCCGCACTCATCGCGGACGGATGTTTGGATGGCGAAGAAATGATCTTCGATGACAAGGACTGGCAAGAGTGATCCGCTCCCGCAAAGTCCTCGCCACCGCCAAGGGCGCAGAGTGCGCGGCGCGGTTCCCCGGCATCTGCCGAGGGGGCACAGAGACAACCGTATGGGCGCATATGAACGGCGCCGCATTTGGCAAGGGCATGGCGATGAAGGCCCACGACATCTTGGGGTTTCACGCCTGCTTCTGGTGCCACGCCTATACTGACACCGGGCATTGGACGAACCCAGTAATGAGCGACGCCGAGTTCTGGCGCAGCCTGCTTGATGCCATGGCGGTGACCTATGTCCGCATTGTAGAGGCCGGCGTCGTCATCGTTCCATTCGATCCACCCAAAGAGCACAAGCCGAAACCGCGCAAGCCAAAAACCGAGCGCGCACCCATCATCCAGCGCAAGACCAAATGGCCGAAGCGCAGTTTCTCATGAATGAGGCCTGAAGAATGCCATGGACCAATGAGCAGACCACAACGCTGATCTACATGCATAAGGCTGGGCGCTCGGCCGGCGAGATTGCTAAAGAGCTCGCCATGAGCCGAAACTCGGTTTGCGGCAAGATCGACCGGCTGCGCGATGCTGGGAAAATCGAGGGCACCACGCCAAGGCCGAAACCGATGAACCCGCCCGGACGGCCCAAGAAGCTGTTGGAGGCGACGAAGGCGCCAGCTAAGGCCATGAAGCCAGCCAAGCCGGCAAAGCTGCCTGTGGTTATCGCCAAGATAGATGAGCGCACACCGATCGAGGATGGGCTGCCGCTTGAGGCCGACACGCGGTTTCTGAAGTCGCAGGCATGGGAGAAGCTTGAAGGATCAACGCCGGTTCCGCTTGAGGAACTGAAGAAGAACGAATGTTCTTGGCCGTTGGGCGATGGTCCCTTCCTGTTCTGCGCCCTGCCTAAGCACGACAGCCGCTATTGCGCCACTCACGCGCACCTGTCGAAGGCTCGCATATCCGCTGTGCCTGCAAAGCCATTCCGCCCGCGCCGCGTCAGTGCGCTCATCGTTTGAACCAAGGAGAAAGACCGATGCCCAAACCCGAGCCAACCATGACCGACGTTCTCAACCGAGCCGCCGCCGACCACAACGCCGATATCATGGCCAGCGCGATCGAGACGCTGGACACCGAAGCCGCTGCCGTCGAGCAGCAAGCGCCGCCTGCACCCGCGCCATACGTTTACAATACCGAGACGACCGAGGTGGCGCGGACCTTCGTCAACCAGATCGATCGCCTCTCGCGCCTCATCAGCGAGGACGACGCTGAAATCGAGTTCAACGAAAAGGACCGCGACCGCCTGATCCACGAGTTGCAGGTCCGGTTCGAGGAAGAGCAGGACGCCATATTGAGCAACTGCCGCCAGGCGAACGCAATCGCTATGGCCCGCCGCTCCGATCGCGTCAATGCCCGCGGCGCTATTCAGCGGACGGTTGATGCGCTGCAGGAGAAGGCGTAAAACCTCAACGTCAACCGCTCAACCAGGAGATGAAGAATGAGCAAAGACGAAGCCGCCATCGAAGCCGAGATCCAGAGCAAGGGCCTCAACGCTCCCCGCCTCACCCCCGATTTCATCGACAGCGTGATCGCGGACGAAGCATTCTATGTGTTCCCCGGAACGACGCTGACGGTGTGTGCTCTCACACTGATCAATGGGTTCATTGTGACCGGCGAGTCCGCATCGGCAAGCCCATCTAATTTTGATGAAGGCATCGGTCGCAAGATTGCCCGCGATAATGCGCGCAACAAAATCTGGCAGCTCGAAGGCTATCGCCTGCGCCAGGCGCTCTATGAAGACGTTTTGGCCAACGGGACGTCCGTCCTGGCCGTTGACGCGCCGCCATCCGCCGATTAATTTCCACCCATACCACCCCCGAGAGAGTTGCAGGGGATGGGCCGACCGGGACGCCGGATGGTGCGAGCAGTAGCTCTTTTCGGTGCTATGATCCTGCAACAGGAATTGGCCTTCTCGATTGATCATCGAGAGGGCCTTTTCTTTAGCCCCAAACCAGCCGGTAAATCAGCATACCGCTCAGAACGCCAATAAGCGCCGTCACGGCGATGATCCAGCCGTTCTGATGGATCGGCACCGGGATTGGATCGCTTGCCGCCGAGAAGCACAGCAGGCCAGCGCAGACAAAGCCAAAGGCGAAGAACCCAGCCAGCGGCGAGTCTGTCGTCTGCCAATGATCCATGCGCCCGCCCAGCAGCCAAGCCTCGCGCGTGCCGAACAGAAACCAGAACAGCTCAATGCCGAGCAGCATGCGCCACTCGCCCGCGTTCTTGTTGTTCTTGTATTTGTCCCAGGCGTTCGGCAGGTAGCGCAGGAACGTAGCGATTGCGATCACGATGCCGGCCCCCGCAACGATATTTCGCGTCCAGTCATTGCCGATGGCGGCCACCGCCAGCCAATAGATGACCGTGGCAACCACTGTCCATGCAACATAGGCGTTCATTTTCGGACCTCTGAAATCAATGTTTCAAAAAGTTTGTCGGTTCGCTCGCTGCGCGATAGCCGCTTGAGCTGCCGAGCCTGTTTTGCCGCCTCTTGCAATTCAGATGTGTTGCGGGGAACTATGCCAAAGAACTTGCGAATGAAAGCCATCATTTTTTCTGAGCCTCAATGACCGCCTGCAGAATGTCCATCTTTCGATCCATGTCTGCACGCTCCTTGTCGGCTGCTTCGATCTGGTCTTTCAGATCCTCGATACGCGCCGCTTCACTTGTACGGAGCGCCCGCCACATGGCGATGACCGCAAACCCCAAGACCACAACGCACAGACAAGCCACAAGGGCCAAAAGCCCGATAGGGCCTTGGCCCAGAAGAACATCAGCACCCTTAACCGCGACGTCCTCGACGGCTCCCATTACGAACGCGGCCCACCGCCCCGATGAACAGGACGCACACGGCCGAGAATATGCAGCCAAGGATCAAAAGCACGACCATCTCGAGCCCCTGCTCTGTCGAACGCGGCAGTGGCCCCGATGGTCACGATGGCGAGAATATTAATCACCTCAAGGATCGCGCCATGAACATCATGCGGCAGGATATCGGCCCCAATCAGGTTGTGGGCCAGATACGCCATATTCACGAATGCGGAGCAAAGGAAGAGGAAGGCAACCCATGCCTCCCATTTGTATCGGCCAGCCACCACGAAGGCGATGACCAGAATGCAATCGCACATGAACCCGAAGGCTTCGGCGTAAGGTCCGCGAGCGTCCCAATAAAGAACGCTCGCGATATAGGTGGCGATGATGGCGCCGAGCCACCGCAGATAGAGCGGCGATTCGGAACGCCCGCCCAATGGCACAAGCGCTGCGGCAGCGGCTCCCAGAAGGATCAAGGCGTTCCAAATGCTCATGGCTTTTATCGGCTCCCGCTCAGAATTCCGAAGTCCTCGCCGCCGTCAGCCGTGCCGGTAGGCGGAACGTCGATGCCATAGCTGATCGCCACATCGGTCAGGCGGCGGTGCAGCGCCAGGCGTTCTGCGGCCTGCTTGGTATTGAGCGCATCCATTTCGGCAAAGAGAGCCGCCGTTGTCAGCGATGTGGCTGCATTGTCATTGTTGGAAGCGATTGCCTTGAACGAATTCTTGAGTTCGCGCCCTTCCTTAACCGTATGACGATCGCGGCGCTCGGCCTCGGCGAGGGCGTTTGCAATTTTCTGAACTGCGTCGTTGGTATTCATTTATCCCTCATGGAGTGGCGGCAAATTCCGCTGCGACCATATTCCACTCTGCCGCCGCTTTGACAATGATGCGATTGGCCTGCAAGCGTCCAGCGCGCTCGCGGGCGGCGATCTGGTATGGGTCTTCGCCGAGTGCTGGCGTCTTCACTCCGACCGGCGCGAGATAGGCAGGCGCGGCGGGAACAGCACGGGGCAGAACCGTCGCCCTACTTGATGCCGAGCAACCCATCAAGCTCGCGCTGAGTAAGGCCGCGGTCAGCACGTTCTTTGATAATTTCCTGTAGGGCACCGATTTGCTCCTCGTTTTCTTTGGTCTGCGCCGCCAGCTCGGCCGCGTCATTTGCCGTCCGCACCAGGGCGCGTTCTGCAATCTCCTTGTCGAGCCGCATGGTTTCGAGCTCGACCCGGAGCCTCGCCGCTTCGCCGCGCGACCGTTCGGCGTTAACGCCAGTCTGATAGGCGCCAATCACAATCGCCACTGCCGCCAGCCCAGCAACGGCCATGGGCCAGAACCGGGCTACCAGCGCGGGGATCATCGCCGTTCGCCAGTCTGGAATGCCTGAATGCCCTGCTGCTCGCCACGCCGCGCATTGAAGAACAACGCCAAAGCTGCGGCGCCAAGGAGCAGGAACCAAACCCACGGCGGCACATCGCCCACAAAGCTCTTCAGAGGCTCCAGAAAGCCGCGCGCGCCGTCCAGATTGTCGAGAACGCCAGTCACACCAAGGCCAACACCAGACACCGCCGCCCCGGCCGCGCCGCCGACCTTGGAGAGCCAGTTGCTTTGCACCTCCGGGACGTTTTCGCGCACCACAGCCGCCGCCGCCTCTGTTCTCGCTGACGAGACTTCACGCGGCTGCGCACGAAGCAGCGCTAACAACATTGCCTCGTCAATATAGCTCACCGTTGGCAGCCCGTTATCGTCTCGAAATGCCAGAATGGCGGCACGCGTATAACGGCCAACCTTGCCATCGAAAGTTCCATCGGGACGCCTGCTGCCGACCTCGGTATATCCAAGATCCCAAAGCTGCTGCTGCACCTTCGCGACCGTCGCTTCATCCGTGATGGCTTCTGAATTCGGCGGCGCCTCTACAGGCTTAGCAACTGGCTTGGCCGCAGGCTTCTTCCCGCCAGGGATATCGGCAAACTGGAAATGCATCGCATCAGGGTTGGACCATAGCCCTCCCCATGTCGCGCCCTCTGCATCAAAAGCTTCAACCACTTTCATCGGCATCATGTTCGGTCGGCTGCCGTATTTGACACCGAACCCGTTCAGTGCCGGCGCGAGATCGATGGCAATGGCCCATGAGTGCGTCGATAGCGAAGTGCCGCCCCGCTTGCGACGGAAATTGAAAACCCCGCCAAACTGATCAAGCTGGTACTGCTTGCGCTCTTCCGCCGTGGTGATTTTGGAGATAGCCAGAAGTGCGCGCGAGAGTGCGTCTGCGCATTTCTTATGCACGCTGATCTTTGTGACCTTCTTGCCATCATAGTACATGGCGTAAGGCACGGGGATCGCGACAAGATGTTCGCGCTGCCACTCAAGGTCTGGAGCGCCGTCGTTATTCTTGTCGGGATTGCCGTAAAAGGCGTTCAGGGCTGCGGGCGTCTGGTTCGGCCAATCCATAGGGTGCCTCCTTGGTTGGTCCCGTTTTACGCCCGCAGCCGCTTTTCCACCAGCCTAGATGCTGGAGATGCTGGAGCCACTGCTGCCGCGCGTTTCATGCGCTGCCCAGAGGTTGCCGCTGGTAATGCGCTCGTGCAGATCGCTTTGCGGGGATTGAGAGCCGTAACCCGCGGACTGCTGCGGGACCGGCGCCGCCGCTTTGACGGGCGCTGGCCGCCGATCTCGCTGCACCACAACTTTCAGACCTGGCCGACCAGCGGGCGCAACTGCTGGCGCAACCGCAGTCGTCGCCACTCGATTGCGTGCAGCGTTCCTGTCATCTACCGATGCAGGCGTCGGCGCTGTAGTCGACACCTTGGGAGCAGCCGGCGCAGGAGCTTTCTGCGGTCTGGGTCGAGGCATCTCTACCGTTGCCAGTTGCGGTTTTGGCAGGCCTGTCCCAAGCGGCGCTTCTGGCTGTCCGAACAGACTTGAGCCCCGAGCAATCTCGCGCTGGGAGGCTGGCGCTGGCGCGGGAGCGATGCGCTCCTCAACGGGACGACGCAGCAAATTGAGATCGGAGAACCGTGGCATCGTGCCAATCGGCGCAGTCTTCGCCGGCGGCAGTTTTGGCAACGTCGTCGGGGCATATGCGACCTCGACCTGAGGGAAGCCCTGCCACTTTGGCAACCGCGCTTCATTCTTTCCCGTGACGCTGCTGCTCGCCACTGGCGTCTTCACCGCATTGCCCGCCGCTTGGTTCGCTTGCCGCATTGTTGCGAGATCGGCCGCCGCTCGCTGATTGTCCGCTGTGATCGCGGGCTTCGCCGTGGTGGTGCTGGCAGATTGATCGGCCTCCCGCATCAACCGGACATCGGCTGCCGTGCGCTGCGTTGCGGGCGTGACAGCGGGCTTCGGCGCCACCTTCCGCGCTGCGATGGATGCGGCAAGCGATGTCGCCAGTTCCGGCTTGTTCGCCTCATTGGCCCGACGAATGGATGCGTCAACGACATTCGTATTGCGCTCGATCTGGGCTTGGGGAACGACCTGCGCCGGCTGGTTGGGGCGCGCTATGACAATTGGCGTACCCCGCTCGATGATGGATTGCCCTGGCTGGGGCCGGGGCTGGGCCGTGCGATCAATGCCGCTCGGCGGCGTGGCACGATTCCCCTTGCCTATTTGATTTGCCTCGCCCTGACCCTCTGCAATCCGTGGGTAAAGCCAGTCCACCACCGCGCCGGAAATGTTGCTGTTGCCCGTCATGGTAAGTTGACCGCGCCCAGCCTCCGCATCGGTCGCTGCAACCACCGCCGCCACCCGCTCCCGCACACCCCAAGGTGTTTGCTGCACGACGCGCGGCTTACTCACCAGTGTCACGCCTGGCGCATCCATGCCCTCGCTCTGCGAAACCATCTGCGCGAAGGTCCGCTCGGTTGTCATCGGCGTACCGGTAGCGCGGATCTGGCGCTGCATGCTTTCCTTCATCGCCGGAATGGGGCGGTTCGTTACTACCTTGACGCTCGACCGTGTCGGCCCCTCAAATGGATCGATGGTGTCATTGAAGGCAAACGCCCGCGACCGCCGGATTGTCTCTGTCGCATTGGCCCGCTGATCAGCAATGCGGTTGAGCTCGCGTTTCAGCCTGACTTCCCCCGACATGGTTGCTGGCCGGATCGGCTGAACGCCTCGGTCATTGACGGAACGGATGCTGCCAACCGGACCATCGACATATTTAAGACCCGAGATGAGGCCGGGAATTTCGCCGGGAGGAACAGGGCGCGTCGGATAATATCGATGTGCGCCGACATCGACATAACCATGCCGTTTGATCGAGGACGGCCAGGATGCCGGATAGCCCATGGCGACGGTGTGGTATTGGACGGCGCCCCCGGTGATGTCCGGCGCCGATTGCTCATAGATCGCCGCGCGCACTGCCGCTTCGGCCTTGCGATACTCCGGCGTTCCAGGTCCGTAGTTGCGAGACACCATCCCCTGATTTCCGCCAACACTCGGCGAATTGGTGGAGAACTGCCACGACTGCCCCGCCACCGCCACGGGATCAGCCGGAAACCGACCATCCTGCGTTCGATTGTGGATGACTTGCGCCACGCCGAGCATGCCGACATAGTCTTCGCCGACCGCCTCGCCGAGCACGGTTCGCGTCAAATAGTCGATGCGCTCTTCTTCGCTGAGGGCCGCCGCCTGCGCCCGAGTTAACCAGCCCATTTATTGGCCTCCCATCGTGCGCGGCACAAAGCTGCTCTGCCCATATTCCGTCATTCGGGATCGCTCCTGCTTCCGCAAATACCCTGGCGATAAACTTTCCCGCATCGCATTGAGGAAGAGGTAATCCAGCGCCGGCTTGGCGAAATAAATGTTGGCATATGGCACAAGTCCAACCGTCGTGCTGAATGCGCGGGCGCCGCTAAACTCGTCACTGCCACCCGATACCGCCGCGTCGCGCGCATCCATGGCAATGTTGAGCAGGTCGCCAGCCGTTCCGAACGTCGGCCCTGCCAGCGTTTCAGTCAGCCCTCCGCCGAAGCGGTTGGTTTTGGCAAACAGGAAGTCGGAATAGATACCGAGCGCGCCGCCCTGCTGGAATGCCGCTAGCCATGTCCTCGGGTCGCCGGGATCGCGCGGCGGCCAATAGCCCTTCAGCGTGTCTTTGGCGACAGTCGCGGCATAGCCCGCCACGGTCAGGCCAGCGAGGAGCGTTCCGATGTGGAAAGTGCGCTCAAGCGCCGTCGCATCCTTACGTGCGCCGTAGATCGCCCGCCCCCAGACGCGCTCAGTGAACGCTATCGGAAATGCTTTGAACTGCCCCATGAAGCGGATGACTTCACCAGACAGCGAGCCAGGGCGCAGCGTCTTGTTGAGCATCATATAGCGCGTCGTCTTGGCGTCGGTCTTGATCACCGCATAGTTCGTTTCGTCGGCGACATAGCGCAGGAGGGCCAACTGCAGATCGCGGCGGCCATCTGCCAGCGCGGCGGCAATCTTGTCGGGATCGCCATTTGCTGCGTCGATCCGCTTCTGAACCACGGGCGCGACCGCCTCGTCTGGCAATTCGAGCACTCGATCGGGGGTGATGTATTCCCGACCATTGGCATTGCGGAGACGCGATTGCCGAATGGCATCCCAGCGCACCGCATCAATACCGTGGCGCCCGAGCAAGTCGCGAATGTTGGGAGACAGATCGGCCATCGCCTTGCCGGCGTTCATGCCGAGCTCTGCGGCGATCGTGCGAGCCGCCACGGATCGAGAGATATCAGTCCAAGCCGAGAGTCCATTCCAGCGAAAGAACGCTTCTTGCCATCGCGCCATGACGCCGCGCGGGCCGTCATTGGAAAGCATGGGGCTGGCGATGCGTCCGATCATGCCGTCAAAGCCCTCGCCGAGCAGGAAAGAAATCTGCGCGGCCTCTTCCTTTGGACGCCCGCGCAGCACGCCGGCCAGCTGCGTACCCAGCGCGCCGATCACGTTGTTGCCGCGGAACATGGAGGCCATCGCCACCGAAACCGTGTCGGACGGTATGGAGCTGATGACCGCGCCGCCCAGCTTTGCCATCGACTGAACCGCGCGAATATCGGAGCCGATCTGCGCGAACGTCATGTTTTCAGGCCGGGAGTTGAGCCCTAAGGCAATGTCCATTGACGTGCGCAGGCTGCCCGATTGCGTGTCGATCGATTTGACCTGGGCGGCACGCTGCTTCTCGGTAAGGGTCGGGTCTG
>Ga0247816_10001358_pt1 | contig 12052 bp, 12 predicted proteins | sample UWRJL209509C1_FD_179930 | JGI IMG/M metagenome (GOLD analysis project Ga0247816, IMG submission 179930) | Plant litter microbial communities from Arlington Agricultural Research Station in Wisconsin, United States - UWRJ-L209-509C-1 | ecosystem: Environmental > Terrestrial > Plant litter >...
TCTTCCGATAATAGCCATAGAGCCTTTATCATGGTAAACAAAGGCCTTTAACGGCTGACCTTTCAAACCTTTGATCAGGTTTTTACCCAAGTTGTCACCCTGTTGTATAGCTACCTGCGCTACTTGCGGGTGTCCTTGAGGGAAACTGGCATCTGTTGTCTGGATGCAGGTATCTCCAATTGCATAGATATCTTCCATCCCCAGTACCTTGTTATACTGGTCAACAATCATTCGTTTTCCTCGTCCATAAACGTATTCAGGTATTCCATTAAAAACAATAGCGGTAACTCCTGCAGCCCAGATCAGGTTTTTAGCCTGGATACTATCACCATTCGCAAAATGTACAGTATCGTCTGCAAAGTCTTTCACCATTGCATTTAACCTGATCTGAACACCCATTTTAGTCAGCGTATCATAAGTATACTGCTGCGATTTCTCACTCATTGGGGCTAAAACAGACTTTAATCCATCTACCAGATAGATTTCTCCATTTGCACCTTTAAGTTCAGGATAATCTTTAGCGATGATCGTTTTTTTCATCTCCGCAAACATTCCCGAGATCTCCACCCCGGTGGGCCCGCCTCCTGCAACCACAACTGTCAGCAGTTTTCTGCGCTCCTCCATATCAGTCTCCCTCGAAGCCTGCTCTAGTCTTTCCAGCAAAGTATTTCTCAATTGCAGTGCATCAGAAACTGTTTTCATCGGGATAGCGTTTTTCTCCACGCTTTCCATTCCGAAATAATTAGTTATACAGCCTGTTGCGAAAACAAGATAATCGTAACTAATCTCTCCGGTAGACAGCATCAGCTTTTTACGCTCAGGAAATACTTCTTCCAGTTCACCAAGTCTGAACATAAAATTCTTTTTTCCCCTGAAGAGTTTACGGAACGGATAACTGATATTTGAAGTTTCAAGGTAACCAGTAGCTACCTGATAGATTAAAGGAGGAAAGAAGTTATAGTTATTTTTATCAACGAGAACAATTTCAAAATCCTCGTGGTCGGATAGTCTTTTTGCAAGGTTAACACCTGCAAAACCACCGCCTATAATAACTATTTTTTTTGGAGTAGGGTTCATGCTATACAGCTAATGGGATTAATAATACTTGTAAAACCACAATAAATGTGCTAAGATTTAAAAAAATAGCCATTCTTTTGCAATGTTTAAAATCAGTATTTTGTATTCACAATGATTAAGATCATTATTTAGACTATTTTCACTAACAAATTCATCATGTCAGCACAGATTCCCGATATCACGGCACAGCACCCGTTATTACTTCAAAAAGGCAAATATGTTTTTATTGACAACCTTCAGGAAATTTACAAAGAAGGATCAAGCGTACCTTTCTTTTCAGCAAAAGCAATCCTGATAATCGAAAAAGATGGAAAACTAACCGGTGACATCCAGACAGTTAATATCAGCGATCTGATACTGAAGCAATCTTCCTACATCGACGAGACCGGGAAGACGATCGAAGCGCATAAATTATATACCTGGCCGCGAAACCTTGGCAGCACTAAAGAATGGAGCGCGAGTAAACAGGAATTCCTTAACCAGTTTGTACTGAACTACCCCATAGAAATATTATCTATACAGGAATCTAATGGGATAACCTGGAAATATGTAACTCCTGAAAACTTTAAAGATTTCCCAGAAGACATCCGGGGTTCTGTTAGTTTTCAGGAGTTTGCGGATCACAAAAATGAATATTTCTTTTTGCGGAGGCCTTTGAATGAGCCGAAATAGTTATTTAAGCCTAATGATCCTCAGGTAATCCAGCATAGCCTGGTTAATCTCCCCGTTCATATTTTCATTCCATTCTTCATAGATTAGATGGAGTTGATGTGTTCCCTTATCAAGAAGGGCCTCATTTGTATTGCTAAAGCCCCAGTCAGACCACTCGTCTTTGCCTCGCTGCGGAAATACAAACGTTCCTGCAAATGATCCATCAATTGTAAAAGTCCTGATGGCACATTTATTCTCTGTATTAGTAGGGCCATTGCCGTTTGCATATCTGAAGTCTAGAGCGTAAGTGCCTGCTTCCTTAATATTTACAGTTAGCATAATTTTTTTATTTTTTGTTTTACTGATCTCTGCAAATCCTTTTCCGCTGTATCCCTGGTACGGGAGATTTGATTTTTCTACGGCCTCATCGATAAAGAAAATCTGTGGTTGCTCCTGTTGCATATTTAGCACAGGTTCACTGGCAAATGACGGCACCTGGTTTTTGTCCTCCGCAATCACCTGATATTCACCATCCGCTTTAACCGCATAGGTAAGTTCGCTGATCCTAGCTATTTCTTTACCATTACGCAGCAAACGATAAGTTTCTGCACCTTCAACTTCGTTCCAGTTCAATTGACCGTCCGTTAGTTTAACTACTGGTGCCGCAACAGAAAAGTAATCTTTTACCTGCCCTATCATGCCTTCTCCCAGGTCATTGTCTGCCAGTACAATAACTACCTTGTGTTGGCCAGACAAACTTGCCGGTATCTTTGCAGATGGAAGCGGACTGCCATCCAGTGTAATCGTTTTAATCTGGTTGCCATAACCGGATAAGGCAATATCCAGCAGTGCATTACGGTACTTAAAGTTGTTGAGCGAACGTTCACCCGCTAATATTTTAGGCACGAACGGTTTTAAGATTAACGCATCTTCCTCCATATCTATACCAAACAGCACTTTGTAAACCATACTTATATTGCCCGATAAGCTCCACAGCATATTGCTGGAATTAACCTGCGTGCCGGCAAAATCACCGGTTGAGGAAACAAAGTTCTCCTTGTTGGTCAGGAATAGTGCAGCAGGGCGATAGATTGCACTCATGCTTTGTACTACCGCTTCGGCATTACCCGTTTTTGCCGCTGCGAGCGTCCAGTATGATTGTACGAAAGGCCACACGCCATCATTATGATAAGGAGGAATATTGGGGATCTGCGGGTAGATGCAGGGAATACCGAAATTGGTGACCGGGGTTTGTGCGACCACAGATTTCTGTCTTTCCGGATCAGCAATATCAAATAATACAGTTAGTGCTTCTCCCAGGGCTTCTGATCGAGGAGATAAGATTTTAAACTGACGACCATATAAATACTGTCCGTAATACCCTTTTTCAGGAATCCAGAGAAGCGTGTTAATGCCCGTTTTGATCTGTACTGCAATCTTCGCATATTTTGCCGCAGCAGGTTCATCTTTCATTAGTTTTGCCATTTTTGAAAGGACCACATTGGTCTGATAATGAACTGCGTTGGTACCAAGGTTTTCTGAAGAGTAGATATCCGCAGATTGCATCCATTTCGGATAGGTCTGGTCCCTCCAGTCGAGGAATGAAGATTCTCCCTTAACCAGACCTGTCTCAGGGTCATATACATTTTTCAGATCATCTTCTATAGAATTTTTAATGATCTGATAGGCCTTGGCAAGCCAGTTCTGATCGCCCGTAGTTTTATAAACCTCCCATGCAGCAACAGCCCATATCATCCTGTCAGATGAAACAGGCCACGAGCCGCCTGTACCGGTATCCTGGATCACACGGTTGTTTTTCACCTTTCTTAGCAAGCTATGTTCTGCAACTTTAGGCTGCAGCGTTGCCATGGAGAGGATTATACTGTAACTGATATCCCTTGTCCATACCCCCGCCCATTCTTTTCCTGTTCTGAAAGTACTGTCCGGTTCAATGGCATTTTCCATTTCTTCGATCGCCATATTGTAAAGCGCATCCATCATCGGGACCGTCGATTTGTATTGCGGAAAAGCAGCTATGTTTTTACTCAGCTGCCAGGACGAAGCGGTAGTCTTCTTTTCCCGTGCCTTGTTCATTTCCAATGTCAGTGTGTAAATACCATCACCATCCTGATCGGTAAGCTCCAGTTCTTTGTGGTTGCCCAGGTTATCAAAATCCCAGATTAGGGGGCTGATACTTCCGGCTACAAAAACACCTTTAAAATCCGTTTTGTAAATCTTTGTACCGTTATAAGCAGTGTAAAAGCCTTCCTCTTTAAAAGCATTCAGAATTTCATTCATATCTAACCTGATCGTAAATTTAGTATCAGGTTTTAAAAAAACATGAGCAGGCACTATAGCATGGTCAGTAAACTGATGCCCAAAGCGAATTACGGGTGTCTCTAATACATCATTATTCGAAACCAGGTTAATCAGGTGATTTTTGCCGGAAACCATCTCATTGTCTTTGCCATTTAAACTGAATTTAAAAGACAGTGCAGGACTGATTTCCATATTCACCGGACTTTGATAATTCGAACTAAGTGATGTCGCAGAAAGTGCTGTAGCTTCAAAGGCTCCCTGGGAAACTTTATTTTTTGACAAACTATAAAAATCGGACTGATAGATTTTATCCATTGGTGCTTGTGACTTACATCCTGTTAAGGACCAGAGTAAAACGGAAGGAACTATAATTATCTTATAGATTGATTTCATGAGGTGGTAATAATAGCAAATTTATGCTTCATATCATGCCCCCAAAATGGATTTATGACATGATTTACTTTGTTAGCACAACCTGCATCAAACAACTATCAAAACATTTAATTTCATATTAAGATATTAAATATTTAATTATGAATTATATTAACTATATTAGCTACGAATTTAAACCAGCCATCATGAATAGTAGCTGTGCACAACTCTATGCCGTTCTATCCGAAAAGATGGATAAAAAGGTAGCCGAGAGTATAACCAGTTCATTGACCAACAAATAGATCACACCATGACTAATAAAACAGCCCACTTAGCTTCTAAAGAAGATCTCGCGAATACTAAACATGATATCATCAAATGGTTTATTGCCATTTTTATTGGAGTAGCTCTGATGATTATCGGATTGTATTTTAAGATTTAATCAAATTAATGCCTGGTCCCAGTCTTTCCACACCGGCTCATACCCTTTGCTCCGCAACATTGTGGCGATCTCTTCAGGACTACGTTCGTCCGAGATTTCGAATTGCTCTAGTGACTGCGGTTCTACGGCATATCCACCTGGATTTGTCTTAGAACCGGCACTCATTGCTGTAACTCCGAGACTAATCACATTGTCCCTGAACACGGTAGATTCCCGGGTGGAAATAGAAAGTTCAACTTCCCCGTTAAACAATCGATAAGCACAAATCAGCTGTACTAGTTCTCTGTCTGTCATTTCCACTTTGGGTTCCAATCCTCCACTAAAAGGACGCAAGCGCGGAAAGGACAAACTGTATTTGCTTTTCCAATATTTCTTCTCCAGGTAATTCAGATGCAAGGCGGTAAAAAAAGAATCTGTGCGCCAGTCCTCTAATCCGATTAATACACCAAGCCCCATTTTGTACATGCCTGCCTCCCCTAACCGGTCGGCAGTTTCCAGTCTGTAGTCAAAATTCGACTTTTTCCCTTTTGGGTGATGTTTTTTATAATCTTCCCGGTGATACGTTTCCTGGTAAACCAGTACCGTATGAAGTCCATATGGTATCAGCGATGCATAATCATTCGTATCTAAAGGCTGTACCTCCATAGAGATATGCGCAAAATGCGGCTTGATCAGATCCAACACTTTCTTAAAATATTCGGTATGAACAGACTGGTTTGCTTCTCCCGTAACCAGGAGCACATGGTCATATCCCATAGTTTTTAAAACCGCTACCTCCTGCATAATCTCTATCGAAGATAAAGTTTTACGCCTCACCTTATTATCATAACTGAATCCGCAATAAGTACATATATTATTGCACTCATTAGAAAGGTAAAGCGGCACATATAGCTGCATTACCTTGCCAAAGCGCTTTAAAGTAAGCTGCCTGCTGAGTACAGCCATTTGTTCCAGATAAGGCACAGCAGCAGGGGAAATAAGCGCTTTAAAATCCTCTAAACTCCGTTTGTGGTTTTCCAATGCCTGCACTACATCAGCAGCTGTTTTTTCATAGATACTGTTGCTCACCTCCTCCCAGCTGTAGGTATCAAAAAGATCCTTAAATGTCTTAGTCATCCAGAAAAGAAGTTAGCGGGCTGCTTGCTACAGCATATGAATTTATTTGTCCCAGTTTCGCTTCAAAAGCCATTCTGCCAGCAGCTACTGCAATTTTAAAAGCTTCGGCCATCAATACCGGATCTCGTGAAACCGCAATTGCTGTATTAACGAGTACTGCATCTGCGCCAATTTCCATCGCTTTTGCCGCATCAGAAGGTGAACCAATTCCTGCGTCAATGATCACAGGCACATTGCTCTGACTAATAATAATTTCAAGAAAATCGATAGTTTTTAACCCCATGTTACTCCCTATCGGCGAACCCAAAGGCATCACTGCAGCGGTACCGGCATTTTCTAGGCGCTTGCATAAAACAGGATCCGCATGAATATAAGGCAATACCACAAATCCCAATTTGGCTAACTGCTCTGTAGCAAGCAGTGTTTCTATTGGATCTGGCATCAGGTATTTAGGATCAGGATGAATCTCCAGTTTTATCCAATTAGTCTCCAGTGCCTCTCTGGCTAGCTGAGCGGCAAAAACAGCTTCTTTTGCCGTTCTCACTCCAGAAGTATTCGGCAATAAATTGAGATGGGGATGATTGAGATGGGTCAGTATATCATCCTTATGATCATTGAGGTCAACTCTTTTTAAAGCTACTGTTACCAATTCCGAACCCGAAGCCAGTAACGCCTTTTCCATCAGTTCTGTAGAACTAAACTTTCCCGTCCCCGTAAACAAACGGGAATTAAACACTTTACCTGCTATGGTCAGCATATTCGTCTTTTTTAGAATGTAAATCAATTTCCTGTTTGATCAGGCTGAATTGTTGCTGCAAATCTGTCTCTTTGGTTAACAAACCAGAAACAGCAACACCGTAAATACCGGTTTCTAGAATCACTGCAATATCAGGCATATCAATCCCGCCGATGGCAATAATTGGAATTGTAATGCCGGCCTCTACAACCTGGTGCATTAGCCGTTTATACCCATCCAAACCTAAAATCGGACTTAAGTTCTTTTTGGTCGTGGTAAAACGAAAAGGTCCTAAGCCAATATAATCCACCCCTTCTGCTGCACGCAGCAGAATATCTTCAAATGTATTCGCCGTACCGCCAATGCATTTCTCCTTCCCTAGAATCTCTCTTGCCTGATGTACAGGCATATCATCAAGGCCAAGGTGTACACCGAAGGCGGCCGACCGAAACGCAATTTCCGGATAATCATTCACAATCAGCTTTGCCTGGTACTGCTTACATAAACTGTTTGCCTCCATAGCTAACCCGAGGATCACCTCTTGCGACTGCTCTTTCACGCGGAGCTGTACCCATTTGCATCCTGCATCCAGCACATTTTTTATCGCTTCCAGATGTGAGCCTTGCACAGCAGCTTGAGAAATATAATGTAGTTTATCTATGTTCATTATTGAAATTCATTTATTGATTTGATTAAACTCTTTATTGCAGTTAACGGAGAAACGGATTGATGCCACACCGTACCCAGCACCGCTGCGCCATCAAACTTCATTTGTTTTAAGACCCCCAGCTTACTTTCAGTTATACCTCCTATCGCAAATATTTTCGAGCGGTGTTCAGGTAAAACGAACCCGGATTTTAACGGACTATCATACCCCACTTTTGAAATACTGTTAAATACCGGACCGAAAAAAACGTAATCAAACCCATCTAAATCATCTGTTTCGGGCAGGCCATGAATAGAACTGCTCAGCATATACCCTTTTGCAGCCAACGCGGCAATCCTTACCGCAGCAACCTCCTTTCTGTACTTTTCAGTAAAATGAAGCCGCTGCAGAGAAAATTCTGCTGCAAGTTCATGGTGCTGGTGAATAGAAATCTTCGAATAATTCTTCGGATTTATCTCTTTAATGAGCTTTCTAAACATTACAGGATCATTTTCCGGCTTTCGGATATGAAGCAATTGTAATCCTGTTGCAAAAAACTGATTAATCAAGTCCCCTTCTCCATTAAAATAATCCGGTGGTGTAACAACAATCAATTCCATTACAAATAGATTTCATTACCCTTTTCCGCAAATTCACGGGATTTTTCCTCCATACCTTTCGCTAAAGCCGCAGCTTCGTCCACTCCTTGTTTTGCCGCATATTCCCTTACATCCTGCGTAATTTTCATCGAACAGAAATTTGGTCCGCACATCGAACAGAAATGCGCAATCTTTGCACCATCAGCAGGGAGCGTTTCATCATGAAACTCTTTAGCCGTATCCGGATCAAGAGAAAGATTAAACTGGTCTTCCCATCTAAACTCGAAACGTGCTTTACTCAGCGCATTGTCGCGATACTGCGCACCAGGATGCCCCTTTGCGAGATCCGCAGCATGAGCAGCAATCTTGTAAGTAATTACCCCGTCTTTTACATCCTTTTTATTAGGCAGGCCCAGATGTTCCTTTGGTGTTACATAACACAGCATCGCGGTGCCATACCAGCCGATCATCGCAGCACCAATAGCAGAAGTGATGTGATCATAGCCAGGGGCAATATCTGTAGTCAGCGGACCTAAAGTATAAAAAGGAGCTTCCCCGCAATGTTCCAGCTGTTTTTCCATATTGGTTTTAATCAGGTGCATTGGAACATGTCCTGGTCCCTCGATAATCGTTTGCACATCATGTTTCCAAGCAATTTTTGTTAGTTCCCCCAATGTTTCTAATTCGGCGAATTGCGCTTCATCATTCGCATCAGCCAGGCACCCCGGCCTTAAGCCATCACCTAAAGAGAACGAAACATCATATGCCTTCATAATTTCACAAACCTCTTCAAAATGCGTATACAGAAAACTTTCCTGATGATGGGCAAGACACCATTTTGCCATGATAGATCCGCCACGCGATACAATACCAGTAATTCTTTTAGCCGTCAGCGGAATATATCTTAGCAACACACCGGCATGGATAGTAAAATAATCTACTCCTTGTTCTGCCTGTTCAATCAACGTGTCTCTGAATATTTCCCAGGTTAGGTCTTCTGCTTTTCCATTTACCTTTTCCAGTGCTTGATAAATCGGCACAGTACCAATAGGAACCGGCGAATTACGGATGATCCACTCCCTTGTTTCGTGGATATTTTTTCCAGTAGACAGATCCATGATCGTATCAGCGCCCCACCGGCAGGCCCACACGGCTTTCTCCACTTCTTCTTCTATGCTTGATGTTACTGCAGAGTTACCGATGTTCGCATTGATCTTCACGAGGAAATTTCTTCCGATAATCATGGGTTCCGCTTCAGGATGGTTGATATTTGAAGGGATCACTGCCCTTCCGCAAGCCACTTCCTGCCGCACAAACTCCGGCGTAATGGATTGCAGGGGAGTGTTCGCACCAAAGCTATTTCCTTTATGCTGGTGGTTCATGATATCCGATTGTGCCCCTAACTGATCATTGATCAGGCCTATCTGCTGATTCTCCCTGATTGCAATATATTCCATTTCGGCAGTGATAATACCTCTTTTTGCATAATGCATCTGGCTAACATTTACCCCCGCCTTTGCACGGTACGGCTGATGCGGCAACGCAAACCGCAAATGATCCAGTGTACGATCTGCAAGCCTTTCCGCACCATAAACAGACGAAATGTTATCCAATTGTTCTGCATCGCCCCTGTTGGTGATCCACCGCTCCCTGATCCTCGTCAGACCAGTTTTCACATCGATCAACGCAGCCGGATCGGTGTAAGGTCCGCTGGTATCATAAATTGTTACCGGAGGGTTTTTCTCCGTTAGGCCAAATCCGTTATGGATTTTAGTTTCACTGAGGCTAACCTCGCGCATAGCGACTTCAATGTTGTGAATTTCCCCTTTTACATAGATTTTACGTGAAGCCGGGAAGGGTGTTTTGCTGATGACCTGATCTTCCGGAGTTTTTTCTGTTTTCATAGCTATGGTTTATAATGATATGGTCCTTCTCATCTGGATTTACCCACCCTGAATTGCTTTGATGAGCATCACTTTATCATTAGGCTGAATCGTATATCCCGGCCACTCAGATTTTGAGATAATCGTCTCATTTATGGCAACAGCAACACCTCCTATAGAAATTTGTAAAACAGCAGTTAACAACTGGGTTACAGAGCAGGCGGCATCAATAATAAGGGGTTGATTATTTACAGTAATTTCCATTCTTTAAGTTTTTTCAACTTTTAGGAATGACCTGTACAAGGAATGGCAAAACAACAGGAGATGTTGCTTTCACTTTTCCCTTCGGCAGTACTAACTGCATCAGGTTCAAAGGGTATATCTCAGCACAAGGCACCCCTAAAGTTTTATGTAAACGTATACTTTTTTTTATTAAAAGAGAAATTTATTAAAAATTTAAAGAACTATGCACTCATTACAATGTCACAATCACACTACAAACATCAGATGTTTAAGCACTAAAACATACCTTTGAAACATCAGATGTTTAAACAATGCCAAGAACAATAAAATTATCAGAAAAAGTAAGTATTGCAATAAAGAACGATATTGCAGGAGGTAAACTAAAAAAAGGGGAAAAGATCCCCGCAGAGCCCGAGCTCATGAATATTTACAGTGTCGGCCGCTCTACTATTCGGGAAGCTATCAAAACACTGTCCATCTCGGGCATACTTAAAGTACAGCAGGGATCGGGTACTATCGTTGCCTCAAAAGTAAAAGATGAACCACTTACTCAGCGCTTGCGCCGGGCAGATTTAGATGAAATCAATGCAGTGCGTTCGCTGTTAGAAAAAGAGATAGTCCGGCTAGCCTGTATCAACCATACTCCCGAAGATCTCGACCAGATGCGGCACTTTCTTAGTCTGCGAAAAAAAGCGCTGATCGCAAAGCAGCATAAAAAATGTGTGGAAGCCGATATCGATTTCCATATCTGTATTGCCAAGGCTTCCGGCAACCAGGTTCTGATGGATCTATATCAAAACTTTACCGCAGTTATCCGCGAATTCTTTAAAAAACGGGACGACGAACAGATTTCTCTGTTTGAAGATAATCAAATCTTACATGAAGAACTCGCCATGGCCATAGGTTTTAAAGATCCGGACCTGGCGATAAGCCTTACAGCAAGCATATTACACAACAATTACTAATGATATCATGACTATTTTAACATTTACCATCATCCTTTTATTAGGGGCTTATCTTGCAGGACTAGCTGGTTCACTAACCGGCCTCGGGGGCGGGGTGGTGATTATTCCATTGCTTACTTTGTTTTTTCACGTTGATATCCGCTATGCGATTGGGGCAGCGCTGGTCGCGTCAATTGCAACCTCCTCCGGTTCGGCAAGTGCCTATGTTAAAGAAGGTATCACCAATATCAGATTGGGTATGTTTCTCGAAATTGCCACTACAGCAGGCGCAGTATTAGGCGCTATAATTGCAGTTTATACCCCCGTTAACCTTGTGGCTATCCTATTTGGAATAATGCTGATCTTCTCGGCAGCAATGACTTTAAGAAAAAAACATGAAGGTGCATTATTGGAAGGCAGCAGGCTTTCTTACCAGCTGAAACTGAATGGCAGTTACCCGATCAAAGACGGGGTGATAGACTATAAGCTGAAGAATGTAGGTGCAGGTTTTTCTATCATGACTATAGCTGGTATGCTTTCAGGTTTACTGGGTATTGGTTCTGGTGCTTTAAAAGTACTAGCTATGGACACAGCGATGAAGGTTCCTTTCAGGGTAAGTACTACGACCAGTAATTTCATGGTTGGCGTTACAGCTGCCGCAAGTGCCGTAGTTTATCTGCAACGCGGATATATTGACCCGGGTATAGCATTTCCAGTAATCATTGGCGTGCTTGCGGGGGCTTTTACAGGATCAAAGCTTTTGATGAAAATAGATGTAAAAAAACTAAAGCTCATCTTTAGTATAGCAATTACACTGATTGCCCTCAATATGATTTATAACGGGTTTAACCATAAATTTTAAGCAGCATGGATACTAAAGAAACAAAGAAAATGACCGATTATAATGTGGAACAACTCATCGGCCAGGTTTTAAGATATGGAGTGCTGCTCTCAGGATCGGTAGCGATCATAGGAGGAATCTGGTACCTTTATCAGCAGGGATCAAAGATGCCCCATTACACAA
>Ga0247816_10001361_pt1 | contig 12045 bp, 7 predicted proteins | sample UWRJL209509C1_FD_179930 | JGI IMG/M metagenome (GOLD analysis project Ga0247816, IMG submission 179930) | Plant litter microbial communities from Arlington Agricultural Research Station in Wisconsin, United States - UWRJ-L209-509C-1 | ecosystem: Environmental > Terrestrial > Plant litter >...
AGGGTAAAGATTAAGGCGGTGCCTATAAGATTATTCAGCTGCAGACAGATCAGAAAAGTCTGGATGAGGTAGTAATTAATAACGGTTTGTTCGATCGCAAGGTTGGTAATTTTACCGGGGCAGTAGCTACTTTCAACAGTGCTCAGATCAAGGTGGTAACCAATCAAAATGTAATTGCTGCACTGGCGATTCTTGATCCTTCTTTTGTCATCGTAGAAAACAATAGTCTGGGCTCAAATCCAAATGCCCTGCCGGATGTGCAGCTGCGTGGTCAGACAGGATTTCCTAATGTAGGGGATCAGTATGCGAATGCACCAAATCAACCCTTGTTTATCCTGGATGGTTTTGAAACTACGCTGCAGCGGATTTATGATTTAAATATCAACATGATCAAGAGCGTGACCTTACTGAAAGACGCTTCTGCAAAAGCCATTTATGGATCTAAAGCAGGTAACGGAGTAGTTGTCGTGGAGACCGTTAAACCAGAACCGGGTGCCTTACGTGTGTCCTATTCAGCAAGTTTAAACTTAGAAGCACCAGATTTATCCAGTTATAAACTGACCAACTCTGCGCAGAAGGTGCAGGCAGAAGTGCTGGCAGGAAGATATATCTCAGCTAATCCTGTAAATGAGGCCGTGTTGACGGCTCAATATGCCATCAACCAAAAAGCAGCTCTAGAGGGTGTTGATTCCTATTGGCTTTCTCAACCGTTGCAAAATGGTTATGGACAACGCCACAGTGTAATGGTTGATGGTGGAGATCAGGCTTTAAGGTATTCTGCAAACATGAATTACAACAAAAATATCGGGGTAATGAAAGGTTCGGACAGGACTACAATCAGCGGCTCTATTAATTTGTCTTACAGGACGGATAAGTTTTCCTTCAATAACATCTTGACGATCGACAAAAATACGGCAAAAAACTCTCCATATGGGTCTTTCAGCGATTATGCGCGGATGAATCCATACTGGAGAATCAATGATGAGTCGGGGCATTTAATTCCAACTTATACCAATTTTGGAACGACAGTATACAACCCTTTGTATAACGGCGAATTAAATTCAAAAGACAACAGCAAATACACCAATATCGTAGAGAATTTTTACACGGAGTGGAGACCATCCAAAGTATTGAGATTCACCGGTCGTGTAGGTTTAAATATGCAAAGTAATAACTCGGAGAATTATGTCTCGGCAAATAATACGCGCTACGCAGCTATTCCGGTAACGTCTCCGTTGTATCAGGAACGTGGAGAATATACCATTACCAATGGGAACAACTCAAATGTGAGCAGTGATATAGGTGCGGCTTATACACTTGACCGTGGGAAACACCAGTTGCTGGCCAATGCCATTTATTCCATTACACAAAACGTAACCAATATCAATGGCATGACAGCAGTAGGATTTCCTAATGACAACCTTGATTTCATCTCGGCAGGTTACAAGTACCGCGACGGATCAAGACCTACGGGGTCAGAAAACACAGCACGTACGATGGCTGTAACCACAGCTGTAAACTATGCGTATGACAACCGTTTTTTATCAGATCTGAGTTACCGTGCTAATGCCAGTTCACAGTTTGGTGCAAATAACAGATGGGGTAGTTTCTGGTCGGCCGGTCTGGGTTGGAACGTACATAATGAAGCTTTCATGAAAAGCCTTCAGGGAAAAGTAGATCTCCTAAAAATCAGGGCCAGTATTGGTAGTACCGGTACGCAAAACTTCAGTGCTTATGACGCTTTAACTTCCTACAGGTACAATACCGCGCAAAATTATAATGGTGATGTAGGTTTTAACCTGATTTCACTGGCTAATCCAGATTTGCAATGGCAAAAAGTAATGGATAAAAATATTGGTGTCGACATCAGTTTATTCCAGAAATTAAGCCTGCGTTTTGATGCCTATATCAAAGATACACAGAACCTGCTTTCAGACCAGGTATTGCCTTTGTCAACAGGATTCAGCGCGTATAAAGAGAATATCGGACAGGTGAGGAATCAGGGCTACCAGGTAGGTGCCAGCATGAGGGTGTATAACAATTCATCTTCCAACACATTTGTAACTGTATTTGTGAATGCGGCGCACAATACAAACAAGATCAGAAATGTTTCCAGTTCACTGGAACAACTGAATACCACAGAAGATGAAAATAAATTGAATTCTGGTTCTACTGCTGCAGAACGTGCATTGAGACAAAATCCATCTACGCGTTATGTTCCGGGACAGTCAATGTCGGCCATCTGGGTAGTACCATCACTAGGGATCGATCCATCTAACGGCAGAGAGATTTTTGTGAAGAGAGATGGCTCACAAACCTACATCTGGTCTGCTGAAGACTATGTAGTAGGGGGCGATGCTAATCCCTATATGAACGGATCTTTCGGAAGTAATGTGAGGTATAAAAATCTGACAGTCAATTTTGCTTTCTCATTCAGATTAGGCGGTCAGGCTTATAATACCAGTTTGGTTCAAAAGGTAGAGAATGCTGATTTTATCTATAATGTTGACGTAAGAGCATTGGAGCAACGCTGGTCTGTTCCAGGTCAGGCTGCAATTTACAAAGATATTGCAGACATCACGCCTACTAAACCAACGTCCAGATTTGTTCAGGACCTGAATGAATTGACATTTTCTTCTATCAGCTTAGGCTATGATTTCAACAAACTGAAGTTCATGGGGCCAAATAATAAGAGCCGTATCAATGTTGCTTTAAACCTGAACGATATTGCCAGGGTAGCAACGGTGAAAACAGAACGTGGTTTGGATTATCCTTATGCACGTACCATATCAATGTCTATACAAGCTAACTTTTAAGATAAGAACATGAAGAATATTTATATTGTTTTAATGCTGATCGCAGCAATGGCAACGTCTTCCTGCAAAAAATGGCTGGAAGTAAAGCCTAAAACTGAAGTAGAAGCTTCAGTTGCTTTTAGAAATGAACAGGGTTACAAGGATGCCCTGACCGGGGTGTATTTGGATATGACCGCTAACGGTTTATACGGAAAGGAACTTACTTTTGGTATGATGGATGTACTGGCAAGAGAGTACACAACGGTTAATGGTGCAAGCTATGGAGGTTATGAAACTTTCAATTATGCACAGGATTCTTTAAAAACCAAAATTGATGCTTCCTGGGCAAAAATGTATAACGTGGTGGCCAACACCAACAGCTTAATCATGAATATCAATTCGGCAGATCCGGCATTGTTTTCTGCCTCCACAATGAATATCATTAAAGGTGAGGCTTACGGTTTGCGTGCTTTCCTGCACTTCGATTTGTTAAGGATGTTTGCCCCGGCACCGTCTTCAGCAGGTGGAGCTACAGCGTTAGCGATTCCTTATGTAGAAACGATTGAGCCTAAGGCTACACCTATAGCTACTGTAACAGAGGTGCTGACTAAAATCCAGGCAGATCTGGCAATTGCAGCGGAGGCCTTAAGGGGTACCGATCCGATTTTACAAGGGAAAACGTCAACAGGATACTTAAGGGATAGAATTTATAAGTTCAACTATTATGCGGTTAAAGCCTTGCAAGCCCGTGTTTACCTGTATGCTGGTGACAGAACAAATGCATTGATTTGTGCTAGAGAGGTGATTACTTCTGGCAGGTATCCTGCAGCGCAACAGGCAAATATCATTAATGGGAACGACCGTTTGTTTCAGGATGAAATCATTTTTGCCTTGAATATCAATAACATTGCGGCCACGGCGACCAATTATTTTTCAAGGACTTCCACCAGTTTACTGGGAAAAAGTGCAGCTAATTACCTGGCTGAAATGGATAATGCCTCGTCTGATTACCGTCTGATCTATCTGACTTCCACAGCTGATGTAACTTCTATTCTGTTTCCAACCAAACTGGTACCACTGGCAAGCGGAATTGCCTTTTATGGAAATAAAATGCCTGTTATCAGGGTATCTGAAATGTATTACATCGCTGCAGAATGTTTAAAAGATACAGATCCGCAGGCTGCTGTAGATTATCTGAATTATGTAAGAATGAACAGGGCACAGACAACTGTAATCCCGGCTACTTACACAGCTGCGCAGATTCAGAATGAAATATTCAAAGAATACCGCAGGGAATTTATCTGTGAAGGTCAGCTGTTTTATTATTACAAGCGGGTAAACTCTCCAACAATTGCTTATACCACTGCCACTGGTAGTAACGCGGTATATGTTTTTCCAAAACCAGATCAGGAAATAGAATACGGAAACAGATAATACATAAAGAAATGACTACGAAATTCAGAACACTATTGATATTGTCTGTTACTTTATTAACAGGCCTGTTAGGCTCCTGCGCAAAGGAGATCGACACTTATGAAGATGATCCAAGATTGTATTTTTTTGAACGTGCAACCGACCTTGTACAAACAAGAATCACATCTAAATCTTTTTCTTTCCTTTCATTGCCAGCTGCAGTGGTTACGGATACCGTAAAGATTAAGGTGAAAACCATGGGATTGGCCACCAGCTATGACCGTGTGTTAAAAGGAGCAACTATTGCCACAGGAACTACGGCAACAGAAGGTGTGCATTATGTGTTTTTAAATGGGATGATTAAGGCGGGACAGGTAGAAGGTTTTTTACCTGTATTATTAAACCGTACCACAGATATCAGGAATACAAGCTTAACGCTCAACCTGACTATCGCTGCTAACGAGAACTTTAAGCCTGGTGTAGTAGAGGATCAAACTTTTACTTTAAGCTGGAGTGAGGATGTGGTCAAACCTACCAACTGGGATACGTTGATTGGTTTGAGCTTTTATTTTGGTCCCTACAGTAAAGAGAAGTTTCGCTTTGTGGTGAATACAACCGGGATAAGCGATTTTCCCCTACAGCAAAGTGGCAGGGTACCGCTGAATCCGGGTGAATATTCCAACAGTATGATGAATGACATTAAGCTGCGGGTTAAAGAAGCACTTGCAACTTATAATGCAACACATGCTTTACCATTAACAGATGAAACCGGAACACTCATCACCTTTCCAAACTAACCCTTAAAGAGAGCATTATGAAAACGATTAGACTATCCCTGTACTTTTGTATCGGAGTACTGCTTACGCTGGCAGTTTCCTGTAAAAAAGACCTCGGGAAATATGATTATACGACTGTAAATACCCCTGTGCTGGATACCACCCAGGTGCCTGCAAGTTATTCCATCGAGCGTTACGCGAATTTAATTATTGATCCGAAAATCAGGATGAATGGCATAGATACCACCACTCTAACCTACAAATGGCAATTGTACAAGACAACGGTGGCCACGGGACAGACCAATGTACCCAGAGTACTCTCCACATTACGCAGGTTAAACGTCCCTATTGCTGATCAGATTGGCTTGTATAACGTAGAACTTATTGTTACGGACACTAAAAATCAAGCGAAAACAAATATTGTGTTTGATCTGAGTGTATCTGCCGGCATGGAATATGGCGTACTGGTACTACACACTGCAGGAACAACATCAGATGTGGACTTTCTAGTCACCCGTAACGCAGTGCCCCTTCCTGCTATTCCTGAAAAAAGAATCAGGAACCTATACTTATCTGCAACAGGGGCAGGCCTGCCTGGCATAGGTCGTTTTATTAGTCCGAGCAGAAGGACCAGCTTTAGTGCTATAGTTACCAACTGGGTAACTGTTGGAACCAGTACACAACTGCAAAGAGTGAGCGGAAATGACTTTAGCTTCCTTAGGGATAATGGCTCGTTATTCCTGAGACCCGGAACAGTGATCAATCCGCAAGCACATAACTTAAGTGATATCAGTTCTTATGAGACGCTGATCAATGACGGGAAAATGTACTTTACCAATGCTTCAGATCAGTTAGTGGCATCTTATTCTGCGGCTTTGACGGGTGATTATTACCTGGCCCCTTTTACGGTAAGCGGAGCCTCTGGCGCATTGATCGCTGTGGGCTATGACCAAAAGTATGGCCGTTTTATCCGTCCTACATCGGCTACAGCGGGCACGATAACAGATTTTCGTACGCCTGGAAATACTGCTCAGCCATTTAACCTGACCAATATTGGTATGGATATGGTGGGTATGGATCGTGGAATCAGCAATTATACCCTGGCCTTTTTCAAAGAGAAAACCGGTACCCGCAGGTGGTTATATGTAATTAATTTCGCTACCTCTGATAATGGCTTATTAGGCATCAGCAGCAGTGAAATGACCAACCTCCCTGAAATTGATCAGGCGCTGTTTTACCAGGGCAACAAGGCTTCTAACATTTGTTATTATGGAACAGCTGGTAAGATTTACCTTTATGACTATACGACAAGTAACCGCCCGACTGTTGGATTTACTGCACCAGCAGGAGAGACAATTACGTGTATGAAAGTATACAAACCTACACCAAATGCTAACCTGGCAGCTGTGGATGGTACGCTATTATATGTAGCTACCTGGGATGGTACGCAGGGCAGGGTATATGAACTCGGTATTAATCCAACTACGGCTGTGATTAATCCAACACCGCTGAACAAGTTTGAAGGTTTTGGCAGAGTTGCAGACATCACTGCTAAACCAAGAGGTGCAGGGAATCTATAGGCGTACATTTTATAAAAATCTTTTATGAAGCTTGCATAAGTTGACATCGTAGATATCATCTTATACAAGCTTCATCACAATTAAACATCAATTAAATTCCTATGAAAAAATTAATCCTTGCAGGCATCACTATGATACTTGCAATTACTAACCTGTCACTTTCTGCGCAGGTCAAAAACTTTACGCTGAGTACCGAAAAACCTGTTGCAGGGGAGCAGGTAGGTGTGATTTACAACCCTAAAGGGACAGTTCTTGAAGGAAAAAAGAAAATCACAGCTACGGTGTACCAGTTCTGTAATTATCAGTGGAGAAAGAATGACATTGTGCTGGAGAAAAAAGACAGCATATGGACCGCCAACTATCTTTTACCAGCAGATGCGAGTCTGGTTGCCTTCAAATTTAAAAGCGGGAAATCAGTTGATATTGGTCAGTCAATGGCTTACGGATGGCTTTTATTTGGAAAAGATGGTAAAAATGTTCCCGGTGCATATGCAGGCTGGGCATTTTTAAGAAATGCATCAGTTCCGGAAATGTTTCCTGACTTTACTAAAACCCAGTTTTTGATTGGGGATGATGTGGTGGTATACTGGATGGAACAGCAACTTCGGTATGTGCCTTCAAGCAAGAGAGATATCTTTTATGCCCATTTGAAAGTCCTTAAAAAGGTAGATGCAGAGAAGGCAAAAAAAGCCGCAGTGAGAGATATCGCTTATATGAAAAACCTGCCTGATTTGACAGAAAAGGATTTGAATAACATCAAACGCGTATACGCTGAAATTTTAGAATTACCGGCATCGGCCGATTCTATGGCGAATGTAATTGCTTCGATTGATTCTGCAGCGATCAAAAGCCGGAATCCGGAGAAGCTTGCAGCCATGAAGTTGATCGGAGCAGAAAGGGATTACAAAAAGTTACTGCAGCTGAATATTAGTTTTCTCGAGCGTTTCCCAATGGATAAGGCAGATCGTGCTTTTGATCAGGCCAACAGGATCGACTATGCTAAAGTTTATTCCTCTATCCTGATTATTGCCTCGGTGGAAAAGGACGCTGTGACGTTCAAAAAGTATATCACAACAGCGCCATTTGCTACGCTACCTAATGCTTTCTATAAGTGTATGTATGTGCCATATGTGTCACTCAAAAGTTTTACGGCAGAACAGGTTTATGAATATGCGCGGCCAATGATGGATAGGCTGATGGACTTCAGCGAGGTAAAACCTGAGGGTTTTATGGACGTATATCTGGGCAATGCGGGTGTATATGCAGACGTTCTGATGCATTTAAATAAAAATGAAGCAGCGCTGGGCTTTGCAAATGCTGCACAGCAAAAATATGAATATGGCAATTCTCCGCTGAACGAGGTAACCGCCATATTACTGGAAAGGGCCGCGCAGCAGGATAAATTGAAATTTGTGCTGGAAAGTAGTATGAAGAAAAATCAGATGACGCCTTTGATGCTGGAAATGATGAAAAAGAACTACATCGCGCTGCATAAATCTGAAGCCGGTTACGATACTTATCTGGCCTCTTTAAAAGATGTGAAGTTAAATGCAGAACTGGAAAGTAAGGTAAAGGAGTCGATGATCAAAAAGGATTTACCAGAATTCAGCGTAAAGAATAACAAGGGTAAGCTGGTAAAACTGAGCGATCAGAAAGGAAAAGTGGTTGTATTGGATTTCTGGGCTTCCTGGTGCGCACCTTGTAAAGCGGCTTTCCCGGGAATGAAGATGGCCGTAGAAAAATATAAAAACGATAAGGATGTAGCCTTTTTCTTTGTAGATACCCAGGAGCATATCAAAGACTATGAAACCTATGTAAAAAAGTACCTGAAAGACCATAATTTTGATTTTGAGGTGCTGTTTGATGCAGATGCAAAACTATCGAAAAGCTTTGGTGTAGGACCAATTCCGCATAAAATGGTGATCGATAAAAATGGAAAACTGCGCTTCTCTGAAGTAGGCTATATGGGCAGCCCGTCTGAATTGGTAGATGAAATTAGCATGATGGTAGAACTTGCACGTAAGGCAGATTAACATTTTATACCCCATGATTGCCAAAAACTGACGATAGGTTTGGCTCAGCGGCAGTCATATAATTCGATTTAATAATTAAACACACAACATGAAATCCTTAACAAAAAAGAGTTTACTCCTTCTGATGATGATGTGCATTGCCTTAACTGGCTTTGCGCAAATTCATTCCAATTTTACCTTCAAACCGGAAAAGCCTGCCAATGGCCAGACCATAGAAATATCTTATGATGCCAAGGGTACGCCTCTTGAAGGCAGTCAAAATATCACTTCTGTAATTTATCAATATATCAACTATAAATGGGTGGCAGCAGATGTGCCTTTCACTGGTGCAAATAATCTTTGGAAAGCCAGCTTTAAAACACCTGCAAACTGTGGATTTTTAGCAGTTAAATTTAAATCGGATACCCTGACCGATAATAACCGTGACACTGGTTATTTTATCATGTTGCAGGATAAAGACCGTCCGGGTGCACTGGCTCCGGGATCTTACCTGGGCTGGGGCGTAGCCCGTTCCCCAAAAACAGAAATGGATATTCCAGGCTATATGAAATTTGAAGGTATCAGCGATACGGCAACCTACATGTGGTTTAACCAGGAAATTACTTTCAACCAGGCCAACAAGTCTAAACTGGTAATTCCTTATTCCAGAGCAGTTAAAAACTACTTTAAAGACGCTGCAACGCCTAAACTAAGAGCTGTGATTACTTTCCTTACCCGCGCTGATGCAACTGAAGATGAATTGCAGAAAGCAAGAACCATCAGCGGCAATATTATGGGCGATGAGAAACTTAAAGATTCTATTGAAAATATACTCACTAAGAAATTCCCTAATGGCAATCTCGCAAAGTTAGCGGCATATAGAAATATCAGTAAAAATAAAGAAATGCCTGCCCTGATTCAAGCATCTGAAAAATTCCTGGCAGATTTTCCGGCTGCTGAAACCAATGCGGATTTTGACAAAGATAACTTTATCAATTATGGCACAGTTTATCAGAATATCATTGTGGTTGGTGGTTATCTTACTAAAGATGATAGCTATCTCAAAAAATACATCGATGTATTACCCTATAACATTTTATCTACTATCTTTTATAAAATAGTTGGTATCCCTTATAAAAGGAAAGACGAAACACCAGAAAGATTATTGACTAAAGCAGAAATAATGCTCACAAGATATAAGTATTTTCTGGCGAACCAGCCTGCTGATTTAGCTTACTTATCACCCCTGGAATGGAAAACAAACTGGGAGCAGGAGCGCGCCAAATTCGAATACATTCCTTATATCAGTTTACTGATGAGTGCGGGCAGAGACGAAGAAGCTTTTAAATACACTGAAGTAGTAGAAAAGTACCTGGAGTATAAAGATGCAACTGTCAACAATTACTACGCCATCCTGCTTCAAAAGAGAGGTGAAACGACACACTTAAACGAAGTACTGAAATACAGCTTGTACAATAACCAGGCAACACCCGAAATGCTGGAAATGGTTAAAGCAGATTATATCAGGCAAAATGGTTCGGATAAAGGATATGATGATTACCTGAGCAAATTGAAGAATCCGGCAGATAAAGCGGAGTTTGAGAAAATGGTAGCGGAGGGGATGATCAATAAAGCGATGCCGGAATGGTCTATGAAAGACATGAATGGTAAGGTAGTCAGCTCAAAAGCACTGCGCGGTAAAACCGTTGTACTTGATTTCTGGGCTACATGGTGCGTGCCTTGCAAAGCTTCCTTCCCGGGGATGAAGCTGGCCGTAGATAAATATAAAAACGATAAAGATGTTGTTTTTTATTTTGTAGATACCGAAGAGCGTGGTACAACTTACAAAGCGGAAGTGATGAAATATATCAAGGAGAACAATTATCCTTTTAATATCCTATTTGATAACACAGCAGCAGGGTCTAAGCAAAACAGTGAGGTTTTCGACCGTATCTGCAAAGAATTTACTATTTCCGGGATACCACAAAAATTATTCATCGATAAAAACGGTAAACTGCGCTTCATCTCCGTAGGTTACAATGGCAGTGCTTCTGCATTGGCGGATGATATCTCTACACTGGTTGAAATGACTAAAACAGCAAAATAACATGAAAAACTTTTTTTTAATACTATCTATTCTATGCTGCGGTGTTGCAGCAAATGCACAAAAGCAACCTTCGAAAATGCAACAGGCCCTGAAAGAGCAGGTTGTTCCGGCCGCGCAACAGAAAAAATATACAGAGACTACGGTCAGCTTCAAGAGCCCGGGAGATACGATCACCTTTGCCGGTGCCTTAACTGTGCCTAAGGGAAAGAAAAATGTGCCTGCTGTAGTCATCGTATCCGGTAGTTACCAGCAGGATAGAGACGGGATGATGGCGGGTCATCCACTGTTCAAAGAAATTGCTGATTACCTGAGCAGTAATGGCATAGCTGTATTACGGTTGGATGATCGTGGTACAGGTAAGACTACCGGTAATTATGGCACCTCAACTACCGGAGATTTTGCTGATGACGCGCTCAAAGCGATTCAATACCTGAAAAGTATCAAAGGCATTAATCCTGCCAAAATAGGACTTTTAGGACATAGTGAAGGTGGTGCCGCCAGTGCTATCGCTGCTGGAAAAAGCAAAGATGTAGCCTTTATTGTCAGCATAGCGGGTCTGGCTACCTCCGGTTATGCTTCCCTGATCCAGCAGAATGAAGATCTGGTGAACAATTCGCAGCTTACAGCGGTAGATAAAAAACGTTCCAATGAGATCAATAGGTTGATGTTTGATGTAGCATTGAAATATGCGGATTCTGATAGTCTGGAGAATAAGCTGAATACTACTTACAATGACTGGAAAGTAAAAGATGATGCTTATTTTAAAACATTAAATATAGAGTTTGATCATTTCCGTTTTCCGGTTTACAGTTATGTAAGGTATGCAATTGGTCCGTGGTACAGGTATTTTGTGAAATTTGATGCGCCAAAAACTATTGCACAGGTAAAGGTGCCTATTTTAGCATTGAACGGTGATAAGGATCTGATGGTATCCCCCCAATCAAATCTGGCCAACTGGAAAAATTACGCTGCTGCGGGTGGAAATACTAAAGTAGAAACGCATTTGCTTCCCGGTCTGAATCATCTCTTTCTGCCATGTGTAACTTGCACACAGCAGGAATCTTCAACATTAAAAGCCGATTTTTCTCCTGAAGCATTGCAGATTATTGGTACCTGGATTAATAAAATATAATCCTTCCGATTAAATAGAAAACCTGAGAGGCTGTTCATTCACATGATCAGCCTCTTTTGTATGATTAGCAGATTTGAAGGCTTTCTATGAGTTGTAAAGAACTTTCTCTTAGCTTTGTTGTAAAATGATTTTATTGGTATGATGATAGACTTATCTTACGCGGAGCATCAGATTCATTGTGTCACAGATTTTCAGGACCTGGTTTCCATTCCATTTAAGGGAGAAATGAA
>Ga0247816_10001362_pt1 | contig 12037 bp, 7 predicted proteins | sample UWRJL209509C1_FD_179930 | JGI IMG/M metagenome (GOLD analysis project Ga0247816, IMG submission 179930) | Plant litter microbial communities from Arlington Agricultural Research Station in Wisconsin, United States - UWRJ-L209-509C-1 | ecosystem: Environmental > Terrestrial > Plant litter >...
CTCGGCCGCGTTGGCCCTGACCGACCCGATCGGCGCCAGTGCGGCAGCGGTGACCACCGCAACCGGCATCGCCGGCACCGACTCCACCCGCTCGGCCGTGAGCAGCGCCGCACTGACCGTCTGGCCGTACCTGGCCCTCGCCGCCGGCATCCTGATGGTCGCCGTCGGCGTGGTGATCTGCGTAACCGCCCGGCGCTGGCCTGGGCCGACCAAACGCTACGAAACCACCCGGTTCGAGCCCGTGACGGATGCCGCCACCGGGCAGACCCGCCCGCGCGACGCCGTCGACGACTGGGACGGCCTGACCAGGGGCGACGACCCCACGGTCTGACCCCGCACGCCGGCGATGCCGCCGGAGCCGGGGGTCAGCCCCGGCAAGCTAGAATTGTCCAGCACGCCCCTTGACCTTAGGAGAACCATGAGCTTCGAGTCGGCAGACCCCGGCCACGGCCACTCGACCGCGGCCTGGACCGCAGTCACCATCATGCTGATCGCATTCAGCATCGGCACCGTCGCGTTCTTCTTCGAGGTCGTCTGGCTCGTGTGGGCGTCCGCCGCCCTGCTCCTGGCCGGCCTCGTCGCCGGCTGGATCATGGCCAAGGCGGGCTACGGCGCGGCGTCGGTCGACGGAAGCCACTGACTGAAGTGCCCTCCGACCTTCTGGCAGAACTTCTCGCCGGCTCGCTAGCCGATGCCGACACCCGCCGGCTGGACCGGCCCTTCGCCGCCCTCGAGGCCGAGGCGCTCGCTCAGGCGCCGGCCCTGGACGCCTTGCACGCCCTCGCGCCGGCCGACCGGGTGAAGATCATCGCCGAGGTCAAGCGGGCCAGCCCGTCCCGGGGCCCCCTCGCCGAGATCACCGACCCGGCCGCACTGGCCGTGTCCTACGAATTCGGTGGCGCCAGCGCCATCAGCGTGCTCACCGAGGGCCGCCGGTTCCTCGGGTCCCTGAGCGACCTCGAGCAGGTCAGAGCCTCCGTGTCGATCCCCGTGCTGCGCAAGGACTTCATCGGCACCGCGTACCAGGTGCTCGAAGCCCGTGCCGCCGGGGCCGACCTCGTGCTGCTCATCGTCGCGGCCCTCGACCAGGCCACCCTGGGCGCCCTGCACACCCTGGTGCTCGAGCTGGGCATGACCCCGCTGGTCGAGACTCACAGCGCCGATGAGGTCGACCGCGCCCTGGACGTCGGAGCCAACCTGGTCGGCGTGAACGCCAGGGACCTGAGCACCTTCGAACTCGACCAGAACCTCTTCGCGAGCCTGGCCGACCGCATCCCCGCCGGCGTCGTACGCGTGGCGGAGTCGGCGGTCAAGACCTCCGCGGACGTGGCGCACTACCGCGCCGCGGGCGCCGACGTCGTGCTGGTCGGTGAAGCCCTCGTCACCAGCGATCCCATTCTCACCCTCAACGAATTCCTGGCGGTATAAATGTCCAGCGCAACCGAATCCCTCCGCGCCCAGTCCGGGCCCTACTTCGGCGACTTCGGCGGCAGATTTGTTCCCGAGTCCCTGGTGGCCGCCCTCGACGAGCTCTCGGCCGAGTATGCCCTGGCCAAGGCCGACCCGGCCTTCGCGGCCGAACTGTCCGAGCTGCACCGCACCTACACCGGCCGGCCGTCGCTCATCACCGAGGTGCCCCGGTTCGCCGCGCACGCCGGCGGAGCCCGCATCATCCTCAAGCGTGAGGACCTGAACCACACCGGCTCGCACAAACTCAACAACGTGCTCGGCCAGGTGCTGCTCACCAAGCGCATCGGCAAGAAGCGCGTCATCGCCGAGACCGGCGCCGGTCAGCACGGCGTGGCCACCGCCACCGCCGCAGCACTCTTCGGGTTGGACTGCGTGGTCTACATGGGCGAGGTGGACACCGAGCGGCAGGCGCTCAATGTTGCCCGCATGCGCCTGCTCGGCGCAGAGGTCGTCTCGGTGAAGACGGGCTCCCGCACCCTCAAGGACGCCATCAACGACGCCATGCGCGACTGGGTCACCAACGTGGAGACCACCAACTACGTGTTCGGCACCGTGGCAGGGCCGCACCCGTTCCCCGCCATGGTGCGCGACTTCCAGAAGATCATCGGCGAAGAGGCCAGGCAGCAGGTGCTCGACCTCACCGGCCGACTGCCCGATGCCGTGACCGCGTGCGTCGGCGGCGGTTCCAACGCCATGGGCATCTTCCACGCCTTCCTCGACGACCCCGAGGTGGCGCTGTACGGCTACGAAGCCGGCGGGGAAGGGACCGAGGGACTGCGGCATGCCGCGACCCTCACCAAGGGACGCCCCGGCGTCCTGCACGGTGCCCGCAGCATGATGCTGCAGGACGAAGACGGCCAGACCATCGAATCGCACTCGATCTCCGCGGGCCTCGACTACCCCGGTGTCGGCCCTGAACACGCCTGGTTGTCCAGCATCGGCCGGGCCACCTACCTGCCCGTCACCGACGCCGAGGCCATGGACGCACTCCGGCTGCTCAGCCGCACCGAGGGCATCATCCCCGCCATCGAATCGGCCCACGCCCTCGCCGGCACGCTGGAGCTCGGCAAGAAACTTGGACCCGACTCGATCATCCTCGTCAACCTCAGCGGCCGCGGCGACAAGGACATGGAAACCGCCGGCCGCTACTTCGACCTTCTCGACGCTGGAGCGCAGCAGCTGTGATGACCACGAGCCCCACCCGCACCGGCACCGGTGACATCCTCAGCAGCGTCGAAGCGACGATCGCCGCCCGCCGCGCGGCCGGCGGAGGCGCCCTGATCGGCTACCTGCCGGTCGGATTCCCCACCCTCACCGAGAGCATCGACGCCGCCGTGGCCATCGCCAGGAGCGGTGTCGACATCATCGAGCTCGGCCTGCCCTATTCCGACCCCGTCATGGACGGCCCCGTCATCCAGGCCGCCACCCAGCAGGCCCTGGCCAACGGCTTCCGGCTGCGGCACGGCTTCGAAGCCGTCGCCGCGATCACAGCGCAGGTCGACACGCCGGTGCTCATGATGACCTATTGGAACCCCGTGCTGCAGTACGGCGTTGACCGATTCGCCGACGACCTGGCCGCCGCGGGCGGCGCCGGCCTGATCACACCCGACCTCATCCCCGACGACGCGCAGAGCTGGCTGGAAGCCAGCGAACGAGCGGGCCTGGACCGGGTCTTCCTGGCCGCCCCGTCGTCCTCCGACGAGAGGTTGGTGCAGGCGGTCACCCAGAGCCGGGGCTTCGTCTACGCCGTGTCCACCATGGGCATCACCGGCGCCCGCTCCGACGTCGACTCGGCAGCCCGGGTGCTGGTCACCCGCCTGCGCGAGGCCGGTTCCAGCAGCGCCTGCGTGGGCCTGGGAATCTCCACGCCCGCCCAGGTGCGTGAGGTGCTGCAGTACGCCGACGGCGCCATCGTCGGGTCAGCGCTGGTGAAGGCACTCGCCGACGGGGGAGTCGCCGCGGTGGCGACCCTCGCGGCGGAACTGGCCGCCGGCGCCCGCGACATCCGCGCCGCCGTCTAGCGTCAGCCGTTCCGTCGCTGACCCATCCGCACGAAAAACTCGCTCCGCCCAATAGGGTAAATTGTCCGAGGCGGTCGACCGACCGGCTCGAAGTGACGCACGCGTCACGATGAAAGGTTGTTGTGGTGTCGTTTCCCCTGAGCATTCCGAGCCCTGAGTGGAGCTACTTCGACCTGGGGCCGTTCCGCATCCACGCGTACGCGATCTGCATCCTGATCGGTATCTTCCTGGCCACCGCGATGACCTCGCGGCGTCTGACCAAGCGCGGCGGCGAGCCGGGCGTGGTGCTGGACATCATTCTCTGGGCCGTGCCGCTCGGCATCGTCGGAGCGCGGATCTTCCACGTGCTCACGCACCCCAACGACTACTTCTACGACGGGGCGAACCTCTGGGACGTCTTCGCGGTCTGGAAGGGCGGCATCGCCATCTTCGGCGCCCTGCTCGGCGGGGCAGTGGGTGCGTTCATCGGCACCAGGTTGGCCGGCATCCGGTTCTGGTCCTTCGCCGACGCCCTGGCGCCGGGGCTGCTGCTCGCGCAGGCCATGGGACGGCTGGGCAACTGGTTCAACCACGAACTGTTCGGTCTGCCGACCACGCTGCCGTGGGGTCTGGAGATTTCGACCGACAACCTCGCCTACCCGGTCGGCCTCCCCGCCGGCACCCTCTTCCACCCCACCTTCCTGTACGAGATCGTCTGGAACCTGGTCGGCGTCGCCGTGATCCTGATCCTGGAACGCAAATTCAGACTCCGCTGGGGCTCCGCGTTCGGCGTCTACCTGATCTGGTACGGCGTGGGCCGCAGCGTGTTCGAATCGATCCGCGTCGACCCGAGCGAGATCTTCTTCGGACTGCGCACCAATGTGTGGGCCGCGCTGCTGGCCATCGTGCTGGGCCTGGTCATCATCCTCGTGCAGAGCCGGCGGCACACCGGACGCGAACTGAGCCCATACCTGCCGGGGCGCGAGTGGAAGCCGGTCGACCCTGAGGTAGAATCTGGTGAAACCGATTCCGAGCGAGGCGATGACGGCGATGAAGCTGCTCAACCCGTTGAATCACGCGACGTCGACGCCACAAGCACAACCGACTCCCGCCCCTAACCGAGGTCATCCCACCCGGTCCACGGTTTCCGCCCCACATATCGGGCGGCCGGCTTCTCCTCTTCCAGCGGGCCAACGTCGTCCCCACCTGCCAGTCATTTTGTGAGGACGGTCTAATGACGCAGCAACCACTCTTCTCGCGGTTCAGTAGTGTTCCCGAAAGTCAGGGTCTCTACAACCCGCACGACGAGCGCGACGCCTGTGGCCTCGCCATGGTCGCCACCCTGAGGGGAACAGCCGGGCACGACATCATCACGCGGGCGCTCGACGCACTCCGCAACCTCGAGCACCGCGGCGCGGTCGGCTCGGACGCCGGCACCGGCGACGGCGCCGGGATCGTCACCCAGATCCCGGATGATTTCTTCCGCGCCGTGGCGACGTTCGCGCTGCCCGATGCCGGCCGGTATGCCGTCGGCAACGTCTTCCTGCCCACCGAGCCCACCGCTCGCAGTGCGGTCAAGGCTGCCATCGAGACCATCGCCAGGGAAGAGAGCCTCAGTGTGCTCGGCTGGCGCGAGGTTCCGGTGCGGCCCGAAGAGGTCGGCAACCTGGCCCGCGCCGCCATGCCGGCGATCCAGCAGCTGTACGTCACCAGCAGCCGCACCGGCGAGGACGGCCTGCCCCTGGCGGGCATCGAGCTGGACCGCCAGGCTGTGCGGTTGCGCAAGCGCGCCGAACGCGAGGTGGAGACCTACTTCGCGTCGCTGTCCTGCCGCACCATCGTCTACAAGGGCATGGTCACCACCCTCCAGCTCGAGCCGTTCTACCCGGACCTCTCCGACGAACGTTTCACCTCGAAGCTGGCGCTGGTGCACTCGCGCTACTCCACCAACACCTTCCCGTCCTGGCCGCTCGCCCAGCCGTTCAGGATGATCGCCCACAACGGCGAGATCAACACCGTGCAGGGCAACCGCAACTGGATGCGCGCCCGCCAGTCCCAGCTCGAATCCGAGCTGCTCGGCGACCTGAACCCGCTGTTCCCGATCGTCACCCCCGGTGCCAGCGACTCCGCGTCGTTCGATGAGGTCGTCGAACTGCTGAGCCTGTCCGGCCGGTCGTTGCCGCACGCCGTCATGATGATGGTGCCGGAGGCCTGGGAAAACCAGCCCGACCTCGACCGGGACCGCCGCGCCTTCTACGAGTACCACTCCATGCTGATGGAGCCGTGGGACGGCCCCGCCGCCATCGTCTTCACCGACGGCACGCTGGTCGGAGCCACTCTCGACCGCAACGGCCTGCGCCCTGGCCGTTACGTGATCACCGACGACGGGCTCGTCGTGCTCGCCAGCGAGATCGGTGTGCTCGACGTCGACCCCGCCAGGGTCGTGCGCAAGGGCCGCCTGCAGCCGGGCAAGATGTTCCTCGTCGACACCGAGGCCGGCCGCATCATCGAGGACGAAGAGGTCAAGGGCGAGCTCGCCGCCAGTGAGCCCTGGGGTTCTTGGCTCGACGCGGGCCGTATCAACCTCAAGGACCTGCCGGACCGCGAGCACATCGTGCACCCGCCGGCATCCGTGGTGCGCCGCCAGCGCACCTTCGGTTACACCGAGGAAGAGGTGCGCATCCTGCTCGCCCCGATGGCCCGCAACGGTGCGGAACCGCTCGGAGCGATGGGCAGCGACACGCCCATCGCGGTGCTCAGCGAGCGTCCGCGGTTGCTCTTCGACTACTTCACCCAGCAGTTCGCCCAGGTGACCAACCCGCCGCTGGACTCGATCCGGGAAGAGGTCGTCACCAGCCTCCAGCTCGGCCTCGGTCCCGAACTCAACCTGCTTTCCGCCGGTCCCGAACACGCCCGCCAGGTCGTGCTGGACTTCCCGGTGATCGACAACGATGAGCTCGCCAAGATCCAGCACATCGACACGTCGCCCGGCAGCCGCACCACCACGACCATCCGTGGCCTCTACCGCTTCGACGAGGGCCCCAGCGCCCTCTCCAACCGCATCGAGGAGATGTGCCACGAGGTCGACGCCGCCATCGAAGCCGGGGCCCTGTTCATCGTGCTCTCGGACCGGGACAGCTCCAAAGACCTCGCGCCCATCCCGTCGCTCTTGATGATCGCCGCCGTGCACCACCACCTCATCCGCACCGAGAACCGCCTCAAGGTGGGCATCGTGGTCGAGGCCGGCGACGTGCGCGAGGTGCACCACGTGGCCCTGCTGATCGGGTACGGCGCCAGCGCGGTGAACCCGTACCTGGCCATGGAGACCTGTGAGGACCTCGTGCGCAGCGGCTTCATCACCACCGTCACGCCGGAAAAGGCCGTGAAGAACGTGATCAAGGCGCTCGGCAAGGGCGTGCTCAAGATCATGTCCAAGATGGGCATCTCCACGGTGTCCTCCTACGCCGGCGCTCAGACGTTCGAAGCCGTGGGACTCAGCCAGCAATTCATCGACCAGTACTTCACCGGCACCACCAGCAAGCTCGGCGGCGTCGGCATCGACGTGATCGCGGCCGAGAACCTCGAACGGTATGCCGGCGCCTACCCGCAGGATGCCGCCGTGACCGTGCACGAACGCCTCGCCACCGGTGGCGAATACCAGTGGCGCCGCGACGGCTCCCCGCACCTGTTCAACCCGGAGACCATCTTCAGGCTGCAGCACTCCACCCGGACCCGGCGCTACGACATCTTCAAGGAATACACCAAGCTCGTCGACGACCAGTCGGAGAGCCTGATGACGCTCCGCGGCATGTTCGCCTTCAACGTCGGCGCACGCAAGGCCGTGCCGATCGACGAGGTCGAATCGGTGGCCTCGATCGTGAAGAAGTTCTCCACCGGCGCGATGAGCTACGGCTCCATCTCGCAGGAGGCGCACGAGACCCTGGCCATCGCCATGAACCGGCTGGGCGGCAAGTCCAACACCGGTGAGGGCGGCGAGGACCTCGACCGCCTGCTCGACCCCGAACGGCGCAGCGCCGTGAAGCAGGTCGCGTCCGGCCGGTTCGGCGTCACGAGCATGTACCTCACCCACGCCGACGACATCCAGATCAAGCTCGCCCAGGGCGCCAAGCCGGGGGAGGGCGGCCAGCTGCCGCCCACCAAGGTGTACCCGTGGGTGGCCCGCACCCGGCACGCCACCGCCGGTGTCGGCCTGATCTCGCCGCCCCCGCACCACGACATCTATTCGATCGAAGACCTCAAACAGCTGATCTTCGACCTCAAACGGGCCAACCCGACCGCGCGCATCCACACCAAGCTGGTCAGCCAGTCCGGTATCGGTGCCGTCGCTGCGGGCGTCGCCAAGGCGCTTTCCGACGTGATCCTGGTCTCCGGGCACGACGGCGGCACCGGCGCGAGCCCGCTCAACTCGCTCAAGCACGCCGGCACACCCTGGGAACTCGGCCTCGCCGAGACCCAGCAGACCCTGATGCTCAACGGCATGCGGGACCGCGTGGTGCTGCAGGTCGATGGCCAGCTCAAGACCGGCCGGGACGTCGTCATCGGCGCCCTGCTCGGTGCCGAGGAGTTCGGTTTCGCGACCGCCCCGCTCATCGTCGAGGGCTGCATCATGATGCGCGTCTGCCACCTGGACACCTGCCCGGTCGGCGTCGCGACCCAGAACCCCGAGCTGCGGAAGCGCTTCTCCGGCAAGGCCGATTACGTGGTGAACTTCTTCGAGTTCATCGCCCAGGAGGTACGCGAGTACCTCGCCGAGCTCGGATTCCGGAGCCTGGAAGAGGCCACAGGACGCAAGGAACTGTTGAACGTCAACGGCGCCCTCAACCACTGGAAGGCGTCGGGGCTGAACCTCTCGCCGATCCTGGTCGGCCCGGACTTCTCGGCCGGAGAACCCCGCCGGTCCGCCAGGGAGCAGGAACACGAACTCGACAAGCACTTCGACGTCGAGCTCATCCGGCAGAGTGCCAACGTGCTCGAGCACGGCGGCCAGGTCACGATCGCGTTGCCCATCCGCAACACCGAACGTGCCGTCGGCACCATGCTCGGCCACGACGTGACGCTGCGGCACGGGGAGAACGGCCTGCCGGCCGGGTCGATCGACGTGACCCTCACCGGGTCGGCTGGACAGTCCTTCGGTGCGTTCCTGCCCAGCGGCATCACGCTGCGGCTCGAGGGCGACTCCAACGATTACGTGGGCAAGGGACTCTCCGGCGGCCAGATCATCGTTCGCCCCGACCGTGCCAGCGTGTTCGCCGCCGAGGAGAACGTGATCGCCGGAAACGTCATCGGCTACGGTGCGACCCTGGGCAGCATGTTCATCCGCGGCATCGTCGGCGAACGCTTCCTGGTGCGCAACTCCGGCGCGACCGCCGTGGTGGAGGGAGTGGGCGACCACGCCCTCGAGTACATGACAGGTGGCCTCGCCGTGATCCTCGGCGAGACGGGCCGTAACCTCGGCGCCGGCATGTCCGGCGGCACTGCCTACATCTACAAGCTGCGCTCCGAGCTCGTGAACCGCGACTCGTTGGAGTCCGGCGAACTCACGCTGCTGCCCCTGGGCAGCGCCGACATCGAGATCGTCGGCGACCTGCTCGAACAACACCTGGAGCAGACCGATTCTGCTCTGGCCGCACGGCTGCTTGCCGACCGCGACACGACAATGAAGAACTTCGTCAAGGTGCTGCCGCGTGACTACGCGGCCGTCCTGGCGACCAGGCAGAGCGCCGTCGCCGAGGGGCTCGACCCCGACGGCGATGTGGTCTGGAACCGCATTTTGGAGGTAACCAATGGCTGACCCGAAGGGATTCCTGAAGACCACGGATCGGGAGCTTCCCGCTCGTCGTCCGGTCTCCATCCGCCTCATGGACTGGAAAGAGGTCTATGAAGCCGGCGATTCCGCCGTGCTCAAGCGCCAGGCCGGCCGCTGCATGGACTGCGGTGTGCCGTTCTGCCACCAGGGCTGCCCGTTGGGCAACCTGATTCCGGAGTGGAACGACCTCACCTGGCGCGACGAGGGCCGCGCGGCCATCGAACGCCTGCACGCGACGAACAACTTTCCCGAATTCACCGGCCGGCTCTGCCCGGCGCCCTGCGAGTCCGCCTGCGTGCTCGGCATCAACCAGCCCGCTGTCACCATCAAGCAGGTCGAGGTGTCGATCATCGACCAGGCCTTCGCCGAGGGCTGGGTCACCCCGCAGCCCCCGGGCCGCCTGACCGGCAAGACCATCGCCGTCGTCGGCTCCGGCCCGGCCGGGCTCGCCGCCGCCCAGCAGCTCACCAGGGCCGGCCACACCGTGGCCGTGTTCGAACGTGACGACCGCATCGGCGGCCTGCTGCGCTACGGCATCCCGGACTTCAAGATGGAGAAGAAGCACCTCGATGCGCGGCTCGCCCAGATGACTGCTGAGGGCACGCGGTTCCGCGCCGGCGTCAACATCGGCCTGGACATCACCTGGGCCGACCTGCGCGCCAGGTACGACGCCGTCATCATCGCGACAGGCGCCATGGTGCCCCGCGACCTCCCGATCCCCGGCCGCGACCTGCCCGGGGTGCATTTCGCGATGGAATACCTCGTGCAGCAGAACAAGGTGGGTGCCGGCGACACCGTCGACAACCAGATCCTGGCTGAGGGCAAGCACGTCGTCGTCCTCGGCGGCGGCGACACCGGTGCCGACTGCATCGGGACCGCGCACCGTCAGTTGGCCTCGTCGGTGACGAACCTCGCCATCGGCAAGCAGCCGGGCGACAGCCGTCCGGAGCACCAGCCCTGGCCGATGTCGCCGACCCTGTTCGAAGTCTCCAGCGCCCACGAAGAGGGCGGCACCCGCGAGTACCTTGCCTCCACCATCGAATTCCTGGCCAACGAGGCCGGCGAAGTTCGGGCGATCCGTGTCGCCGAGACCGAATATCTCGACGGCCGACGGGTGCCCAAGGCGGGAACCGAACGCGAGATTCCCGCTGATCTGGTGTTACTTGCACTCGGATTCACCGGCCCTGACAGCGCCGAGCTGACCCATGAGCTGCACGTTCCACTCGACGACCGGAGTAATGTCGTCCGTGATAGTGATTACCAGACCAGCCACGAGGGTGTTTTCGTTGCCGGAGATGCAGGCCGAGGTCAGTCGCTCATCGTATGGGCGATCGCCGAAGGACGCGCTGCCGCGGCAGCCGTCGATCGGTATCTCGAAGGCGAGACTCAACTGCCCGCCCCGGTGAAGCCGACGGATCATTCGTTTGCCATCTGAGCGAACGAACTGAATTCCGCTGCCCATTCTCTCCAACCAACCGAACGCACCAATGCGCCACACCGGCGCGGAAACCGGAGATCCACCAGTATGAGACGCGCGAAAATCGTCGCCACCCTCGGGCCGGCAGCATCCAGCTACGAACAGATCCGGGCTATCATCGACGCCGGCGTAGACGTCTGCCGCATGAACCTGAGCCACGGTGACTACACCGTGCACGAGGGCGTATACGCCAACATCCGCAAGGCCGCCAACGACTCCGGCCGTGCCGTTGCCGTCATGGTCGACCTGCAGGGCCCGAAGATCCGCCTCGGAAAGTTCGTGGCCGGCCCGTACGACCTCGCCGTCGGTGACATCTTCAAGATCACCACCGAAGACATCCTCGGCACCAAGGAACTGTCCGGCACGACCTACAAGGGTCTGCCGAACGACGTCAAGCAGGGGGACTTCCTCCTGATCGACGACGGCAAGGTCAAGGTCGAGGTCGTCGAAACCGACGGCACCGTCGTGACCACGAAGGTCATCGTCGCCGGACCGGTGTCGAACAACAAGGGCATCAACCTGCCCGGCGTTGCCGTCAACGTTCCCGCGCTGAGCGAAAAGGACGAGGCCGACCTGCGTTGGGGCTTGCGCCTCGGCACCGACCTCATCGCGCTGTCCTTCGTGCGCAACGCGGCCGACATCGACCGGGTGCACGAGATCATGGCCGAAGAGGGCCGCAGGGTTCCCGTCATCGCCAAGATCGAGAAGCCGCAGGCCGTTGAGGCCCTCGAGGGCATCGTGGACGCGTTCGACGCGATCATGGTCGCCCGTGGCGACCTCGGCGTCGAGCTTCCCCTCGAAGCCGTTCCGATCGTGCAGAAGCACGCGGTTGAGCTGGCCCGCCGCATGGCGAAGCCGGTCATCGTCGCGACGCAGATGCTCGAGTCGATGATCCACAGCCCGGTTCCGACCCGCGCGGAGACGTCTGACGTCGCCAACGCGGTTCTCGACGGTGCTGACGCGGTCATGCTCAGCGGCGAAACCAGCGTCGGCGAGTACCCGGTGGTCACCGTGCAGACGATGGCCCGGATCGTGTCCTCCACCGAGGAGCACGGCCTGGAGCGGATCGCTCCGCTCACCAACAAGCCGCGCACCCAGGGCGGCGCTATCACGCTGGCCGCCATCGAGGTCGCCGAGTTCGTCGAGGCCAAGTACCTCTGCATCTTCACCGAGTCCGGAGACTCAGCGCGTCGCATGTCGCGGCTGCGGTCCTCGATCCCGATGCTGGCCTTCACCCCCGAGGCGAGCATCCGTCGTCGTCTC
>Ga0247816_10001363_pt1 | contig 12035 bp, 10 predicted proteins | sample UWRJL209509C1_FD_179930 | JGI IMG/M metagenome (GOLD analysis project Ga0247816, IMG submission 179930) | Plant litter microbial communities from Arlington Agricultural Research Station in Wisconsin, United States - UWRJ-L209-509C-1 | ecosystem: Environmental > Terrestrial > Plant litter >...
CGGCAATATGCTTGACCGAACCGGCGGTGACGTTGATGTCGATGATGGCGAAATAGCCGACGATGGCCGTGATCAGCGCGTACACGCCGTAGCCGGCGTCGCCCAGGCCATGCACGATCAACGGCACCGTGCCCAGCGCCACGACGGCGGGAACGGCTGCGCCCAGCAAATTGAACAAGGCGTTGCGCGCCAGTTGCAGCTTCATGGCCGGGCGGCGCCGTGCAGTACGGCGGCGGCCGGTGCGGCCGGCAACGTTGCATCGGCCGCCAGCGGGGTTCGACGCCATGCCGTGTCCTCACCGGCCAGGTCCTGCACTTGCTGCGCGCCGCGCGCCGCCTGCAGGGCGATGTACGGCAACGCCAGGCAGATCGCCAACATTTGCGTCGTGCGTACCTGCGGCACCGGTGTGCCGACCAGGATGTCCGGCAGCATGAACGCAATGCCGGCCACACCGGCCGTGGCCAGCGCCAGGCAGGCCGCACCGGCGCCGTCCTCGTGGACATCCCGTACCGTCGGCTGGCGCAACGCCATGCGGCTGGTGCGGAAGAACGCCCAGCCCAGTCCGGCAAGCAGCACCAGCCCCGGCAGGCCCGCCTTAAGGGCAATGTGCAGCACGCCGCTGTGGACAAACAGGCCACCGTCCGGATTGGCCTGCCAGGAGATGTGTTCGAACCCCGCGTACCGGCCCCAGGCCCCGATGCCGCTCAAGGGGTGCGCCAGGAAGTCGGCCAGCGCAAATTTCAGTTCCAGTACGCGCTCGCTCTCGGCGCCGAAACGTTCCGACTGCATGTCGTACACCAGCCGGCTCAAGCCGTGCTGGCTGCTCTGCGCAAAACGATTGGCCAGCAAGAAGCCGATCCCCAATCCCAGCGGCGGCAAACCGAGCGCCAGCAACTGCAGGCGGCGGCGCCAGGGAAAGCGCCACGCGATGACGATCCCGGCCAGTACCGAGCCGATCCAGGCCGTGCGCCGGTACGACAGCAGGATGCACAGGCCCGTGGCCAGCAGCGTGCACCAGGCCAGGGCCAGCCAGGCGGCGCGCGGGCGGCCGGCATCCGCCGTGGAAGCGGGCCGGAACAGGTGCAGCGCGGCGATGGCCAGCGCCATGCAGCACAGCAGGCTGTCGTTGATGTCGAAGAACGTCAGCTTGATCGGAATGGCATTGCGGTTGGCATACACATTGTTCGGGTCGCCCCCGAGTGCGGCCCAGCGCACCAGGCCGAACAGCGCCCGGGCCAGGCCCGCCACCATGATGAATCGCATCAGTTCAATGGCATGCGCGCGCGTGCGAAATGTCAGCAGCAGCAAGAAGATGGGCGGCGCCATCCAGACGATATTGGCAAATCCGCTCGGCGCCAGCGCCGCCGCCACTTTGACGCCGCTGGCCAGCGCGACCCCGACGTGCAGGATCAACAAGACCAGCCAGCCGGTGAACCAGGGCCGCAGCGTGCATTCGGGGGCAGGCCGTCCTGCGAACGCCGCACTGGCCCGGGCGCAGCACCAGGCGCCCAGCACGCACCACAGCACCAGCGCGAAGAGCAGCATGCCGGAGCCGCGGCTGTACACGCCGCCGGTGGCAAACAGCGACAGGCTGCCGTAACTGGTTGAATTGAACGAAAAGAAAATTGCCAGGTAGACATAGGCCAGGACCCGGGGCGCCACCAGGCCCACGCCGATGCCCAGCACGGCCAGCAAGGCAATGGCTGCCACGGCCATGAAAGGAAGGGAGAAAAACAGCCAGGAGAGAATGTCGGCCATCGCGGCGCTTACCGGTTGGCCTGGCTGGTGCGGGATGGCCCGGCGGCTGCCGCGCTCGCCATAGCCGCGGCCGGCGCCTGCGCCGCACTGGCGTTGCCCAGGAGGCGCGTGCGCGCCTGCGGCGTCAGGGCCGCCAGCATGGCGTGGGTAAACGCATCCTGGACCCGGTAGGCGGCGCCCGGGTCGGGATCGATGGTGGACACGCGCACCAGCATGCCGTCGGGGATCTTGCCGGACAGGCCGTATGCCAGCATCTGGAATTTCTGCGCGAAGCCGGCCCGCGTGGCCTGGTCGCCGACGGTAATCCAGTAGGTGATGGGTTCATTGCGCACATCGGCGCGCGCGACCAGGCGTTTCACCGGTAACTGCCCGAAGCCGGACGCCAGCACGCCCTCGCCTTTCTGGACGATTTGAAAACCCTGGGCCACGTAACACACTTCCGGCAGATGCAACTGCAGCGCCTTGCTCTGGTCGCCGCCGTACGCAATCGACAGCATCACGCGCTGCCCGTTGGCGTCGATGTAGGTCCGTCCCAGGGTCTGGTCGTAGATCCGGTCCAGTGCAGCCTGGCTGTCCGGGTTGGCCGCGACCGGCGCCAGCGAGGCATCGACCGACCATCCGGCAAACTGGGTCGGAATCGCGGCAGCCAGGTCGAACCGTTCGCGCGCCTCCGCCAGCCGCGTGCCGGGCGTGAGCGCGCGCGTGCCCAGGGCCGTCAGCACCATCGCCGCGCCCAACAGCAAATTGATCCGCAACTGGCGGGTCATGGCGCCCGACCCTGTTCTTGGTTTGCCAACGCGCGCCGGCGCACGTGCCACTGCAAGGCAGAGTCGGCTGCCATGATCAGCAGTAGCGCCGTCAGGAACAGCACGATGCCGGCGAACCCGTGCAGGAAGCCTTGCCCGGCAGCCGAGCCCGCGTGATACGTGATCAGCGTCAGCACGATGACGCGGATGACGTTGGCGGCAAACGAAATCGGCACGATCAGCAGCGCCAGCACCACATTGCGCACGCCTGACGTGTGGGGTTTCAGGTTCAGGTAGAACAGCCCGAGCGCTTCGAGCGTGAGCAGGGTCTGCAGTCCGGCGCAGGCGTCCGCCACCAGCAACTGGTACTGGCCGATCTGCAGGATGACGCCCGCGCGGCTGATCGGGTAGCCCACCGCATACAGCAACTGCTCGGTCACGAACGACACCGCCATTTTCATGGGGAGCGTCAGGGCCGCCACGATTTCTCCGGGCAGCGGAATCATGAACAGCATGAAGAAGAAAGCGAACCAGGTCGCACGCAGCGAAGCGGCGCCGCAGGCCAGCCAGATCAGCGCTGCCAGCAGAACGGGGATGGCGCCGATCTCGAACATCAAAATCTGCTGCGAGCGGCCCAGTATGTACAACACCAATCCCACGAACAATGGCGCGGCAGCGGCCCGCGGCGCCCCACCCGGCACGGCCGCCGCGCTAATCGCCGGCCATTTGCGCCAGACCAGCCAGAGTGCCAGGCCCAGGATGATGGGACCGTGGCCCTGCTCCTCGGTCGACCATGGGCCATGCAGCAAATCGTTCAGCGTTGGCACGAACAACAGCGCGAGGCCCGCCCACACGGGCCACCACTGCCCTGCCGCGGCACGCAGCCGGTTGGGCAAAGCCGTCGGCAGCGCCAGCGCTTGCGGGACGTCGGGCATTATTCCTCCACCAGCACCGAGCCGATCACGGCGACGTGCGCGCTGGCCATTTGCCGCGCCAGGCGCTTCAAGGCGGACACCGGCGTATGGTCCTTTTGCGCCACCAGCAAGGCAGCGCCCGCATGCGCCGCCACGGCCAGTGCTTCGGCCCCGTGGCTGGTCGGTGCGATGTCGTACAGCACCACGTCATACAGGTTGCCCAGTTGCGCGTGCAACGTGGCAAAACTGGCGCGTTCCAGCAACTCCTGCGGATTCGGGGGCACGGTGCCGGAGGCCAGCAGCGAAAGGGTGCTGAAGCCGGGAACCGTGGCGATCGCATCCAGGCCGGCCCGGCCTGCCAACATATCGGACAGTCCCGCCCATGATTGTACGGGCCGGGAGACATCCGGCGTTGCGGAATCGGTCTGGGTAGCGGGATGGAGCGCGCGCTGCGCTACGCCCTGCGCGTGCAGGCCGAACAGCATGTTTTGCACGCCATGACGCAGGTTGGCGTCCACCAGCAACGTGCGCTGTCCCAGTTGCGCGAACACCAGCGCCAGATTGGCGGCCAGCACGCTGCTGGCGTCGCCCTGTCCCACGCCGCTGACGGCCAGCGCGTGCTGGCCGGCCCCGAACCAGCGCAACAGCAACTGGCTGCGGATGGCGCGCAGCGTGTCGCCCTGGACGCCGGCCGGGTGGTAGGCCGCCACCAGCCTGGGCGACAGTGCGCTGTCCCCGCGCGCAGCCAGCGGGTAAGCAAACTGGCGCGCGATGGCGGCATCGACGTCTTCCTCGTTGACCAGGCCCATGCGCATTGCGGCTTCCCCAAAGCGCAGGCCCAGCTCATGCTGGGTGCGGGCGACGCGTTCGGCGTTGTCGGCCGTCAGTTTGCCGGCCTGCTGCAAGAGCTGGCCGATGCGCGTGGCCACGGACTGTTCGGCAAATGGCGCGGCAAATACGGCCGCAGCCGCAGCGCCATCGGCTGCGGGCAATGGTGTGGCGCGGTCGTGCGCGGCACTGCCGGTGGCGCCGGCCGCGCCGTCGGGACCGAATGTCGATGGTAAAGGTGCATGCATGGATGGGCTCCGGTTCAGGTCAGACGCAGGCGGCGTGGCAACAGGGACGCCAGCTTGCGTGGCGGCGTCGGGCCCCAGTTGATCGTCCCCAGCAGCGGCACCGTGTCCAATGCCAGCAAATCGTCGCCGGAGCGCACCGGCCGGCGCTGCAGTTCGCGCGCCAGCGCTGCCGTCACGCCCAGGACGGTGCCGATGATGAACGCCGCCAGCGTATTGAGCAGCACCCGCGGCCCCGACGGCTCGAGCGGGGCCACTGCGGGATTGAGGATGGCGATATCGGATTGCTCCGATTGCGCCTCGATCCGGGTCTGGAACGCACGCGTCGACGCGGCATCGAACGCGCGCTGGGCGCTGTCGAGGTCCTTGATGAGGACGCCCAATTCGTCGCGCGTGCGATTCAGTTCCAGCACGCGGGTGTGCTGCTGCGCCAGCGCCTCGCGCAGTGCCTGTTCGCGCTGGCGCAGCACATCGGCATTGCTGCCGACGCTTTGCGCCACGGTCCCCATTGCCGATTGCAACTCCGCGCGCAGGCGCGCCAGTTCGGCCTGGCCCGACTGGTACTGCGGATGGTTGCGCGCCAGCCGCTGGGAGACGTCGGCAAAGCGCCCTTCGGCCGCAGCCAGGCTGATGCGCAGGTTCTGGATCAGCGCATTGTTGGCGACGTCCGGCGATGCGCCCCCGGAACCCTTGGCCACCTGCTGGCGCGACGCCGCCTCCATCACGGCCGACTGCGTCGCCACCAGTTGCGCCGACAGGTCATTCAGGCGCGACAGTTCGATATCGATGCGGTTGTTGTCGAGGCTGACGATCCCTTTTTGCTGCTGGTATTTGGACAGGCGCGACTGGGCGGTTTCGACGTTGTCGCGCAATTGCCGCGTCTGCTCGCCGAAATACACTGCCGTTTTTTTCATGGGCTCGGTTTTCAGGCCCACGCTGGCGCGCTGGTATTCTTCCGCGAACGCGTTCGCCACCACGGCGGCAAACTGGGGATCGGCCCCGGAAAAACTGATGTCGACGACGCTGCTTTCGCGCGATGGCAGGATATCGAGCTTGCGGCGCAGCAGGTCGGCCAGCCAGTCGCGCACCGCCCCGCGCCCGTCGGTGGCCGCCATGAACTGTTCCCGCACGGCGGGACTGCCGGCCAGTTTCAGGCTGTCGACGACACGCAGCGCCACATGCTTGCTGCCGATGATGTCGATCTGGGTCGCCATATACCCTGGCAACAACTGGCCTGGCGTGGTGACGCCGGTCAGCGGATCGACGCCCTTGTAATTGAGCAGCACCGACGCCGTCGCCTTGTAGGTGCTGGACTGGACCAGGTTGACGGCCAGTGTCAGCAGCACCGTGGCGGCCAGCACACCGAGGATGAGTTTGCGGCGCGCCAGCAGGATGAACATGAATTGACGGGCATTCATTGCAGTTCCTTGTCTTGATCAGGAGAAGGTCGGCCAGGTGCGGTTCAGAACCAGCTCTCGCGGACCGTGATCACGTCATCGACCTGGACCGTGTCGCTCATCGTCGCTTCGATGGTGATGGTATGGCCCGCCGCATCGCGGCGCGTGATGCGCAAGCCGCGCAGGCTGCCGCGCGGGCTCAGGCCGCCACCAGCGGACAACGCCTGCTGCAGCGTCATGGCGCGCTCCAGCCGGAACGGGCCGGGCCGCTGCACTTCGCCGACGATGTAGGCGCGCGGCGCCCGCTCCACATAAATGACATCGCCGCCGGCGACATCGAGGTCGCCCGCCAGCTCGCCCTTCCTCACCATGTCGACCACGTCGAGGGTGTCGCGCTGCGCCACGCCGTTGCGCGTGCGTACCAGGCTGACGACGTCGCCGCCGTCGATGCCGATTCCCCCCGCCATGGCCAGCAGGTCCAGCACCTTGCGCTTGCCTTCGATGGGGTAGCGACCTGGACGGTTGACCTGGCCCAGCACCGACACTTGCTGGCTGGCCAAGTTGGTGATGATCATGTTTACCTGCGGTTTTTTCAGAAAGCCGCCGCTCTCGAGCAGGTTGGCGATCTTGCGCTCCGCTGCCGCAACCGCCAGCCCGCCCACGCCGACCTGGCCAAGCAAGGGAAAGGTGATGGTGCCCGCTTCGCTGACCCGGGTTTCGACGCCCATGTCGGGACTGCCGTAAATGCCGATGCGCACCACGTCGCCCGGTCCCAGCAGTACTTCGGCGGCCCCCGCCACCCCGACCGACAGCAGCAAGGTGGCAGTGATCATCCAATGGCGCAATCGCAGCATGTTCATCCTCCGTTATTTCAGGCCCGCGACGCCGCGCTCGAGCGCGGCATTGGCGGCAGTGTTGGTCGTGGCGCCGGCGGGTGGCGTCGCTGCCGGCGCAGCAGGCGTGGCCGGTGCGGCCGCCTGCGTCCCGGCCGCCGGTGCGTCCGTGAATTCCTTGTTCAGGTACTCGATCTTCGCATCGGCGCGCAAGCGCGCCAGTTCATTGCTGGCCGACTCCTTCTGGCGCTGCTTGATGAGGAACTGTTCGATCTGCGGGCGAGCCACCGCCAGCGTCACGGGCGCATCCTGTACCTCGCGCAAGGCGATCACCAGCGCGCGTGCGCCTTCCTGCACTGCAAACACCTGGCCTTCGCGCATGGCCAGCAATCTCGTTGCCAGCGCCGGCGCCAGGTCGGCCGTGCTGCGCGTGACATGGCTGCGCCCCACTTGTACCTTGTTCGCATCCAGCCAGCCCGTCACGTCCTCCAGCGACCTGGCGTTGTCGACAACCTGCTTCAGATCGGCTGTCAATGCGCCTGCAGGCAATTGCAGCTGGTCCATCGCGAACTGTTTGCGCGTGCCGAAAAATTGCGGATGGGCGTTGTAGTACGCCTCGACTTCGGCGGCGGTCGGCTGCGCCAGGTTACCGATGTGCTTTTGCAGCCAGGCCTGCGCGATGATCAATGCGCGGGCCCGTTCGATCGCCTGCATGACTTTGGGATCGCGGTCGAGTTTTTCGCGCGCCGCTTCGGCCTGCAGCAACTGGCGGTCGATCAGTGCCTGCAGCAACTGCTTGCTGGCCGCCTGTTCGTTGGCGGCCTTGACGCCGGCCCGCGCCAGTTCGTCGTTCAATTGCATGACGGTGATTTCGACACCGTTGACGCTCACCAAAGCCTGGCCAGGCGGCGCTTCAGCCTGTTTGTCGCCGCACGCGGCCAGCGCCAACGCGCACGTGGCCAGCGCGAACAAGCGCTTCAGCATGATGCCTCCACGGCCTGTGGCACGGTGGCGAGGCTGGCCAGATAGGCCGCGTACGCGCGGCGCAGGCCGACCGACAGCGGCGTGCTGGCGCTCCATCCCAGCTGCGTGAGCCGCGAGACATCGAGCAGCTTGCGCGGCGTGCCGTCGGGTTTGCTGGTGTCGAAGGCGATCGCGCCGTCGTAACCCACCACGTCGGCGATCAGGCGCGCCACGTCGGCGATGGTGATGTCGTCGCCGCTGCCGACGTTGATATGCGAATGCATCGGCAAGGTGTGGCTGGCGTACTCGGCCCTGGCCAATTCCATGACGTGCACGCTGGCGGCGGCCATGTCGTCGACGTACAGGAATTCGCGGCGCGGCTGGCCGCTACCCCAGATGACCACCTGCCCGGCGCCGCCCGTCTTGGCTTCGTGGAAGCGCCGCATCAGTGCGGGAATCACGTGGCTGTTGTCGGGGTGGTAGTTGTCGCCCGGGCCATACAGGTTGGTGGGCATGACGCTGCGAAAATCGGTGCCGTACTGGCGGTTGTAGCTTTCGCACAGCTTGATGCCGGCAATTTTCGCGACGGCATACGGTTCGTTGGTCGGTTCGAGCGCGCCGTTCATCAGGAATTCTTCGCGGATCGGCTGCTGCGCCAGGCGCGGGTAGATACAGGACGAACCGAGGAACAGGAGTTTGTCGACACCGTGGCGCCACGCTTCGTGGGCGACATTGGCCTGCACCATCAGGTTGTCGTAAATGAATTCGGCGGGATAGGTGTTGTTGGCGTGGATGCCGCCGACCCGGGCGGCGGCGAGGTACACCTGGTCGATGTGTTCGTCATCGAAGAAACGCCGTACGGCAGCCTGCTCGGTCAATTCGAGTTCGGCATGGCTGCGGGTGACGATGTCCTGGTAGCCGCGCGCGCGCAGTGCACGCACGATGGCCGAGCCGACCAGGCCGCGATGGCCGGCGACATACACACGGGGTTGCGAGGCTGTCATCGGGTTCCCTCCCACGATTCAATTGGCCGGCTGGCAATGCGTGGACGCCGGCAGGTCTGGTTGATCGTAGAAGAACCGCACCTCGCTTTATTGATGCACCTCCGGTGCGCTGAAAACTTCCGGACCGTGCGTCCGTGACGGCGCCGTTTAGTGCGCGTTTTGTTGGGTGATTACCACTTTGACGGTTTTCACGATGATCCACAGGTCCAGCCACAGCGACCAGCTGCGCAAGTAATCGAGGTCGTAGCGCACGCGCGCCTGCATCTTGTCCAGCGTTGACGTTTCGCCACGCAGGCCGTTGACCTGGGCCCAGCCGGTGATGCCCGGCTTGACCTTGTGGCGCAGCATGTAGCCCTTGATCAGTTTGCGGTATTGCTCGTTGTGCGCGACTGCATGCGGGCGCGGCCCGACGATGCTCATGCGACCTTGCAGCACGTTCCAGAACTGCGGCAATTCGTCCAGCGAGGTGCGGCGCAAAAAGGCGCCGATGGGCGTCAGGCGGGCGTCGCGCGCGCGCGCCTGGGTGATCTCGCCGCCATCCTCCACCACCGTCATCGAGCGGAATTTGTAGACCACGATCTCGTCGCCATACAAGCCGTAGCGGCGCTGGCGAAAGATCACCGGGCCGGGCGACGTGACGCGCACGCACAGCGCCACGGCCAGCATCAGCGGCGAAATGAATGCCAGGATCAGCAGCGCCAGCACGATGTCGCTGATGCGCTTGACGACGCTGTTGACGCCCACGAACGGCGTCTCGCGGATGGCGATCACGGGCATGCCGCCGACGTTGTCGAAGCGGGCCTGCATCAGGTCGAAAATGTACACGTCCGGCAGGAAATACACGGACGCGGTGGTGTCTTCCAGTTCGTCGATCAGGCGCCGGATGCGCGGCTGGGCCGACAGCGGCTGGCTGATGAAGATCATCTTGATCTGGTGCGTGCGCACGTATGCGGCCACTTGCGCCATGCGCCCGAGCACGGGATGCAGCGTCGCGGCGCCATGGCGCAAATCGATGCGGTCGTCGAAATAGCCGCGCACCTGCATCAACAATTCGGGCTGGCGTTCGCACACGCTGGCGAACTTGACGCCCACTTCATTGACCCCCACCACCACGGCCGAGCGCATCTGCGTGCCGCGCGCGTCGGGATGGCGCGCCGTGCCGCGCCAGGCGCGCACCGCCAGGTGGCTGGCAATGAGCAGCAGCGGCGTGCACCAGGCCCAGGTGGCGAGCACGCGCGCGTCGAACGCATAGGCCAGTCCGCTGGCGCGTCCCAGCAACCACAGGAAGCCGCAACTGAGGGCCCAGCCGACGATGACGGCGCGCCCGTAGGCCAGCATGCGGCCGCTGCGCCAGGCGCGGTACGGGTCGACGTGCTGGTAGATGGCGGACGAGACGAAAAACGCCAGGATCATCAGCACCAGCGCGTAACCGTTGAACGGTTCGCCATAGGCCAGGCAGCAGCCGTACAGGCTGCCCATGACGATCAGCGGATCGAGCACCCGCCGGAAAAACGATAGCAGGGGAAGATCGTTGACGGTCATCGGAGCAATCAGAACGTGATGTTTGCGTTGATGCCGACGCTGGTCGAACGAAACGCGCCGATGCCCAGCGCGCGCGAGCCGCTCCGCACCTGGTTGGCGAGCGTGACGCCGAGTTGCATCTTGCGGGTGGGCGTGTAGCGCAGGTTCAGGGCGGCCGTGCGCAAGGAATCGTCCAGGTCGACGTTGCCGAAGGATGCGGGCAGCGCAATGCGGGCGCTGTAATCGCGCTGTTCGAACGACGCGCTGGCGCTGGCCTGCACCTTGGCCGTGGCCTGCCACGCGGCAGCGATGCTGGCGCCGCGGTTGAGCGTATAACTGACGACGCTGCTTTCGATCGGGGCAAAATCGCGCCAGATGGCCCCATCGACACTGGTCTTGGCGCTGGCCGCGTAGGCCACCGCCAGGCGCCCGGTCAGGCCGCTGACCTTGTTCGGCCCGAACGCATCCTGGCTGCGCGACGTGCGCCCGGCCAGCAGGCTGACCGTGGTTTTGGCGCTGGCCAGCCAGTTCACGCGCAGGCGCACCTCATCCTGTTCAAAATCGTCGGTGGCCAGCGCGAACGGCCGCCGGAACGGGTAGCGCCCTTCCAGGCGGCGCAGCACCAGGCCGGCTTCGCTGCCGCTGCGCGCCACGTAATCGATGCCGCCTTCGACGGCGCGCTCGCGCCGGTTGTTGGGCCGCTGGCTGAATAATTCATAGCTGTAGCGGTCTTCCCGGAAGCCGGTGCGCACGCGCCAGCTGGGATGCAGGCGCCAGGCGCCGTCAAAAAATTCACTGCGCTGGACGCGCAGGTTCCGTTCGCTCGTGCGCAGGTCCGTGTACGGCGCCAGCAGCTCGACATAGGTGGCGCCAAGGCGGCCTTCGAACTTGTTGCCGACTTGCCAGTGCCAGGTGGCGCGGGCGTCCTTGCCGTCGTAATCGAGCTGGGAAAAATGCGCGAAATTGACCTGCGAGACCTGGACGCTGGCCTGGATGCGCTGGCGCCCGTACAGGTGGTCGAACGAGGCGCCGGCGTCGACCTGGCGCCAGTTGTCGCTGCGCTGGCCACCGTAGCCGGGATCGTCGTCGGGGACGCGCAACAGGTTGTCGTCGTGATGCCAGCTGACGCCGGCGTTGACGTGGAACCCGTCGTCGGCGGCGCGCGCAAGGCCGCTGGCGACGAGCGCCAGCAGCAAGGGAGACAAGTGAAACCACCGGGACGCGCGCATGTTTTTTCTCTCGAAAAAATGTTGCGCCCGGCGCCGGGATCACCAGTAAGACCACTCTCCCGTCATTACCACCCATACGCCGAGCATGCCATTCGTCACAGCATGGGCCAGGATGGGTGACCAGATTGTGCGATGGCGCATGAACAGCACGCTGTAGGCCACGCCAGCAACAATACCGGCCAGCCATAAATTGTGTTCAAAGCCGAACAGCACCACGGAAATGACAAACCCGCGAAGGCCCGCTTGCGCCGGATCAAGACGCAAAAAATCCGGTTTGTCGATCCAGCGCATGACGAACGAGCGCCAGAACAGTTCTTCCATGATCGGCACGACCAGTGCCGCGCCGGCAATGCGGATCACCACGAGCGGCCAGTCGATGGCGCCGTTGGTGCGCGGATCGAAGCCGGCGGACTCGCCAACGACCATCCAGCCGGCGTGCAGGTTGATCCACAAGAAAAAGACGGCCACGCCGCCGGCAATGGCCGTCAGCGCCACGCGGGCCGATGGCAGCCCCACTTTGAGTTCGGTGTAGTCGCGCCAGAACATGGCGAGCAGGACGGCCACGGTGGCCGCCTTGACGGCATACAGCCAGCGCAG
>Ga0247816_10001364_pt1 | contig 12035 bp, 23 predicted proteins | sample UWRJL209509C1_FD_179930 | JGI IMG/M metagenome (GOLD analysis project Ga0247816, IMG submission 179930) | Plant litter microbial communities from Arlington Agricultural Research Station in Wisconsin, United States - UWRJ-L209-509C-1 | ecosystem: Environmental > Terrestrial > Plant litter >...
TTTTCGTATGATTCATGTTTTATGACAGTTAATAATGGTTTTGATTTTTTAGTTTTATCTTTAAACATATATTTTATAATTCAAAGTCTCCTATGTTATTATCCTGTGTAGCTGGGTCTTTGCTAAAATCAACTGGCTTTGGTCTCATTCCACCTGTAATAGCCTGTGGTGGCACATGCTCTCTCGTATCATCATCTTGTGTATCATCAATTGCAAACAATCCATTAAGTGCATATTTACGAGCGTACGATGAAGTAGCTCCTGTTACTTGAGCTGGTGACATCATAGGTGATGTATCTGCTTCTCGTGCGTATGCTGTTGTAGATAACCAAGTAACTCCTGCTTCATCTTCTTCTCCTGTGGTTTTAAGTGTTGCTGTTGCTTTCACATAATATCTGTCCCCAATGTTTACAATTTCATCATCTAGCATAAGAATACCTTTGTCTCCTAGTAAAGGCTTAACCATTTCTACAATATCCTCTGCACTTCGTGATTTGTATTTCACATTAGGATTTGATTGTTTTGGTACTTTAAGTTTTTGTTGTATTTCGTTAAGTAATTTCATATAAGTTTTATTTGATTATGTATAAATCTAGCAATGCTAGTTTAGAGACACATAGTTCTCAATGTCCCTAAACCAACATTCTAGTTGGGTTTCTCCATTAAAAATCCATTGAGCCATAACATAAAGTGTCTGAATGAGTTTTTATACTTTTCTGCCTCTTCTACAGATTCAAGGTCTTGCTTATCAATATACCTACAATAGTCATCAAACAAATATGTTAAGTTTTCTTGTACAATGTCTTTCATATTAGTAAATTGTTAATTTATTCATTTCCTCATCTGATAATCTAGGCATAGCTACATACTGCATAAGTCTGATGTATTCATCTTCTAATGCTTGATATGCTACACGTAATGATTCTCTTGTATCTTTCTTCATTCTCTTCGCAAGTTCAGAGAGTTTAGAAGAGTATGTATTAAGTTGTATTGTGATTGAAGTGTTCATATAAGTTTATTGATTAAATTCTTTATTATGCTGTTCAGCTGACTCACCTCTCAATTTTTCTTCATTTAATATTATTGCTTGAAGTCTTTTGATTGATTTTATCGGTTTATCCGGGTACATTTTATTTACAAGTATCAACATCAACTCCAGTTTTTCTTTATCCCATATACGTCTTGTTGTTTTAGTCTTCATATAAGTTTTGTATTTATTATTAATGCCTACTCTTTAAGTGTATACTAATCTTGTAATAATGCAAGCATAGTTATCCCCAATCCTATTCCTCTATACCTAGTCTTCTTTTAATTTCATCCAGTGTCTTTTCATCATGAGGAAATACATATTGAGTGAGGAATACTATTATTCCCTTAAGTGTATCCACCTCCTCTCTAAGTTCTTTTAGTTGTTGTGTGTTTGTCATTTTAAGATACTACATACATTATAAATGCTAATACTATCCACCACTGGCTATATCCAAAATATAGGATGAAAGCTGTGAACAAAAAGGTTGCTAATAAATCTATCGGTTTTGTTTTCATATATTTTGTTTAATTAAAATCCTCTAATAATCTTAAGCATAGCCTCACTCTTCTTTCGCATTTCCTCTTTTTGGTCGATAGTGTAAGCATCACGCTCTTTCTTTAATAATTCTGCATCCTCTCGTTCTTTCTTAGCTACAGCTTCCTTTTGAATCTCATATTGTATCTCTCTATCAAGCTTTCTCTTTGCATCGAATACATCCTGTAAGTTACGCAGTAGTTCACTAGGCTTCAATACCTTTCCAAATATCTTACCTGTCTTTGTAGGCTTTAGAGATGCGTTATATGTTGGTAGGTAAGCAATGACAAGAGGTAGTTTATCTTTTAATTGCTTATGAAGAGTAAGTACATCTCTTCTTTCTGTTTTGTTACCGTAGAGTTTAGCTACTCCCATGTTGATAGGCTCAAATAGTTTGATTGTTTCGCAAACGAGTTTATCATTATGTTTTTTAACAGCATTATCGAGGTTATCTTGTATTGATTTTGTTTTTTTACCAGACTGAAGCTTTGTTACTAATTCACTCATTACGTCATTTGGTATTCCAGTAGTTGTAAGTTTTCCTTCTGGCATTTGAGTTCCTACAACCTGATAGAAGTTTATATTATTCTTTTTCATATAAATTTTATATTATTCCAATGCTCGCTGCTTTGTAGATTAGTGAGTAAATTCCTATAATTATTATCATAAATGCTGTCCATATGATTATTGTTTTCATATAAGTTTATTCAGTTCTTTTTGTAATTCATTCATAGCTTCTGTTGGGTCTTTCTTTGTTATTTTTACATTATTAGAAGTTTTCATTCTTGTGTTACCCTTTTCATCTACATAATTCTCCGTATCTCTTGGACTACCAACAGCTGTATATGTATCCCCTTTTCGTGTAAGTCTATTAAAGTGTAATCCCATTTCTTGTATTATCGTTCCTATTGATTTCATATATGTTTTTTTGTTATTACTTGATAAGTTGGCGTAAGAAGACTAAAAGCCTATGGAGTACATAAGATTCATTTAGTTAATACTGCTATTGAGCAGCGACGGTTTTCTCTCCGATTAACTGCAACCCCACTATCTGGTCGTCAACCGTGAAGTACGGAACGCAGTGTGTTTTCTAGCCTAGGGTATTTCATGCAAGCTAGAAGTGACTCTTGATAACTTGGCGGATAGAATGCTGTCTATCACATCTGCTATAAAGTACCTGTAATTTAACTCGGCATCCAATAGAGGGCTTACAAGTTTCGCCTGACCACATCTATCAGTATTCAGCTTGTAGATTTAAAAAAAACTTCCAGTGAGTGACAAGTTCGTATTTCTACGCCTATCAACCTCTGGAAATTTTCTTGAAAGATTATTTTTTTGAAGTTAATAGGCTCACTGGTAAATTAATTTCTTAACCTACTCTTATAGTTTACTTTCTTTTCACTTCAAATGTCAAATGTACGATATCCCCAATTTGCAACATAGCAAGCACTTGCAATAATGTCAACACCTTGCAATAATTTAAGAGTGAAAAACGATTTCATTAAACAACATCATGATGCAAGTGAACAAATACTTCATTTCTTCATTAAAAAGTATTTTGGTAAAATAGAAGAACAACAGTTTTACTGGATAGGTTCTCAAGTTGGAGCAGTTGCTCATATTAATGACCACTTCTTTGATTTACTAGAAATGATTGAGTTTATGAAATACTCTGCCTCTCGGAAACAACTGTTTGACTATTACGACTATGCTTTGAATGAAGAAGAACAAGACCGAACTCCACTACCATTTAGATTTTATAAAAAGAACCTTAGAAAATAATGAAAACAAAAACTAAAAAGAAATACCCTAAGTATGTTTACGTACACCAGTTCTATAACAGGATAGATAAGCTTATTAGAAGGTTCGAAAAGGTTGTAGGCAGAACTGTTATATTTAACCTTGAAGTAAGGAAATGAAAACATACTCTTTTTGGATATACAGAGATGATAAGACTCCTAAAGAGAAATACTTTGACCCTAAGAAACCTGGAAAGATGACTAACGGTGTAAAGATTGTTAAGGTTGATAGCCTGTATACAGACGCAAAACTTAAAAAACTAGGATATTTAAAAAAGAAATGACAATTACTTTGCTAGGAGAACCAAAGAGTACTCAACACATTTACAAGATGACTTGCAGAGGGCGTTTTGCCTCAATGTACATGTCAAAAGAGGGTAAGATGATAAAGGATTCATATATTCTTCAAAGTAGGCTTAAATGGGCAAATAAACCCGTTACAGGCGATGTTACAGTGTATATTAAACTCTATTTCGGCACTAAAAGGAAAGCTGATATTGATAACTTTGGGAAACTGCTTTTGGATAGTCTAACGGGTATAGTTTGGGAGGATGATAGTCAGATTCAGAAGATGACTGTTGAGAAGCATTATGATAAGTTGAATCCTAGAATAGAAATTGATATAGTTTAAATAGGAATGTAAGACCTCTCATGTTGGGCTACCGAATGGCGGCTTGTTAAAGTGAGAGGCTTTTCTATTGTGTAATATGTAATAGTGTGGTACGTTATCTTACATAGGTCGATAACTATCTTGGCTAGTCCAAGTAAAGCGTACGAACGTATAGAAACGAAGAAACACCCTCTTACCTAGAAGTTTGAAAGGGTGTTTTGCTTTGTCTATATTCACGGAAAGGTTCCAACCTGTCTTACGACTGATTTGCCTTATTGATTATTCGGCAAGCCCCAACGAATATAGACTCCGAAATTACGATATACAGACCCATAGAGTTTGTATGAAGTGATTGTATCATAAAAGAAAACTCCATGTTGGGGCATGGAGTAATGTGTTATTTACTGAAATAGATAAGAACAATGAGAAAGAGTATCAAAGCTATAACTATGGCAGGTTTAAGGGTATTCATTGGCTTTTCAGATAGGTAATCATCGGGTAGATTTTCTGACCACGATTTAAAGCTATTTGGATTTCTTTTCATATCCGAGTTCTTTCTTTTGAAGTTGTTTAAGACGCGATGTAGGTGGGTTGTATTGAGGCTTCCAGAGGACGGGAGGATTAATCTTTCTCATAATGTACTGGGTTAAGGAACCTCTGTAAGTATATCAATAAAAATAAAGAGACACCACTTTAGTGCCTCTTTACCCTTGTATGAAATCTTATCTATATGCTGCAGGGAAACTTATATGAAGAGAAACCCTGCTTCTTTAATTTATCAAAAGAACCCAGAGAATGCAAGCACTTCCGAGTTCTATGACCGAACCCCTACTTTCATAGGGACGTTTGTCTACCGTATCATATATAAAAAACAAAAACCACCTTTTAAGGGGCGGTAGTTGTTATCAACGAGTAAACCCGAAGATTTCTTTATCTTACTGTATATCGTCTGAAGATGCAAGTGCTATATCAGGGTTTGACATTGCAGCTGCTTCAACCTTCTTATCTGCTGATCTGTCCACTGTACGTACTACAGTGAAAGCAATACTTAATAGTCCTAGAAACTTACCTAGAGTCACATACCATGCCTGTGTAGGAAAGTTAGGGTCTACTAGAGTAACACTAGCTGAAGTGATTACGTTTGACCAGAAGGCGTTAGAAGTTAAGAATGCAAATTTTGGATTCATATATTTTATTGATTAATTATTAATTATTTACCTGGTCTGATTCCTCCATAGGCTCCTGCATCTAATGCTGTAGGGTCTATGAACTGAGGTGGTAAAGGTGTTCCTGCGGTATGTACAGGGGTTTTAGCTGTCTGACCTCCATTAACAAGAACTCGAATAAGTTCTATCTTCTTATCTTCTGGAAGTTCAAGTGCAGCGATTGCTTGTATTGCTTGAATCATATTATAGGTTAATCCAAGGTGTTGTACTTCCTCGAATGATTCCAATTAGTCTGATTACAAGTGAAATTGCAAGTACAGCTAATAGGAGCTTGATAATGATTGCTGGAATAACAAGTCCGATAAGACCGATTACCCATACAATTACGTAGAATACTATTGCTAAGATTAGGATTTCTACTAAGAATGATAGGATTGCTGATAACATGTGATTGTGTATTTAATTTATAATTGATACACTAATATTGTACCACCTGTGGTATAAATTATAAACCTTGTACATGATATTCTTTCCCTTTACTTACAAGGTTGGGGGACGGAATATCGTGGTAATTTGAAAACATCATGAAGAAGACATTTATATGTAAGAAATGTGGAAAACAATCAACCTGTTTTCCTTGTGAAAGAGGAATATTCTGTAGTGCAAAATGCAACCTAGAGAACATGAGAAAGCCTAGAAATGAATATGTAATTGAAGGAAACACAGCAAAGATTTTTATCAAAGACACATACGCTCTAATAGATTTAAAAGATTTAGATATGATTATGGAGCATAGATGGCATATTGCTAGGAGAGGTTATGCAATGAATGGATTATGGCGAGGTAGAAGACAATTTATGCACCATTACATAATTCCCAAAACAGAAGGAATGCATGTTGACCATAAGAATAGAAATAAACTAGATAATAGAAGAGAAAACCTTCATCTTGTAAGTAGTTTAGAAAATGTACTCAACAGAGGATTAAACAAAAATAATACATCTGGTTTTAAGGGTGTTAGATGGAACAATAGAAAAGGAAGAACACCTAAATGGGAGGCAAAGATATCTGTTAATTATAAGACTATTACCCTAGGTATGTTTGATTCTTTAGAAGACGCAATAAAAGCTCGACGTGATGCCGAGCTTAAGTATTGGGGTAAACATTACGATTAAATTAAGTCGTACATGTATACTTGCAGTTTCAATTTATCTTTATATCTTGCTAACCAAGATTGATACGTGAAGTTTTGCTTCTGTTTACCATCACTTGAAGAATTAGATATGATTCTCGATGCATCAATGAAGCTGCCCACATGGCCGACACGAGTATTGCTTTCTGTGGGACTAATGATAATAGTTCCTCTTTTTGGAGTTGAAGTAGGTTTAAATTTTTTTGGGTTTGCCTTAAATATTTTATCTAGTTCAATTGTACTGAGAGTATTACTTAATCTTTCACCAAAAGCTTCCTCATAAAGACAGATAAATGACTCAACACAGGCTGTGTTATCTACGCTACGGTCTGTAGGAGATATATCGATATTTAATAGACTTTCTGATATTGCGGCCAATATCTCTGTCTTAGTGTTTGTCATTAAGTTAATCTTTCGTCTTGTTTGACTGGCAAGATTACCTACACTAGGTGTAATGAAGTGTTCCTTTTGAAACTTAGCTAGAGCTGATTGGGTCAGTGGGCCATAAAAACCGGAAGGTTTAAAATCACCGTACCCTTCTTTTTCAAGAAATACTTGTAGATCGTATACATCACTGTATGGAATCTTACTTTGACTTCTGTTTTTAGTTAATACTTTCATTATTTTACTTTTATATTATTCTTTTGCATGTATATATGAGATTCACAAGCTTCTCCGTCATTATCTCCATCTAGTCGTTGATATTGTTCTTTTCCAGTATCAAATGCTTTCTGAGCTTGTTCCTGTGACTTAAAGTCTCTACACCAGTAGACTTTTGAATCAGCTGCGAGATACATTCCATATCCTGCAGATAGAAGAAGTACGATGACTGTTGCGAGGACTAATACCCCTAGTAATACTTTAGAGTATGCCTTGAACATTAGAGTGAAGAAGAACTTGCAGATGTCATAGCTGCTGGAGCTACACATCCCTCAACTGTAGGGTTTTTAATACAATACATCTCTGCTGACATATATTGTAGGATATTAACTGTTGGTACGTCTACTGTAGTAGTACCGTTATTTACTTGAATCGTTGATGATGAGATATCTAGAGTTGAAGTAGCGTATGGAGTTACAGTATTGATTTTTGTATTTAAAGTTCCGATTGTAATAGCGAAAATTATAGTAAGAACTACGATGATTGCTAATGTTATTTTGTTTATTGTTGTCATATATCAATTGTATTATTGTTTTCGTCTTTTGGCAAAGATTCATATTTTGATAATCTTGTAGATAGATTGCCAACTTGATGTCTAAGAGTGCCAACTTCCGTTTTAAGCTTCTTATTCTCCTGTTGCTCTTTTTCGAGTTCTCCTATTTTGATTAAATAGTTTCTTTCCATTTCACCTACTTGTTTCTTAAGTTCAACGTTCTCTGACTTCACAATTTGCATATCCTTCTTAAGCTCGATGATATCTTCTTTTTGGTTTTTAAATAGGTCTTTCCAGTTATCGAGTGAACCATCATAGATATCGAACTCTACCTTTCTATGTTCTGAATTGGTCTTATCTACCTCAGCTTGCTTCTTTAAGTTCTCTAAACGTCTAAAGTACAAGAACGTAATCAATCCTCCGATTGAACCACCTCCTATGAGCATTCCTATTATTTTTATAATGTTATCCAATGTTGTCATTTTTAGTTTCGCTTAGGTGTTTTACGTTAGTAAGTTTTATACCTAATGCGGTTATTATTAAAGCGTACCCGAGACATCCGGTTAATTGATTGAAGATAACTTGTGCCTTATCTTGGCTTTCTAGGAAGTTAGTTATGCTGTTTGCATACGATAATGTGTGAGCTTGTCTTATGAGCAATACGAAAAACCCTATAGCCATTATCCTATACATAAGTGTAGGAGCTAGCTTGTTCTTAGAGATTTGATATGACGCTATGGCACAGGCAAGTATAAGGACTGCTTGACCTCCAAAGAAGTAGGAGAAGATTGCTAACATGTTTTTTAATTTAATAAGCTTTTAAAGCTATTTACTATTCAGAGTTACTGTATAATGCCTACCCTCAAATGAGGAGCAGGATAAACCCCCCTTAAAGGGAGTCTACCTACCTTCATCATCCTATTCTGAACCAAGAGGTCGATGGTGCGTCATATACCCATCTTCCAAATCCTCCTAAGATAAGAGAACTTAGACCTGCTAGTATAGTGTTTCCCATACCTCCTAAGGTCAGAACAGTCACAGATTTAGATGTTCCAATAACTACCACATCTTTATCTACGGGATTTGTTGGAAAATTAACTGTAAGTGCAAGTAGTCCTATTGCTGGTTTTAATAGCAGGTACTGTCTCGCGTATCTGTTTAACTGAATAGTCGACCCAGTTGTAGGAGATGCTTCTACTTTGAAGAATACAGGTTCTACTAAGGTTGGGTCCACTGAATATGTTGTAATTGGTGGTTCCATATATTTGTGATTATGAACATGATAATGTCGATGCTGTTATAACACCGTTGTTTGCTGACATGTAGGTATACCCTACACCGTCAGCATCCTTTAACTTGAGACATGCACCTTTAGTAATTGATGTAGAGTCGATAGACTGAGTTGTGGTACCTGAAGAAGATACTGTAAGAAGTTTGTCGGGAGTTGTTGTACCTATTCCAATGTTTCCAGCTCCTGTAATAGTCATTACGGCAGATGAGTTTGTACCAAGTGTAAGATCTGCATTACCGAATGTTCCTATTGTTAATTTTGAATCAGGGTACGAATACATGAAACTGTTGTTTGCATACGCCACTCCAAAAAGTGAACTTGCGTATGAACTTCCGTAAGTTCCAATAAGAAGAGATTTACTGTTGTTGTTTGTTTGGTCAAAGAATGAGTATCCTGTCGTAGAAGTACTTTTTACTCCAACGACTGCTGTTCCAGCAGATGATACACCTACTCCAACTGTTGAACCTGCCCAAGAGTTAGGAAATGATGCAGCCGGGTTTGTTGTTCCTACCCCAATTTCTCCTGCAGGTGTAATAGCAAGTGCTGTATTTGTAATTCCTGTAGCATAACTATTACTTGTACCAAATTTTAAATATGTTCCAGTGTTAGTAAATTGAGCACCAATCTGTACAAGGTTTCCACTTGAACTATATGTTGAAGATTTAAAACCAATAAGAGCGTGATTATTTGTTACATAATCCCCTCCTGTAATAGTAAGTCCTTGTGCCTGATTTCCTGTAAATGTTGCTGTTGCAGTTGGGTCATATACATGTAGTTTTGATGTAGGAGTAGTAATCCCAACTCCAACATTACCTGTAGATTTCAATACAAGTTGATTTCCTCCTGAGCCCAGATATAAATCTAAATATGCACTGTTTGACCTGTCATAGGTAAAAATCTGACCGTATCCACCTGGAGGATAGTAGAAAGCTTCAAGCCCTTTTCCGTATGTAGGAGCAAGAAAGTTTGTAGAACGAATATTTCCGCTCACATCAACTCCAGCATGATTGTTTACGAAATCATATACGTCATAAGGAATAAGTCCTGATGGGTCTCCATGAGGTCCTGTTGCTGTGATAATAAGTGACTCTGGTGACACTATCGATGTTTTAGCCTGCATTAGAGCTGTGTTGCTTGCCCGAGTGACTGTTGTATCAGAGAAACTTGACGTGTAACGATATCTAACAGTTGCGAAAGATGATGTCGCAAGCAAGTTAGGGTCATATCCAGCAGTTGCACTTGCATAGTTTGCTCCACCTGAAAATCCATATGCAGCTTCAATAAGTGAAGAGAATCCGTTTGCATAAGCAGCCGCAAGGTTTGTAACAGGTCCAATTCCATACCAACCATCAACTTTAGGTACTGTTCCACCTGCAATAAGATTAAGAGATGCAAGACCTCCCATAGATTGTCCAATAAAATATACGTTTGATACGTTGTAGTTTGCTATTAGATAGTCGTATAGAGCTTTGTATGATGCTTGACTCGCTGCATTACCCCACCCATTTCCTGTTCCTAAACTACTTGCAACGATGTACCCCTCTGAAAGAAGTTTATCAACGATTCCTTTTCCTGCACCTGTAAAAGCATCATTTTCTGTTTCTCCACTTCCATGGAAATAAATCACAACTTTAGTCGGGTCTGTTGTGTTAATTTGTGTTAATCGAGCAATACGTGTTGGTGTTCCTCCAACAGTTGGAGTGATTGTAGTAATAGGACCAGTTACAACTCCTTCATTTGGTACTTCTACATTTCCACTATCTGAAATCGAAACTAAACTATTTTGAATAAGTTTTCCTGTTGTTGCATCAAATCGTGCAATTGCATTATCTGTTGCTGATGCAGGTCCTGATACCCACAAAGATGAAGATGCTGTAGTTGGGATCCCATATCCTGCTGTGATTGATGTAACTCCAGTTGCTGCAGTATACGTTAGTCCTGTAACTGTGTTTGAAAATAATCCTCTTATATACGCTGGAGTAAGAGCGGTTGTAGAGGCAGCAGCTGCATTCCATGAAGCAATGTTAGCGTTACTTGGGATAGTAAACCCAGATGTTACTCCAGGAATAAAGGTAAGAGTTCCTGTTGAAGTTGCAATTGTAAGTGTAACACTACCACTTGTTGATGTGGCAAACGTAAATGAAGATGCGCTTACACCGTTAATTGTTGTGGTTCCTACTCCTCCTGCTGATATGTTTAGCATTGAATACAGTGTCGTTGTACTGATAGCACTAAATCTTAGTCCTCCATTAGATATAAGCATAGTTCCTGAAGCGTATGCAGTGTTACCTGTTCCACCTTGAGGAATTGTAAAGCCCCCTGGTGTTTGTGCAAACATTAATGTAGGCATTAAGAGTAATATTGTTGCGATGATTTTTTTCATATTATTTTTTGTTTGGTTTTACAAATTCTGTATCTGCTTTTGTTTGAAATTCTTCTTTCTTATCCCATGAGAATGGATAGGTTTTAGTCTTTCCATTCTTTAGGTACACAGTCATGGTTCCATCTTGATTAGGTACAACCTTAGATACAACCTTCTCATCAAAGTAGAAGCTTTGACCTTTCTGCTCAGGTCGATTGTCTAAGGATAGACCTATACCTAGTGCAGTTATTCCTATTGCTGTTGTAATGAGTATTGGTTTCATGTTAGTTTGCTAGATTAAGTCTTCCATTAATATTAATTATACCATTGAAGAATGCTCGTATGTTTGATGGCGGACTGACTGGAGATGCTCCTGATGCTTTATATGTCCCTGTAATTACCTGTCCTCTTACATATTCTATTGTAGAGAAACTAGCAGCAGGAGTTCCAATAGAAGAAAGGATTAGGTCTTCCATTGCTCCATAGGTATATAAATCAAACCCATCTTGAGTAGCAAGGTTACCGTATCCAGAACCTGCACTCCATCCAACATATGTACTTCCAGATGACCCTCCACAACCCACAACAAGCTCACTGGCTTGTGCTGTTGTCCCTGTTGGATTAGATGTATGAGTTTGAATGTATGCCCCTCCATCGTTACCTGTAGCGTTTCTATCAAGTGGGTTTGTTGTAGTAAGTCCACTATATTCTCTCATGATAAGAGAGAAGTCAGAGAATACTCCTGGAGTATTTTGCATAGTAACTGTCACAGTACCTCCTGTTACGTTATATGCTGTGTACATCCATGTTCTTCTTTCGTCTGTTGTAGAAGCTACTTCAAAGTATCCGTTACCTTGGTTATCTGTGATGGTTGGTATATCACCATTACCTCCTGTAA
>Ga0247816_10001366_pt1 | contig 12021 bp, 4 predicted proteins | sample UWRJL209509C1_FD_179930 | JGI IMG/M metagenome (GOLD analysis project Ga0247816, IMG submission 179930) | Plant litter microbial communities from Arlington Agricultural Research Station in Wisconsin, United States - UWRJ-L209-509C-1 | ecosystem: Environmental > Terrestrial > Plant litter >...
TGACAAAACTATGAAAATAAATGGTTTAACTAAAAAAAAAAATAGCAGAAATCTTAATGAAAAGTAAAAGAGAAAGTTTCTTGAAAAAGCCGTTTTATTACTACAATTGTTATTAGCTAATACAGATATTTCCGATGAATTAAAGTCTGATTTGAAGAAGCAGCTTTAATTGGAGAAAATATTGCAATGATCATGAATTGCTGCGGATTATCCAAACAGTAACGCTGGAATTTTCGCTTAAAAACAGTTTCTATAAGAATGAAGTAAGACCTCTTTCTCGAAGTGTTTGTAAATTAGTTTTTTGTGAATTTGCAGATCCTAATTTGTCCTCGTTTTGTCTCTCCTGATTATTTAATAAAGTAATTATTTTAAAATATATTCGGCGATTATTATAAGATCCAAAAAGGATGTTTAACCCCTCGAAATTATTAATTTTTTAAATGATATCTATGAAATCAAAATTACTTTTAATGTTGTGTCTTTTTTGTGCAACAATCTCAAATTACGCTCAAAGTTCAATCACTCAGTCAGGAATTGCAGTGCAGGGTATTGCCAGAGACGCTAACAACACTGCAATGATAAATCAGACTATCAATCTTACTTTTACTCTGTATTATTTGAATGCGTCAAGTATTGAGCAGCCGATTTATAAAATCACTAAAAATTTAACCACCGACGCATTTGGTGTGTTTTCTGATGTAATTGATCCAACAGCAGCTAACAACAGTATATTTACTAATAATATCGCTTATCTTAGAATAGAGAAAGGCGCAGAAATTATTTCTGATGAAAAACTGCGACATGTACCTTATGCTATTTCTGCTAATAATGGTGTTCCGGTAGGATCAATTATGCCTTATATTGGTACAGTTGCTCCAGAAGGCTGGGCACTTTGCGATGGTAAAGCTTTGCCTACAACAGCTACGGCTTTAATTGCTTTGGTAGGAAATAATGCACCTAACCTACAAGGTATGTTTTTAAGAGGTACAGGAACCAGTCCTGTAAATAATCAGCCTGGACCAGCCTTAAAAGGAACACAAGATGATAGTCTTGAAAAGCACTCACATAATAAAGGTACATTAACTACAGATACTGCTGGTAATCATAACCATAAAAATGGAAATTATGATCAACTTTTAAGTATGACCGGAAAGTTTACAGCTATTCAAACAGATGACAATGCTGGTCAGCCTGATATCGCTTCTGCAGGAACAGTGCTAGATGCTGGTAACCATACACATAATATAAGTGGCTCAACGGCTGATTTTGGGGATTTAGAAACAAGGCCTGTTAACTACGGTGTAAACTATATCATTAAATTGTAAAGCTGTAATGATGAAAAAAATAATTGCGTTTCTCGGAATATTTTTTCTGGGAGCGGGACTTTATGCCCAAAATACCAAAGGTGCAAAAATAGTCCCCGTGTCACAGGCTATTCAAAACAAAGGATTTAGCATACAGGTAGGTCTTCCTTTTTTAGGACAAAATAAAACAGGACCAAGACGTACAAATCCTGCTGATATTCGTTTTCCATGGAATATCTTATATTTATACAACACATTTGCAGAAGAATCTTTTGGTGTTTCAAAAGGTTTTTATGGAGATAAAGTTTTAATTACCTGGGACTTAAGAGCCAATGAGAACCTGGTAAAAAGTATAAAGATATATAGAAGAATTTATACAGAAGCAGGAAATCTTCCGTACAATTTAGTCGTAGGTCTTTCTGCTACAGAAACTACTTATGAAGATAAATATGTAGAAGGAGGAGTTTTGTACGAGTATAAAGTAGAAGCCCAGGGTGTTAGTGCAACGCCAGGACTATATAGTACTTACATTACGGGTATAGGATACAGAAATCCTACGGCTGTTGTAACAGGAAATATTAGTTATAAAGGCGGAAATCCTGTTAAAGATGTTGTCGTTACAGCAACTCCAAGTGGTAGTGATACTGCTAAAGGAAGTGCTTTGAGTATTCCAGCTACGGGTTTTATAGATATTCAGAGTTTAAGTACAGCTATTTCGAATTCAGCAACTTTTCAGGCTTGGGTAAAACCAAAAGGAGCTTATGCAAGTGATTCAGAAGCTGCTATTCGATTGTTTAATATCTCTAGTTCTAAAAGTGCAGATAATATTGATGTAACCGTAAAACTAAATTCGGTTGCTAACTCCATTGATGTTAACATTGGAAGTAATAAATATACTTTAACGAATTATTTTCCTTCGGGTAATTTAAACTCAAGAGGAAATGATTTGCTGGTGCCTGTTTCAGATTTTAATAAATCTTTTGTGCATTTTACAGTTGTAATCAATGATAATCAGACTCCTTTATTATATGTGAACGGAAGACAGATTACGCAAGCTTACAAAACAGAAGCAGACAGTAAATTAAAAGGTGTTGATGCCTCTTATACTGCTCCATATTTTAATGTAACAATCCCTACCGGAACAATAAAACTTTCTGGCGTAACCTGGGATAATGCTAAAGTTGGAGGAGGAAGAGCAAGTTATATTGATGAAATTAGAATTTGGAAAGCGGCATTAGAATCGGCTGTAGTAAGAACTGATTATTCCAGATTTATAAGCGGAAACGATTCAAGAATGGTAACGTATTTGAGAGCCAATGAAAAAGCAGGAAGATATGCTTATGATTTGTCTCGCAGCGGATTTACTTATAACGAAAATCATGGTAAACTTTGGGATGCTAATACAGTAGAAGCCAATAAAGTGTTATGGGCTGCAGACGCAGATAATTATCCAACAACATCTCAATTGGGTGTTTTAGGGGTAACAGACAGCAAAGGAAATTACCAAATTAGCGCGATTCAGTATTCCGGTTCAGGAGAATCTTATAACATTACTCCAATGTACGGCCAGCATAAATTTGAACCGAATCAACAGTTGGTTTATTTAGGACAAGGTTCTGAAGTAGTAAACAAAATTGATTTTGTAGATCAGTCTTCGTTTAGTTTTAAAGGTATTGCAGTATTTGATACGCGTGGTGTTTTTCCATCTTACGTGGCAGTAGATACTAAAAAACCGGATAATAAAAATGATGCATGGATTGACGGAGGTGCTAATATTTTGGATGAGGCATATAATACTTATGAAATTAATGGAGAAAAATATGCTAAAGGAAAATATTGGATAAATAACGCAGGAACTCCAACAGATAAATCGGATGATTATTTAGATCGTTATGCTGAAATAAACACAGTAGGAGCGAACGTATACATTGACGGAAATATCGTATTGGATGCCAATAACATTCCGGTAGTTACAGATGATAAAGGGTATTTTGATGTAAGTGTTCCTATTGGAAAACACTATATCACGATAAAAAAAGACGGTCATGAATTTGCTTACAGCGGACGTTTTCCAGCTTCTACAAGTGAATTTAAAGAGTTTTTTGAAGATTCTAATGATCCTGTTTATTTTGTAGACAATACCAGAGTTACCGTTGTAGGTAAAGTAGTGGGAGGATCTGTAGAAGCGGCCAAAAGTATTGGTTTTGGTGCCGAAGGTCTGGCAGTAAAAACTATTGTTGATGCCGGAATTACAAAAAATCTTGAAGTAAGTGCTAAAAATAATGTTGGTAAAGCCGATTTTACTTTGGGATATGCACCACTTGGAGCCAATGTAACCAATTATACCAAGTTTAATTATACAACCAATACAGCTTCGGGAGAATACCGAGTTGCGGTTATACCGTTAAAATATAGCTTGGAAGCAAATGATTTGGTCATCAAAAGCAATCCAACTATTTCGTTATTAAAAGCCGGAACTACTGAAACGTTTGATTTTTCGGAGATTCCAGTTGTAAAAACTCCGGAATATAAATACAAAGAAAATAGCGTAGATAAAACCTTAACAGGAACACCGTATCATTACGAGAAAAGTTTCACCTACAGGTCAAATCCGGTATTACAGGTAATCGAACAAACTTCTGATAAGACGATTAATGTTCGAGGACAATCAGTATCAACTGTAAATTTTGCAAAACCAGTTTATACGCAGTTTATACCGTATAAAATTGTGATGAATCGTTTTGAACGTTATACCAATAAAGATTCAGGAACAGCTGTAGAAGTAAAAGTGCCGGTAACAGATGGTGAGTTGGTAACAACAAATAATCTGGCTTTGTCGGGTTCAGAAACGATTACGGCAAATGAAAGTACCTTAACTTATGAATTTAAGGGAGGAATTCCATCAATTACACCGCCATTTGAGATCAAAAGCACCTTAAATTATCGATTAAACGAAGTGGATTATCCGGTTGAGAACTTTAAAGATACCGGAATTATTTTAGGAGGAAAAGCAGACGGAAGCCAGACTTTTGTAACGGCAGCACCAGATATTCCTGCGATTATTTTAAGAGATCCGCCCGGTTCGAATAGTTTTGCCACACTTGAAGCAGGCGAAAGTGTTTCGTTTACATCCGAAGCCACTTTTGCACATCAGGAAGGAGTATCAGAAGAGCTTACTATTGCAGGTGGAATGTACTTTGAGCTTCAGGGAGGTTTAGTTCCTACACCAAAAGTATCAATAGAGCAGGAAAATTCAGCAGTTACAGGTGTAGGTATTTCCAAAACTTCTCAGGATGGTAAAAGTGTAACAAGCACTTATACTTTTAGTAAAGCAATTTCAACCAGTGATGCCACAGATTATGTAGGTTCAGATGGAGATTTATATATAGGAAACTCAAAAAATATATTTTATGGTTCGTATGATAACATCGAAACATCAAGTACAATACCTAATAAATATGTAAATGGTGTTGCAACGCCGTTAAGTCCTGCAGAATATGTAAACTTAGGTACTGCAAACGCTCCGGTATATGTGAGTAAACAAAAAGCACTTAGTTTTGTTGATAAGCCTACGGAAACGTTTTTCATGTATTCGCAAAAACATATTTTAACCTCTTTAATTCCGGAATATGAATTGTTTATTACAAATAATTTAAATGGACCAGATCCGAACTCTGCAGCAAACGTACAGAAGAGAGCTGAATATGAAGAGAAGATAAGACTGTGGCGAAAAGTGATTCTGGATAATGAAAAAATTAAATATACCGCTAAAAATGATCGTGCTGCCTATAAAACAGGTCTGGCAGGCGTTATAGCAAACTTTAATAAAGGAGTTAAAGAAGCTTATGACGACATTAGCTTTGCGGCATCTAAAGAAAAATTGTCTAATCAGCTTAATCAGTCTAATCTGATTAAAAGTATGCTTGACTCTGAATTTGAGAAAAATATTTCTTTTGATTCAGGTTTGGGAGCGTATTCCCGTGGTATAGAAACAAGTGTAGTATCGGCAGCATCTACTTCATATAATGTAGTTATTGATCAGTCGGTAGCAGCGATACTTGGTACTTCAGTAAATAAAGTTGGTCTGGAATTTAACACAAAAGCATTTTTTCAACAAGATTTTAATTCATCATTATCTACAGAAAAAACAACGACTACCAAAATAAGCTATACCTTTAAAGACAATGATAAGGCCAACTTTTTAAGCATAGATGTAGTAAATTCTTTTGACGGTAATGGTCCTGTATTTATTACGCAGGGCGGAAGAACTTCATGTCCTTATGAAGATGCAGAAAAAACTCATTTCTATAATAAAACAACTTACAGCGATACAGCTACAGTCATTAATGAACTGGCTGATGACAAGCGTGAGATGTTGAGTTTTGCTACTCAAAAAGTAGAAGTTCCATTACTTACGGTAACAAACAACAATGTTAGTAATGTAGTAGAAACTAAAAAAGCAGAATTTGAATTAAAATTAGAAAACAACAGTGCTTCAGGATCTGATGCTGACTTTTTATTAGTGGTAGACAATACTACGAATCCAAACAATGCCTTACTTAATATCGAACCAAACGGTACGATTGTCAATGTTCCTTACGGAAAACAAGTTGTTTATAAACTGACTTTAGGTAAATCTATTTCAGATATTTATGATTATAAGGACATAAAAATCAGATTGCAGTCATTATGTGACGGCGCAGATGTAAGTTCAGAAGTACTTGTTTCGGCAAGCTTCGTTCCATCATGTTCCAGCGTAACGGTAAGCGCACCGCTTAACAACTGGGTTTACAATAGAGAGAAAGCTTATAATACAGATGGTACAACAAAACCATTGTCAATAAATTTGACGGGTTACAACACCAAGTTTAAGAGCTTCAAAAAAATTGACCTGGAATACAGATTAGCGACAAGTCCTAACTGGGTTCGTCTTCATACGTATTACGGAACTACTGACTTTTATGATGAAGCAGTAAAAAACAATGAAACCGAAATTACATCTATTGGTGCAGCGGTGAGTTTAACGTACAATTTTGATATTGCAGCTTTAAAACTGTCCAATGGAAATTATCAAATTAGAGCCAGAAGTACATGTACTAATGATACAGAATTTATATCTGATATTATTACAGGACTTGTAGACTTAAGTGCGCCTCAGTTATTTGGTACACCATTGCCAACCAACGGTATTTTAAGCGCCGGAGAAGATTTGAAAATAAGCTTTAACGAAAATATTTTCTATAATCCTGCTGTAAGTACAATCGAAATAAAAGGGCAAACGAATCAGTTAAAAATTGATCATAACGTAAGCCTGCATTTTGAAGGAGCTAACAATACAGCTGTAATCAATAATCCTAAAATCGCATCCGGAAATTTAAGTTTAGAATTCTGGATGAATAATCAAACGGCCTCTGCAGGTTCTGTAATTTCACAAGAAGAAGGATTAAATATCGGACTAAATAATGGAAATATTTCGTTTACATTAGCAGATGTTACCCTACAGGGAGAATTGAAAAACGATAATCTGTTCCATCATTATGCCTTTACGTATAACAACAGTAACGGTGATTATAGAATTTTTGAAGATGATACTGAAATTGCTTCTAAAACAGGCAAAGCCAATGCACAATTTGCCAATAACAATCCTTTAGTAGTTGGAGGAAATACTTTTGTTGGAAACATGCATGATCTTCGTTTATGGAATAAAACATTGAGCAGAGAAGATTCTTATTCAAAAATGTATGCTAAATTAATTGGTAATGAAGCGAATTTAATTGGCTATTGGCCGATGACTGAAGGAAGAGATGCCTTAGCCAAAGATTTGGTACGATTTAAACATGCAACAGTAACTGCTTCATGGGATATCAAACCAAAAGGAACTTCATACGAGTTTAATAACGGACAGTTCCTTACTATGGACAATGTTAATTTTGTTCAGATCACTAAAGAAATGGACGCGACTATGGAGTTTTGGATTAAAACAGATACTTCACAAGAAGCTACGTTATTTTCAAATGGAAGAGGCGATGGTACAGATGTAATTCAGAGCAACGGTTTATCTAATAAATGGTCTGTTGACATGAATATTTCAGGTAATCTTCAACTGAAAAGCGAAGGCCGCTCTTATGTTTTAACATCAAAAGCACTTACTGATAATGCATGGCATCATGTAACATTATTATTCAACAGAGCCGGATCATTGAGAACTTATGTAGATACTAAATTAGTTTCTTCAAATGAAATGACAGCCATTGGAGGATTCTCCGGAAATAAAATTTGGCTTGGAGCCAGAGGTACACGCGATTTGTCAGGCATTGAAACTGTAGATCGTACCTTTAAAGGTAAAATGGATGAATTCCGTTTATGGAATACGCTTCGTAATGTAGAGCAAATAAACAGAGACAGTTACAATGAAGTTGATGTAGCGAGTATTGGTTTATTGTTATATGCACGAATGAATGTTCCGGATCCAGTTACGGCAAACGGACCAAGATACTATCATGCAGATACCAATCAGACTGTAGTCGTAAACAATGCCAATTTAAGCAGCGGAACTGTAAATTATTCAAACGATGTTCCGGCGATAAAACCAGAACGTGAGTTGGTTAAATTTGTAACAACAAACGTGATTAAAGATGGCGAAATGATTATTGCACCGGTTGTTACAGACTGGGCATCATTAGAAGGCCAAATCTTAGACATCACCGTGCACAGAATGTTTGACAGTGCTAATAACATGCAGGAATCTCCGGTTACCTGGACAGCATATGTGAATCGTAATGAAGTAAGCTGGTTTGCAGAAGGATACAATGAAATTGTAGACCTTACCAAAAATAGTGGAGAAACTAAAACTTTTGAAATTACATTGGTTAACAAAGGAGGAAAGCAACAGCCTTATACGATTAACAATGCACCAAGCTGGTTAAGTTTAAGCAAAACAACAGGTTCTATTGATCCTAACAGTAAAACGACAATTAAGGCAGTAATTGATCAGGATGTTGCCGTTGGAGAATATCTGGAGAATCTGTATTTGCAAACTGATTTTGGTTATGATCAAAAATTACAAATCAAATTAAGAGTATTAGCTCCGGAACCGAATTGGAATGTCGATCCGACTCATTTCGATTACAGCATGAATATCATCGGAAAAATAAAAGTAGACGGCGCACTGTCTGCAGATTCTTATGATAAAATTGCTGCTTTTTATAATGATGAGGTAAGAGGATCTGTGAAGCTGGTATACAATGAAGCCTACAAGGAATATTTTGCCTTTTTAACAGTTTACAGCAATACAAATTCTGGTGAAAACCTGAAATTTAAAATCTGGGATGCTTCTCAGGGTAAAATTTTAGAGGCAAGTATAGAGAATATTTCGTCTGTTACTTTTATGGATAACGAAGTATTTGGAACTATGAGCAAACCTTATATTTTTGTAAATTCAGGTTTAATCGAACAGGAAATTAAGCTTAATAAAGGCTGGACGTGGGTTTCTTTAAATGCAAATGATCCAAATTTTTCAGATTTAAATGCATTGACAAAAAATCTAACATTAGAAACGTCTAACCGTATTTTAAGTCATTCTCCTGCACAGCTGGATACTTATTTTAAAGACAAATCAAATCCCTCAAACAGCGGATGGTCTGGTACGATAAGTGCAAACGGAGGTCTTTCTGCTTCGAAAATGTATAAAGTAAATATAACAGAAGAGCAGACTTTAAAAATTAAAGGACAAAGCGTTGATGTTTCTTCCTGGAGTTTCCCTATAAAGGAAAACTGGAACTGGCTTGCTTATCCTTTAGCCTCTAATCAAAGCACAAATGAGGCTTTGGCTTATTTTGATGCCAATGATGGAGATGTTATTAAATCTCAAAATTTGTTTGCGATATATGATCCTATCATCGGATGGAACGGAACTTTAAAATATCTGGAAACCGGTAAAGGGTACATGATTAAATCAACCAAAGAACAAACATTTAAGTATCCTGATAATTTAGAGAAAAGCAAAAATGCAACATCTAAATCTGCTTCAAATAATGAACAGGAAACAATAGCATCAGAGTTTAAAATGTATTCACAAAACATGAATGCCGTTGTTTTACTTCCAAAAGGATTTGATGAATTGTTTGTATATGATGCAAAAGGTGTTTTAAAAGGCGTTACAAGAAATCAAGCAGTTGATGGAAAAGAACTAAGTTTTATAACCGTTTTTGGAGAAGATGCAGAAGAACTTTCCTTTACTCTGGGAGATGGATTTACGAAAAAAGGAACTTCTAAATCATTTGTGTTTAAAGGAAATGAAGTACTTGGAACAATTGCGAATCCGATTATTCTGGAAGAGGTTTCTAAAAGCGAAAATAGTATTTATCCAAATCCTTTTAAAACGACTTTGAACATAGAACTTAATGCCGCTAAAAAACAGGAAGTAAAAGTGCAGCTTTATTCCGCACACGGTCAATTGGTATTTAGCCAAAAGATGGTTATTGAAAGCGGTAACAATGTGATTTCAATTTCGCCAAATATAGCCGAAGGTGTCTACATAGTAGAAGTTGGAGTAGATGGAAAGCTGGTAAAAACGAAAGCTATAAAAAATTAAGAATAAATAATTGAGCTCCTAAAACATCTTTATAAGTTTGTTTTAGGAGTTTATAATCAATTAAAAATGAGAAATTATAAACATATAACATTGCTGCTTTTTATAATAAGCAGTACTGTATTTGGTCAATCACCAGACTGGTCTGTAAATGAAAATAAATTTCAATATACAATGTCATTTGAAGGTTTCCTGAATGTTGATGGAAAAAACTTAACAAATACCAATGATAAAGTCGCCGCTTTTGTAAATGGAGAATGTCGCGGAAGCGCCAATGTTCTTTATGTAGCAAGCGAGAAAAAGTATGTTGTTTATTTAACGGTTTTCTCTAATACCGATGGCGAAATAATTGATTTCAGGATTTATGATTCTGCCAATAATTCGATCCGAAATGTAGAAAAGACAAAAATGTTTGAAAACAACAAACACTTTGGCGATTTATTTCAGACTTATAGTTTTGCAAGCCCTTCTTTAAGAACGCAGGCTGAAATTACAGATTTTAGTCTGAAGGATTTAAACACAACCAAAACGATTGACGGTTCACAAATCACGCTGTACGTTGCTAAAGGAACCAATGTTTCGGCATTAAATGCTTTATTTGAATTGAGCCCCGGAGCCAGCTTATTTATAGGAACAGCCAATAAAATTTCGGGATCAAATACGATAGATTTTACAAATCCGGTTCAGTTTCAGGTGCTTTCAGAAGATCAGTCCATCGTAAAACAATTTACTGTAACGGTTAAATTAGGCAGCGCAGTATTTTATAAAAAAGATGCGGTATGTTATGCCGGCGGAGTTGTTAAAGTTTTATACGACGAGAACGGAGCAACGGCTACTTTGACAAAAGGCGGTGTTAAAATTACTGCGCAAAACATTCAGAATGGAGAAACTGTTTTTAATAATTTAGAAGTAGGAAAATATACAGTGAGTGTGGGTAGTATTAATAAAGAAATAGTAATAAATCAAAAACAATAATAATGAAAATAAAGCAATACTATATTTTACTATTAGTTATGATTGTCTCTTTTAGTTGTTCAGATCATGAAAGCGAGATAACAATTGTGCCGCTAAGCATTTCTTTTGTACATGCAGATGGATCAAAAATAACAGAAAATGAATGTATAAGTCCTAACGTAAAATACGGAATAAAAATAGAAACTAATTATGTGGATCAAAATAGACCTTTTAGAGTAGATTATTCTGTAAACGGAGTGGTTTATACCATGACTTTTACAGTTAAAACTTCTCAGGTTAATCCCATTACTTTGATTAATGGCAATAATGCGGCACAAATAGTGGGCAGCAATTATAAAGCTGTTCTAAAATATATAGATCAGGGAGATTTTGAATTGGTCGAATAATTAAAGTTTTCATTCAGGTTACGGATGGCAAACAAAAATTGTGATAGATTTTTATAAATAATTAAAGTTTTACATCTTTCAATAAAAGATTCGAATTACTTACTATAAATGCCATAAGAAAAACAAAAAGCCTGCAAAAGTACTTTCGCAGGCTTTTTTGTGGTTCGAGGACACGTTTATGTTATTTTTTTGTACAGATTAATATATTAGGCAATGTTAAAGGGTATCTTTTTTATGACAGCTAATAGTTGCCGCCATTTTGCATTCGGAGAATGACAGGTAGTCAATCGAACATTTAATCTTTTTTTAAGACTTCAGGACAAGGCTTACAGCAGATCTGTAGGAGTTAGATGTCTGCAAACAGCAGCATATAATTAAATTAAAAGAGAGCCTGGTAGCTAAAGGATATTCGGAGATAGATCAGGATGAGGAATTTCATATCAACTATTTTGAAACAAAGAGTGAAAGTATTGGAATTTATTAATGCCTTTAGAGCAAAAGAAAATCTTTCAGATTCGATAAGTACTGAGGAGGATACAAGACATTAGAACGGATTTATAAAGACAAACAACACCATTGGAATTCAATGGCGTTGTTTGTCTTTATGTGTTATAATAGTTTCGAATATAAAGTTCTTAAGCTTTGATTTTACGGGGGTTTATAGTTTTCAAAAACCCATGTGCCAGGATGTTGCCACAAAGCTTAAAACGTCAATATTTTAATTATTTTCAAGGTGATTTTTATAGTTAAAATTTATCGGCGGAGT
>Ga0247816_10001367_pt1 | contig 11997 bp, 13 predicted proteins | sample UWRJL209509C1_FD_179930 | JGI IMG/M metagenome (GOLD analysis project Ga0247816, IMG submission 179930) | Plant litter microbial communities from Arlington Agricultural Research Station in Wisconsin, United States - UWRJ-L209-509C-1 | ecosystem: Environmental > Terrestrial > Plant litter >...
AAAGCCCAATAATGCAAGGTCATATCTCCTAAATAAATCCCATTCGTAAAAATTGGAGCTAATAGTATAATGATAGGAAAAACAATACTTGAACTCAAATGTTGCATGATAAGTGTACCATCTTGAATAAGTCCAAAGTTATATTTCCATAAGGTTCGATTAACAGAAATGAGAGGTTTCTTTAAACCAGTTGAGTTGTCTTTTTGTTGTTGTTTTGTCTTTTTTTGTCTATCTCTTACATCCAATTCTTCTTCTCGATAAAATCCGGGCACTGCCCATTTAAATACGACTAACGCTAGAATAACTAGTAGCGCAATCCATAAAAAGATACCAAGCCAAGCATTTAAACTGAGTGGATTTAATAAGACCTGGTGGAATGATTGTACAAAAGGAATCACTCGATAGTCAGGTAGGATTTGTCCGTAGGGAATGTCAGCTTCTTGATCTATGGAAGAGAGGAAAAGGATGACAGCTGTCATTCCTAAGCTGGATAAAGTATAAAGAGTCGTTGTGATGGCTTGTTTATTTTTTTTGAAAAATGGTAGTTTGGTAATCAAATGAACCAAAACCACAGAAAAGAAAAAGATCACCATTATCAGTAATAGAAATAAAAACAATGAAACTATAATAGAAATTAAAATAGACTGTCCCGCATCCTGTCCTAACAGAATAAATAAAGATAAGATTGGAATCAAATACGGCAAAATCATTAGTGCAAGGACAGCCAACTTAGCTGTGAAAACTTCACTTCCTTTAAATGGCAGTGGAAGATAATGAATGAGATCTTTTGACTCATAGAATAAATTATAAACTAAATAGAATCCTTGCAGAAGAGCCATGACAATGAATAGAACAATATAAGTAGTAAACATACCAGGATACTGAGTAAAGTCTATGAAAAAAAACATAAAACTATACAATAGAAAAAATATAAACAACATAAGACCGCTTTGCAAAAGAACAGCCACATATGGTGGATATGAAGATGCCGCTCTTTTTTTCTCGATTAGATGAGGATTAGCAGAAATCAAATTTACTTTAGCCAGCTGTTTGATATGTTGCAGCCGCATGCTCATCCTCTCCTTTCTGGAGAAGCTAGATCAATCTCGCTATTAGGTTGTTCTTCTTCCGCTGGAGTTCTTCCTGCCATTTTTAAATAAATCGTCTCTAGTGATTGGTCTTCATTTTCCGCTTGCAATTCCTCAACTGTACCATCATACAAAATCTCACCGTTCTTAAGGATCGCAATGTGATCGCAAAGTTGCTGTGCTACTTCTAATACATGGGTGGAGAACAACACAGTATTTCCTTTTGCTGCATGTTGTCTCATTAATTCTTTCAAATCATAAGCTGCTTGAGGATCTAATCCTGTCATTGGCTCATCCAACACCCATATTTCCGGATCTGATAGTAAGGCACCTATAACAAAGGTTTTTTGACGCATCCCATGTGAAAAAGAACTAATAATACTAGCTTGATTTTCCACCATATCGAATAGGTTCATTAACTTTAATAGTTGTTTGTCTTTTTTTTCTTCGGGAATTTCGTAAGCAACAGCAATCAAAACCCAATATTCCATAGCTGATAAACGTAAGAACATATCAGGAGAGTCGGGAACATAACCGATTTTCTTTTTTATAGCAAGACGGTTAGTTGCAATATTTTCTCCATCCACTAAAATTTCGCCTTTACTTGGTTCAATGATACTAACTAATGATTTGATGGCGGTCGATTTTCCAGCACCGTTATGTCCGATTAAACCAAAAATTTCTCCTGAACGGATAGTAAAAGAGACTTCTTTTAACGCTTGTTTACTGTTATAAGATTTTGAAACAGTTTTGAATTCTATCATTTAGGCATTCTCCTTATGTTTATCATTCATTCTGTTAATTATATAACGCATTTTTTTTATTATAACAAAAGCCCATAATAAAATGAACTGTACAAAAAAAATTATTTTCTTGGAAATAAAAGATGACTTTTGCTTTATACTTAACAATATGGTTTATTATAGTTAGAAGCAGTTGGGAGTGGTAATGTATGCGAAAGAAGGTTTGTTTTCCATTCTTAGTCATCTTGTTAAGCAGTGTAATCATGGGTTGTGGAATCCGGAAAAACACTGAATCATTTAATGAAAACCAAACAACTAGTGAGGAACAGTCAATCAATACAAGTGAAAAAATGAGTTCCAACATTGAATCTTTGGACCCGTTGGCTACAAATCAAACGGAAGTCCCCACTCTTTTTATCCATGGATATGGAGGAACAGCAGGTAGTTTTAATGGAATGCTCTCTCGATTTGAAGCGAATAGCTGGGGGGAAAATGTATTAACAATAACTGTTCAGCCGGATGGAATTATTTCTGAAATCGGTGAATGGCAAAATAAATCAAATAATCCAATGGTTCAAGTGTTGTTTGCAGATAATAAGAATAATGAATGGAATCAAGCAGAGTGGATCAAAGATGTTTTAACTTATTTAAAGACCGTTTATCAAATAAATGAAGTTAACTTAGTTGGACACTCTATGGGCGGAGTAAGTAGTTTCCGCTATCTAAGCACATATGGAAACGACAAAACGCAGCCGATAGTGAATAACTTCGTGGCTATAGGTGCACCATTCAATGACTTTGTATCAGGTAATGAAGAGCAATCCTTGAATGATTTAAAACAAAACGGTCCATTAGTAACCAGCGAACGATATAGCGATTTTACTACAAGAATAAAACAATACCCTAGAATGACTAAAATGTTGAACATCGTTGGAGATCTGCAAGACGGGTCAGAAGGAGATGGAACAGTTCCGATTAGAAGCGGATTGTCGATTGGTCATTTAATGCAAACAAATGAAATGAATTATAGTGAGGAAATCGTTACTGGATCACAGGCTGCTCATAGTCAACTACATGAAAATACGCAAGTAGATGAATTGGTTGCTGACTTTATATGGAGTACTCCTTAAATAGTGAATATATTTAGGGATATCAACTAAACAGATAGAAGGGGGTGGTCGTATGCAATTTATTATCTTATTACGAGGAGTCAATGTTGGAGGGAAAAATCGTGTTCCAATGAGCGAATTAAAACAGCATCTAATCAATGCTGGATTTGCAAATGCCAGATCGCATATTAATAGTGGCAATTTGATTGTCGATAGTGCAGAAGACACGGAGCAAGATGTTTTAGAAAAATGTCAAAATGTTTTAGTGGATAACTTTTCTTTTCCAGTTGATGTTGTGGTTATTTCTGATGAGAAGTATCAAGCAGAATTAGCAAGTATTCCAATTTGGTGGGGAGAAGATGAAGACTACAGGCACAATGCTTTGTTTTTATTGCCTTCAGCGGATAAGAAAGAGGTTACTGAACTCCTATCGGTTATTGATACTACTTATGAAAAAGTCTATATAGGAGAACTGGCTATATTTTGGTCCTCCTCTTTTAAGCAGAATTACAGTAAAACCTATTATTCGAAACTAGCCAGCCGCCCATTCTATAAAAAGGTAACAATCAGGAATCGTAATACGACCCTTAAACTGCTTGGATTTTTAGAGGATTAGCAGGCAACTGTGTGTAAGGAGAAATTTTTCTAACCGTAATATAAATCGCATTTATGAATATGGGGTTGAGATTTTTTCTCAGCCCTGTATTCGTGAGTGGTTCACATTTACATAAGAAAAGGGTAGAATAAACTGAATGATTATATGGTTCGATCAACAAAATAGTGGAGTGTGAGTAAATGAAAAGAAAATTATGGATAAGTTTAGCTGTTTTGGTGGCTATGATTATTATTGGGTTAGGATTCGCTGGGAATTATTTCTATGATGTAGCAGTAGCCATAAACCCAAAGGATTTCATAGAAGCAACAAATGTTGATGGAGATTACGATCCAGAAGATCCATGGCTGGAAGAAAAGAAATGGTACGATGAGGTAGAGCGTGAAGAAGTGTCTATTGAGTCAGCTGATGGATTAAATCTTTCTGGGGTTTATATTGAAAGTGAATCTACTTCAAAAAAAGTAGCTATATTGGCTCATGGATATGCAGGCAACCTAGAACAAATGGCTCCGTATGTTAAATTGTACCATGACATGGGGTTTAACGTACTTGTACCAGATGCTCGTGGACATGGAACGAGTGAAGGAGACTATATCGGTTTTGGCTGGCATGAACGAAAAGACTACTTGCAGTGGATCCAATTGATGATCGATAAAGTAGGCACAGATGCTGAATTAGCTTTATTTGGTATCAGCATGGGCGGAGTCACGGTCATGAATGTTAGTGGAGAAGAATTACCGGATAATGTTAAGGTAATTGTGGAAGATTGCGGGTATAGCTCTTTAAATGGCGAACTGACGTATCAATTGAAAGATATGTACGATCTACCTGAATTTCCATTGATTCCAGTTACTAGTTTAGTAACAAAAGTACGTTCTGGTTATTGGTTTGGAGAAGCTGATACAGTAGAACAGATCAAAAAGAATAAAGTTCCAATGCTCTTTATCCATGGTGCAGAAGATAAATTTGTGCCGACAGATATGGTATATGATGTATATGAAGCTAACTCATCTCCTAAAGAGTTATATATTGCACCTAATGCTGATCATGCGGATTCTTATGAAGAGAATAAAGAAGAATATGAGCAAAAAGTTCAAGAATTTGTACTTAAATATGTATCTCAATAGATAGCGTTGCATACCTCAAAAGTTAGCTTAAGCTAACTTTTGAGGTTATTTTAATAGTAGTCAAGGTTCTCCTGCCTTCCATAATTTTTTATTATTCTTTTTACATATGCTACACTTTTATTAAATAGAATTGAAAGGAGCCAAAAGGAATGAGTAGAAATATAAGAGGAATTGATCATGTCGGAATAACAGTACCTAATATGGAAGAAGCTACTTTGTTTTTCAAAGAGGCATTTGAGGCAGAATTTGTTTATGATAATCTCAAAAAAGAAGATAAACCGCGAACAGGGGAACTGGTTGAAAAGCGCTTTGACATGGACTCAGGCGGAAAAGAAACAGAAATTAGAATGATAACGATTGGAAATAGCTGCAGTATTGAATTGTTCTGCTTTGAAAATACAAATCAGAATGAACCTGCCAGCCCAGTAGATTATGGTATTCAACACATTGCACTTTATGTAGAAAATATGCATAAAGCTGTTCAGCAATTTGAACAAGCAGGTGGTACGTTACGGACTTCTCCACAAAAATTGTCTGGTGAAATTGAAAGTGGAGCAGGAAATTGCTTTGTTTACGGGAAAACGCCTTGGGGTATGACCATTGAACTGATTACATATCCTGCTGGAATTCAGTATCCTGAAAACTCAGAAAGAAAAAGGTGGACTCCGTAATTGTATTTTTTCTGTGGACTTGAAAGAAAACATGTGCAAACGATCACAAATAAGAGATGTTATGGAAGGTTATTATAAAATGGACAGGTTAAGCAAGTGACTAAAAATGGACAGATTGAAAAATAATCTCAATTTGATAGTGGTAAAGAAAAGAAACAGTGAATTATTTACTAATAATACTATTTTTTGTCACAAAATAAAAAAAATCTATTTATATAACAATTACAAGTTGAATAATTCACAAAGATGTTGTACACTATATTTGTAGTTGTTAAAGCGGATCAATTCTCCTTAATAAATTAGTATTGATAGCTTTGGAAACGCATAAAAAAAATTGGAGGTAAGGATACATTATGATTAAAACAAACAAAAAAAGAGCATTATTTTTAGGTGCTTGTGCATCACTTATTATTTTTGCAGCAGGTTGTGGAAATAACGAAGATACAGCAGACAAAGAATCAACAGCTTCTTCAGCTGTTGAAAGTACAGAAGTTGTTACAACTGCTTCAATCAGCAATGATCCAGCAGACGTTTTAGCTGGTCTTAGCGAAGACGGAACATGGATCTATGCAATAACAGAGGATGTAACAGTACCTGACGACATCGTTGTAGCAGGAACTTTCCATGATAAAGGGGAAGAAAACGGAGATGTTTACCGTAAATTAGCTTTATATTCACAAGATGAAGATCATAAAGTAACAGACGAATTTACATTAACAGCACCAACAATGACTGTTGAATCTCCAAACTTTAAAATTCAAAACGGAACATTTGTTGGAGATGTTGTAGTAGAAGCTGAAGGATTTGAACTTGCTGATTCAACAATTGAAGGAAATCTAACATTTGCTTCTCAAGAATTAATGGATTCTGCAGTATTAGATGCAGGTACTGTAACTGGAGAAACAACTGTAGCTGAATAATAAAAATTAAATCTTTAAAAACGAGGCTGGGACAAAAATCCCAGCCTCTGCTTTTTATACGAATGTTTATTCTAAAACGTGCTCCAAAAAGCAGACCCGACGTCCACTTCGCGAACAATGCTCAATGGTCGATGACCATACTGCGCTTATTCGTTCCAGTGATTCGGGTCTAAACGCTTTTTGTCCCACTCTCGTTTTTTTGTTTGAATACTGAAATCATTAAGAAAAGGGTCTAAGCTTGACTAAATATCAATAGAATCATTATTATTGATAATATAGATATTCTTTTTAAGGGAGTGATTCAATGCAAATGATCACATTAGCAAATGGAGTAGATATACCAGTAGTTGGAACCGGAACAAATACTTATGGTAAAGAAGGCAATCAATACAATGGAGCTTTAACGAACGATTTTAGCTCATTGAAGTCTGCGATACAAGCTGGATACCGGTTGATCGATACTGCAATTTCTTATCGGAATGAAGCAGGTGTTGGGACTACTATTTTTGAAAGTGGCATTCCTCGTGAAGAATTTTATATCACCACAAAAATTCCTTCAGACGAAGCATATATTGGTTCAAAAGAATTGGTAGAACAAACTATACTAGACAGTTTGAAAAATTTACAAACCGATTATATTGATCTGTACTTAATCCATCATCCGATTGAAGATGATAGAAAATTGCAACTAACATGGGAAGTTCTCGAGTCATTTGTGGATAAGGGTAAAATCAAGTCAATTGGAGTATCTAATTTTACGATTGAGATGTTAGAGATTGTGCATAACTTTGCACGAATTCGCCCGGTAGTGAATCAAATTGAATCTAATCCACATAACTGGAATCATGAATTGATTGACTATTTAATTAAAAATAATATTGTACCAGAAGCTTGGGGACCATTAAGCAAAGTTACTCAAGAACAAATAGAAACATTAAATAAAATCGCTGAAAATTATGGGAAAAATTGGGGGCAAGTTTTATTGCGTTACCAAATCCAAAGAGGGGTTGTGGTTATCCCTAAATCCCACAATAAAGAGCATCAAGTAGCTAATTTAGAGTTATTTGATTTTGAATTAACCAAAGAAGATCAATTTTTAATTGAAACGCTGTAACTTATTAGCTTATTTAAGTTAGAAGACTTAAGTAGGCTTTTTTCACTTTCAATAAAAGAAAAATTTTAAATTAAGGGTAGTATGACAAATGGTGTGGATACTTCAAAATAAAATTTCTTCTGGAATGGACGGGTTTGCTTGTGGAGCATGGGACCGCCGGAAAGCCTGTAGTCTTACCGGATTTCAAGCTTCAAAGAAACCGTAATCGCTGAAGCACTAATGGTTTCTAATTCTCATTGAATCCTATACAGGCTATAAGCAACCCTATTCCTCCAGAAATTTTTGGTGAATAGTTTGATTAATCTAGCAACGCTAGAAATTGTAGACCTAAATTAAGCTAATAGGAGGACTTAAAATGAACCGCATTAATTTAATTTGTCTAGGGGTAAGAGATATGAAAGCGGCTTTAAACTTTTATAAAAGCATAGGTTTTAAAACTTATGAAAAAGGAGAAGAACCCGCTATCGTGTTTTTTAATAATCAAGGCAGCAAATTAGAGTTATTTCCAATTAAAGAATTAGCAAAAGATATTAACAAAGTAGTTCCACCAGCAATTCCAGAAAGGGGATTTAACGGGATCACACTAGCCTGCAACCTAAAGTCAGAAAAGGAAGTAGACGAAATGATTACTCTTGTAAAACAAAATGGTGGAGCAATCGTTAAAGAACCTGAGAAAGTAAGTTGGGGCGGATACAGTGGGTATTTTCAAGATTTAGATGGCTATTATTGGGAAGTAGCCTATAGTGCTAGTTGGAAATTTGATGAAAATGATATGCTGATAATGGAAGAAGGTTAAGTTTCTTGAAAGATAAAAATTGGATAATTCGAGAATTAACGGAGTTTGATTTAGATGTGTGTGTGGAACTGTTGATAACTGTTTATAACAGCAAACCGTGGGATGAACTGTGGACTAAAAATACTGCTAAAAGATATCTACAAGAGTTTATACACCGAAAACGGTCATTTGGCTTTGTTTATGTGGATAAGTCTACCATTGTTGGTGCATTATTCGGAGTTGAACGAACATTTTGGTCTGGAGATGAAGTTTATGTGGATGAGTTTTACGTTCATCCACAGTATCAACAAAAAGGTGTGGGAAAAGAAATGATGATGCATCTAGAACAATACTGTCAGAAAAAAGAATTAGAGGCAATCACGTTAGTAACGGATAAAAATGTACCCGCTTATCATTTTTATCAAAAAATGAATTTCAATGTTTCGACAGCTAACGTGTTTTTATATAAAAATATCCCACAGTAACTTTTATTGACCTTCAATTATTAATTCAGTAGTGGGATGGTAACGGTAAACCACTAAATCCACTTTTCCGGATTGTGTCAAGGTAATGCCTTCTGAAAGTAAACGGTCTTTTTGAGTAAAGGCTCCTTCAGCATCTTTGATAGCTACTTCACCTTTAGCATTAATGATACGATGCCAGGGCAGATCATACTTCTGGCTCATGGAATGGAGAATACGTACAACTTGTCTTGCACCTCGAGCGTTTCCAGCAAGTGATGCAATTTGCCCGTAAGTCATTACTTTTCCACTTGGAATAGATTGGATAATATGGATTACACGTTCAGTAAAGGGAGTCATAATAAGATCCTTTCTCGTTTCTGCAATATCTTTTTTCTATCGTAACCGAAATGAAGGAAAAAAAATAGCTGTTCACTAAAACTAGTTTTAGTGAACAGCTATTTTGATTAAGATAATTTTGTTTCAAAACGTTTAGCAACTTTTGATAATGCGTAACAAATAATAAAGTAGAAGAACGCTAAGGCAATAAACATCGGAATCACATAAGTTGTGTTTTGGCCATAAATGATTCGAGCATTATGAGTTAATTCTGGTAAGGAAATGATGGTAGCTAATGAAGTATCTTTGATCAAAGATATGAGTTGGCTGACGATTGGAGGAACCATAGCTTTAAAAGCTTGTGGAATAATGATTATCCATAGCGTTTGAAGATACGTTAATCCGGTAGAACGTCCAGCTTCCATTTGTCCAGAAGGAACAGAATTTAAACCTGCTCGCATAATTTCTGACAGCATAGCAGATTCAAAAATCGTCATCGCAGCTACTGCTGACCAAAAGATGTCTAAACGAATGCCTATTTGCGGTAATGCAAAGTAAGTAAAAAAGATGATTAGTAATAAAGGCAAGTTACGAATCAAATCAACAATGCCCCCGACGATTTTTGAAAAGATGGGTATCTTCATGTACCGAAGCAATCCTAAAATGGCTCCGATAATAAAACTAAAAATAATTGAAAGGACTGCCACTTCTACTGTAACGAGAAGTCCATCCAGTAAGAAGCGGATGTTCATCCATGAAAAAGCTTCTATAATAGTCAAATGATTTCTCCTCCTTTTAAGATGTTACATTTAAGCGACGCTCGATGTAACTCATCAAGTACGTTAAAGGTAATGTAATGATGAGATAGATCAAGCCGATTAAGATATACGTATCGAACGTATTAAAGGTCTCGCTGGCAATTAAATCTCCTTGATACATTAAATCAAGGCCAGTAACCATTGCAAGAACAGATGAGTTTTTCACCAAATTAATGAATTGATTGCCAAGAGGCGGAATCACAATTTTGAAAGCTTGCGGTAAAATAATGTAGCGCATCGTTTCGTTTTGAGTCAAACCAGTTGAAAGTCCAGCTTCTGTTTGACCTTTAGGTACGCCCATAATTCCAGCACGGACCGTTTCTGCAATAAAAGCAGAAGTGTAAATTGTTAATCCAATTGTACCAGCTGTAAAGCCATCAATAGAGAACCAATATAAAGGTACTACTACATAAAAGAACATCACAATGATCAAAAGAGGAATATTTTTAAAGAACTCTACATAAGCATTTGCCAATCCTTTTAACCATTTGTTTTTAGATAACTGAAAGATAGCCATTAATGTACCGATGATTAAACTGAAAAATAAGGCAATAATACTGGAATACAATGTATTTAGAAACCCATCAATTAAAACGTCTTGGTAGGTTGTTAAGATCGTTAGCATAGGTGCACCTCGCTTTTTTATTTCTTAGCAGTACAGGTACTGCTTTTTTTATGAAGTTTTAAACTGATTAATCTAATTCAGGAATCCATTTAGCATAAATGGCATCGTATACGCCATTTTCTTTGATCGTTTCCAAGGCTTTGTTGACTTCTTGCAAAAAGGCATCTTGGCCTTTGTTGATCGCAATTCCATAAGGCTCTTGAGTAAAGTTTCCACCAGCTAATCGATAGCCAGGGTTATCAGCGATAATGCCTAATAAAATAGCATTATCAGTTGTAACGGCATCTCCTTGGCCAGATTGTAAAGCAGTAAAGGCTTCAGAATAATTTTCTAATTCTAATACATTTGCCTCAGGAGACAACTCACGAATATTTTGTGCAGAAGTTGAGCCTTTAACAGCCAAAACGGTTGTATCAGCAGTTAGGTCATCTAAACTTTGAATCGGGCTGTCATTTGGAACTAATAAAGCTTGCCCGGCATCGAAATAGATATCCGTAAAGTTGACTTGCTCTTTTCGTTCTTCTGTAATGGTCATTGTCGCAATAATGGCATCAATATTCCCATTTTTTAATAAAGGAATACGTGTTTTAGAGGTAACTTCAACGAATTCTGCGTTATCTGCATCTCCAGTCAATTCTTCGGTAATAGCTTTGGCTATGTCGATATCGAAGCCTCTGATCTCGCTTGATTGAATATCATAAAGACCAAAAAGATTGGTATCTACTTTTACACCCCATGTAAGGGTTGGATTTTCTTCTATCCGTTCTGTTATATCTACTTTTGCTGCACTTTCAGAACCACAAGCAGCAAGAAAAAAGACAGGTAGGAGTAATAGAAGAAAAAGAGCTTGCTTGTTTAATTTATTCATCTGGAAAGTCCTCCTATAAAATTAATGATTGATAATTTTGCTTAAGAATTGTTTGGCACGTTCGTCTTTAGGATTTTCAAAGAACGAAACTGTTTCACGGTCTTCCAGAACTTCTCCATCCGCCATAAAAATAACACGGTCAGCAACTTCACGTGCAAATCCCATTTCATGGGTCACGACAATCATTGTCATGCCTTCTTTAGCTAATTTTTTCATAACGTCTAGTACATCTTCAATTGTTTCAGGATCTAGTGCACTAGTTGGTTCATCAAATAATAAAACACTCGGCCCCATAGCTAATCCTCGTGCAATAGCCACACGTTGTTGCTGACCACCAGATAAATTAGAAGGATAAGCATCTTTTTTGTCCAACATGTTTACTTTTTCTAAAAATTTCTCAGCATTTTTTTGAGCTTCTTCTTTAGACTGTTTCAAAACTTTCATTGGTGCTAACATAATGTTTTCTAAAACGGTTTTATGCGGATAAAGATTGAAATGTTGGAAAACCATCCCAACGTTTTTACGAATTTCGTTGATATTCGTATCCTTAGCATGAAGATTGACATCTTTAATCAATAATTCTCCTTCAGTAATATCTTCCAAACCGTTGATGCAACGCAACATAGTACTTTTACCAGAACCAGAAGGCCCGATAACAACTACCACTTCACCTTGATTAAAGGTAAGATTAATATTTTTTAAGGCATGAAAATCACCGTAATACTT
>Ga0247816_10001370_pt1 | contig 11993 bp, 12 predicted proteins | sample UWRJL209509C1_FD_179930 | JGI IMG/M metagenome (GOLD analysis project Ga0247816, IMG submission 179930) | Plant litter microbial communities from Arlington Agricultural Research Station in Wisconsin, United States - UWRJ-L209-509C-1 | ecosystem: Environmental > Terrestrial > Plant litter >...
TAATAGATAACTTTATTATTTGGCATTTTTTCCCTTATCATTTATATGAAAATATATTAACATAAGTAAAAAAACAATTTTATTTTTTATTTCTTCTAATTTTATTAAACATTAAACTATATACTAATAGCATAATGCTTAATATACTTCCCAAAATTAAGCTAATAAATAATCCTTCATCAGCTCCACGTTCTGAAGTGTAAATCATGTCGGGATACTCAAAGACGATTGCCATATAAAAATATAGTGCTAAGCAATTTTTGTATACCTTTTATTTAATAATATTATTAACGCAATAAATTTTAGGGCAATTGAAATTAATATAAAAGTAAAATTCATATTAAAAAATGGAGAAGCAGAATAATATTTAGCGATGGATATTTCATGAGAAATATGAATATATAAGCTAATTATTAATAAAAAAATTACTAATATATAAGCAACTTTGCCAGAATATTTATTTAGTAGCATTTTATAATTCCTTAATAAATTCTTTTCTAACCTTTTCATACAAACATATAGTTGCTGCACTAGCTGCATTTAAGGATTCAAGTTTCGGATTTTGCGGAATACTAACTTTAGTAATATTATCTAAGTCAAACCACGTAGAACTTAGCCCTAAACCCTCACTGCCGATTAACCAGCTATGATACTGCGGTAAGTCTATTTGATAAATATTTTTTGCACTGCTAGCCATCGTTAATAAAAGATTAGTTTTAGCTTTAATTAGCTGTTCTTGTACAATAAATAAATTATTCAAGGAAGTTTGATATATCTCAATCCCTAAATGTCCGCCCATACCAGCCCGTATTACTTTAGGAGAATAAACACTAGCTCCGCCAATAGCTAGTATCCAATCATAATTAGCTGCACAAGCTGTTCGTATAATTGTTCCCATATTACCGCTATCTTGAATATTTTCTAAAATCACACCGCAAGAATTTAAATTTACATTAAATTCTTTATCAGCAAAATTTATTACGGCTAAAATATCATTAGTTGGTAGAGAGGTTATCTCCTGCCATAATTTATTATCAATAACATGAATTTTAAATTGATTAAAATATGGATTAAACATTGAATTAGATAATCCATCTTGACTTAAAACTAAGCAATAAATATTTTTAGCTTTAGATTTTACCCATTCATTAACTAAATGATTACCTTCAAGCAGGGTTTGCTTGTGTTTTTGTCTAAAATGATTATTATTAAGCTGATTTAAGAGTTTAATAATAGGATTATGAGCGGATTGGATTATATGCATATTTATGTCTTTATATTTATATTTCTAACATTTCAAAATCTTGCTTACCTACTCCGCATTCTGGGCAAACCCAGCTTAGAGGTATATCTTCCCATCTAGTTGTAGGAGGTATATTATCTTCAACGCTGCCCAGCTCTTCATCATATATCCAGCCGCAGATTAAACATATATAAGTTTTATACATTTTATATCCAGTGATAATAAATAAAAATTAGAATTATACCTAAAATACAGCCCGTAACAAAGGCTATACAAGTATTTATCTTACCCTCTAGTTTTTGTTGGTTAACTAGTAAAGCTTCTAAGATTAAATCTTTTTTACTTGGTTGTAATTTTTCATGGATTAATCTTGGGATTTGAGGCAATAATTTACCCCAAAGCGGAGCTTCTTCTTTAAAAGTTTTAACAAAACTACGTATACCAATTTGCTCACTAACCCAGCGTTGTAAAATTGGTTTTGCAGTTTTCCATAAATCAAGTTCAGGGTTTAAATCCCTGCCTAAACTTTCTACATTAAGTAAAGTTTTTTGTAATAATACCAATTGAGGCTGTATGTTAAGCTGAAATTGTTTAGCTGTTTGAAATAAACGCATTAGTACTAAACCTAAAGAGATATCTTTTAGCGGTTTATCAAAATAAGGTTCGCAGCATGCACGAATAGCGTTTTCTAAAGATGCAATATTTACAGTGCTTGGCACCCAGCCGCTTTCTACGTGAAGCAAGGCTACTTTTCTATAATCTCTTTCAAAAAATGCTAAAAAATTATGAGCTAAATAATGTTTATCAAAAGCTGATAATCCGCCCATAATACCAAAATCTAGGGCTATATATTTGCCAAAATGCTCAGGTTCTACATTAACTAAGATATTACCCGGATGCATATCAGCATGAAAAAAACCATCTCTAAAAACTTGCGAGAAAAATATTTCTACGCCGTCTCTGGCTAGTTTTTTGCGGTCAACTCCATAAATTTCTAATTCTTTTGTCTTAGAAATTTGAACTCCGTCCATCCATTGCATGGTTAAAACCTGTGTTGAACAATAATCAAAATATATTTCAGGGACTAAAATTAATGGGTTAGTTGTAGAATTTTGACGCATATTACGTGCTAATTGGCTAGCATTAGCAGCTTCAAGCATTAAATCTAATTCATTATGCAGATATATATCAAATTCATTAATAATTTCTTGGGGTTTTAAACGTTTAGCATCAACCCATAATTTCTCAATCCAATATGCAAGATTACGCATAATAGCTAAATCAGTTTCAATAGTCATCTGCATATTGGGGCGTAATACTTTGACGGCAGCTTTTTTAATTTCTATTTCATTAGTTTTGGGATTAAGATAATTAATACTGCCAATATGAACTTGAGCCATTGATGCACTAGCTACAGGATTGGGATTAAATTCATTAAATAGTTGATTAATTGGTTTTCTTAAAGTTTTTTCGATAATCTCTATTGCTAATTTAGATTCAAAAGGCGGTACATTATCTTGTAAATTTGATAAAGCTAATATAATATCAATTGGTACGAGGTCGCTTCTAGTTGATAAAACTTGACCAAATTTAATAAATATTGGCCCTAAGCTTTCTAAAGCTCGACGCAGAGCTTCACCGCGGTTTAACGGCGTTGGTTTATGATATTTTTTTAATAAGCCAAATGCCCACTTATAAGGCTTGTGTTCTATTTTTTGTCCTAAAAGGTCATATAGTCTAAACTGCCATATAGTAGAAATAATTTTGCCTAAACGATATAAGCGTTTGAACATAATATTAAGTAGAAATATAAACCCAAATTATACACCAATTTTTATATATATAATGTACTTTAGTGTTATAGCAAAATAGCTTTATAATAATAAATAAATTAAGATAAGTATCCCCTCATAACACATAAGCTTAAACATTTTAATAAACATGTGTTAAAAATGTCTAAATAGGTGCTTTTTATAGATTAACTGCCAACAAGATTTTAGCAGTTGACTGCACCTTACGTGCTATGAGGGATACTTACCTTAATTAATGTCCAAGACTATGCATATGTTTTTTACCCATAAAGGCTAAAACTACAGTAATACTTGCGATAATTATTATGCTTATACTCATAGGATATAATGTATTATTATGCAAAAGTCCTACAATGCCTGATAAAATAAATGTTATTAATAATTCAATAAACCCCATTAACGACGATGCACTGCCAGTATTATGCATAGTAAAAGGTGCTAAGACTAGATTAATGGTTAAGGGGAATAATATTCCTATAGGAATTAAAAATATAAATAATGCAGTTAAAGATAAATAAAAATTTTGGATATATAAAACGCAAATGGCAAAAATCACAGCACTAAGTGCTAAAAATATAGCTGCAAATAAGATAAAGTTAGAACTTTTAATATTTTTAGTTAAATGCGGTGTGAGAGCTGCTGATACAATAATTGCTAACGAATTTAAAGAAAAAATTAAACTAAATGTTTTAGTGGATAAACCATATTTTTCTATTAATAAAAATGGTACATTAGAAACATAAATCATTAAGGCACTAAAACTCATACCGGCAATTAAAGTATAAATCCAAAATTGTTTATTGGATAAAATAAATTTGTATTTAGTTAAAATACTGGTTTTTTCAACCATAGTTCTTTTATGCTGTGGATAGCTTTCAGGCACAATTACTAAAAATAAGCCTAAACAGACTATGCCCATAATAGTCATAGCATGAAAAATACTATGCCAGTCAAAATGAGCTAATAAAATTGTACCAAAAGAAGGTGCTAAAACAGGAGAAATGCCTAAAATTAAAGTTAAAACTGAAAAAACTTTAGTTCTATCTTTAGCACAGAATAAATCTGCAACAATAGCATTAGCTACTACAGTTCCAGCACAGCCTCCCAAAGCTTGAAAAAATCTAAGTACCCAAAGTTGTTCTATGCTATATATAAAATAGGTGCTGACTGAGCTTAATATATAGATTAATAAGCCAATACTTACGGAAAGTTTACGTCCATATTTATCAGATAATGTCCCCCAGATTAATTGACCTACTGCATAACCTGCTATAAAAATAGATAAAGATACTTGTACCAAACCCATGTCAGTCATAAAATAGTTTTTTATTTGTGAAAAAGCCGGTAGATATAAATCAATACTAAGCGGTTCAATAGCAGTTAATAATCCTAAAATTAAAATTATAAATTTTTGATTTTTCATTAATGTAGTTTGAGTTTGGTTTTATTCTATATTTAAATATAAAATTTTATTAAATAATTGCTAGTATAACATAGAGTATAAAATAATTATGGTAAGTATCCCCTTATAACAAGTAAGCTAAAACATGCTAATAAATAGTACAAAAAATAACCAAATATATATTCTTTATATGAGTAATATCAATATTTTAACACCTGACAATATCTTACTTGTTATAAGGGGATACTTACCATAATTTTTATCAAGACCTAAACCTAAAAAATTTAAAACAAGAAATATAAATATTTAAATTTACCTTACCCATAATTTAATTAAACTTAATAAACTATGGGCTAAAAACTAAACTATAATCAATCTGCCAAAATCGCCTCTACATCATCTAAAGCATTAAACTTAATATTAACATTAGCTAAAGCTTGTTCAACTGCTTTGCCGTATTCTTCATCGGCTTTAAAGAAATGGCAAAGTTGTCTTAATTGTATTTCTTTAGGAGTTTTGCCTAAGGACAATGCAATATTATGAGCTGTACGCTGTTGTTCATCTTTTGGTAACAATCTCCATAAATCGCCGGCTTGTGTATAATTATCTTCTTCGCTATTATCATAGCGATCTGCATTAACATTGCCTAAATATAATGGAGGTTGTGTATATTTATTTTGCTCTTTGGGTGTATTAGTATGACTATTTGGATGGTAATTAGCTGTATTGCCTCCAAAACCATTTGACATAAATCCATCTCTTTGATAATGCATTACAGGACATTTTGGGCGATTAATTTCAAGTTGCTGGAAATTAGTAGTTAAACGGTAATGCTGAGCATCTTTGTATGACATTAATCGACCCTGTAATATCTTATCAGGACTGGGTCCAATACCTATTGGAAAGTTAGCTGGACAAAAGGCTGCTTGCTCGTTTTCGGCAAAAAAGCTGGTTACATTACGATTAAGCTCAAGCTGTCCTATTTCAATTAATGGGAAATCAGCGTGCGGCCAAGTTTTAGTGTTATCAAATGCATTCCATTTAAAGTTTAAAGCCTGTTCTTGTGTCATTACTTGTATAAACAAAGTCCAGCTTGGGAAATCCCCTTGTTGTATTGAATTAAACAAATCACGTTGAAATGCATCAGGGTCTTGACCTTTAACATGTTTAGCTTCTTCTTCAGTTAGAGATTTTATGCCTTGATTAGATTTATAATGAAATTTACACCAGACTAATTCATTATTTGCATTAATTAAAGAAAAAGTATTTACTCCAAAGCCATCCATATTAGCAAAACTAGCTGGTATACCTCTATCGCTAAAAAGCATAGTTAATTGATGCATTGATTCTGGATTTAGGGATAAAAAATCCCAACGCATAGTATCATCAATTAAATTAGTTTGCGGATTACGTTTTTGTGAATGAATAAAATCATCAAATTTTAATGGATCACGGATAAAAAATACAGGAGTATTATTTCCAGTTAAATCCCAATTGCCTTCTTCAGTATAAAATTTTATCGCAAAACCACGAATATCTCTTTCAGTATCAGCACTTCCTCTTTCAGGAGCTACCATAGAAAATCTTGCAAAAATTTGAGTTTGTTTACCAATTTCACTAAAGACTTTAGCATTAGTATATTGAGTAATATCTTGTGTTACTGTAAAAGTGCCGTGAGCTGCTGAACCTTTAGCATGCACTACACGTTCAGGGATACGTTCTCGGTTAAAATGCTGCATTTGCTCAAGTAACTGTACATCTTGCATCAATAATGGACCGCGTGCTCCTGCACTGATGGAGTTTTGATTATCATGAATCGGTGTGCCGTTGCCTGTGGTTAGTGTTTGATTGGTGTTATTTTGTTGATTATCTTTATTTATATTATCTTGCATGTTTGCCTCAAATGGTTATAAATGTGGTTAATTTTTATGTTTTATTTTTAGTATAAATGTAATATATACTATTTGTATAATATGGTTATTATTTATATAACTAACTCATGTTGATTTATTTGTTCTACTATTGATAACGGCACATTAAAGATATCACTAATCTGTTCTAGGGCTAATTGTTTTCTATCAGTAACCGCATAAATTGGATTATGGCTAATAGTTTTATTGATAATATTGCCAAAATATTCTTCCCGTATAAGTTTAGCGATATACTTTTTACGTAAATCTTGATTGCTAATAGCTTGCTTAAAATCTTCTTTAAGATTAAATTTAGTAGTTATGGTATTAATATCAGCCTGTTCTAAAGTATTAAATAATTCTTCATCCTGCTGAATTATTTTTAATAAGCTGGAATTGGGTACTTCTATGTGATTAATACACACTAAATTTTCACTACGGGCTTTGCTGGCTACTTCTAAAGCAGTTTTTTTAGCATCATTAATAAAACTACAATTCGGTTTAGTTAAAATTAAATTATCAGCATCTATAAACAAACTGGTATATTTACCCCAATTATTTTTTGGGAAATTTAAAGTATTAGTATCATCAATAATTAATTTGTCTAACATACCAAAATCAATGAAAATCTTATAGCTTTCGTCATTAGTACTTAAAATGGCTAATTGAGCGATATTTTTACAACTTACAGGGCTAACTTCGATTAATTCTTGTTCTATATAACATAATAAATTTTTATTTTCTTCTTGGGTTTGGTAATTACTGCCTTTATTAGTATTTAATAATTCTAATAAACTTTGTTTTTGTGTGACAAATTTATTTTCGCTGGCTTTATTTTCATCGCTGCAGCCGCCTAAATTATGAAATTTCAAAGTCTGTATACTAGCATTAGTTAAATCTGGATTGATTAAGGATAAAGACGCTAAATCTGTCCATAAATTTAATTCAAATTTATAAACATCTTGTGCTAAATTAGAATGCCTAACTTTTTGTACTGCTTTATTTAGCACATTGGCTATTTGCTTAGCAATTGCAGCATTTTCTATAGCATCTTTGCTTGGATGGCGTATATAAAGCGTATGGATTTTTAATAAGTTAATCATTTGTCGTCCTTTGAGTAAAACAATAAAACATTTGGCATTATTGAATTAAGTATAATCATAATAAATAATTCATGCAAAAGACCTAGTTATAAATTTAAAAATAATTTATACTGAAAATCTATTTATATTAATTTAAGGAAATATAATATGCCATATATTTGTACTACAGGTAATGCGATAAGAACAACAGCTGATCCAAATGTTGAGCATGACTGTGATAAGAGCGAGATGTATAAATGCAGTAAAAAATCTCACTGTCACTATGCTCAATCTATAGCTACACAAACAGATAAACCGAGGACTACTATAGCAACAGCTTGTAAAAATCATATAGACTTTCATAATTTGAATTGTAATGGTCAATTAAAGTAAACTTAATAAAGGATTAAAAATGGAGTTTAGTAGAATAGATACTTATTGGCAAAGAATTACATGCCCAGACTGCAACAAACAAGAAGAATATGAGACTCAAGTGCGACCAAATACGTATAGTTATAAAACTTTAACGTGTGGAACTAGTGTAGGTTTTACTCCTACTAAGGTTTATGTTTATAAAACAGCTGGTCTGCAGCCGACGGAGACAACTGGGCAAATATTAGAAATGCAACCAGTATATTTGAAGAGCTGTCAGGGTATAAATTACTTTAATCATTTAGATTCTGTTCCTAATCTAACGGTAGACTATGTATATTCTAGATAAATTAACCAAGGTAAAATAAAATATCCTTTTTTTAACTTTGAGGTTATTTATTAGCATATTTTGTCCTACTTACTATAGGAGATACTTACCAAAATTTTAGATTTTTGCTAGAATACTATCTAGGCTAGGGGTCTTTTATTTTTTAATAAAAGTGAGAAAAACCCTTTGAACCTGATCTTGTTGATACAAGCGTAGGGAAGCTAATAGACATAGAAATAAATTTATATTTATTCTATTGCCTTTATCTTTACTATGCTCCTAATTTATGGAGTGTTATGAAATTCAAATTATCCAATACAACATTAGCTATTATAGCTGTATTATCGCCTAATATAATTTATGCTCAATCAACAAGCGTTGATAATGATAAATTAGATACTATTGAAGTACAATCTACAAGAACTGCTTTTGATAAAGTCCAAAGTCTAGGGCAAAATTTCAATAAGAATTTATATCCGCAGCAAATTAATACTTTTAATCAAAAATCTCTTAAAAATTTACAGGCTAAAACTTTATTTGAGGTAGTAAAACAAGATGCTAGTGTTAATAATAACTATACACCCCTAGGTTATCAAGAAAATTATAGTATTCGCGGCAGTAATTTAAATTTAGATAGTAGTTACTTAATTAATGGGATTCCAGCGACCCATCGGCAAATTCCAAATTTAGCTAATAAAGAAGCTATTGAAGTAAGTAAAGGGATTAATTCTTTGCAAAGCTCTAGTTCAAATGGTAATGGAACTATTAACTATATTACTAAACGTGCTAAAAATGTACAAAATATTTCAACTAATTTTGAAACTCTTGGCAGTTACGGAATTAGTGCTGATATTGGCAGTTTAAAACAAGATAAAGCTTTCGGCTATAGATTAAATTTAGCTTATGATAAATTAAAACCATATATAAAAACCGCTAATGGACATAAATATTTAACCTCGCTGGCCTTAGACGGCAGTGCTAATAAATTATCTTGGCAATTTGATGCAGATTATCAAGACCATAAACAATACACAGTACCTGGGATTCAGCTGCTTGATAATTCAGTTATTCCAATTGTTTCCAATGATATTATGCTTAATAATTCAGCTTGGCGTAAACCTGTCCAAACTAAAGCTTATAATCTTGGAACTAGACTAAAATATGACCTAACTAATAAATCTAATTTATCATCTTCCATGCAGTATAGCCGAACAAAAATTAATGATAATGTGGCGTTTCCTTATAATTTTCAATCTAATGGCGATTATAGGTTAGCAGATTATCAATCGCCTGACCAAACTTATATTAATAAATATATTGATTTAGCTTTTAATACACAGTTTAACACTAAAGCTATTAAACATAGACTAACAATAGGTACTTCATATTTAGGTTTTAATAAGAAAAATAAAGACTCTATAAGTTATGCTAAAGAAACTAGAAATATTTATGAACCTAGTATAGTGATAAATCCGTATACTCTAACTGGCGAAACTTTAGGCGATACTTATACTAGTTTAAAACATAGCCAAAAAACATTATTTTTGCGTGATACGCTAACATATAAAAAGTACCAACTATTTTTAGGTACAAGGTTTACTAAACTTGATGAGAAAGCCTATAATTCATCAAATCAATTACTTGATAAGGTTAATAAAACAGTTTTTTTACCTAATATTGGTTTAGTGTATGCCGTAAATGATAATTTTGGGATTTATACCAGCTATGCTAAAAATTTAGAAATTGGTCGAGACGCTGATGTAATTGGTTATAATTCAAGTTATTTACCAGCTAAAAAATCCCGCCAAATTGAAGTTGGTTTTAACTATAAAAAAGCAAATAATAAAATTCAAGGTGCATATTTTACCACTAAAAAACCATTTGAATATGTAGATAATAATTATCAATATGTACAGCAAGGCAGTGAAAAAAGAAACGGTTTAGAATTAAATTTAATTACAACTCAAAATGCAACTACCTTTGGTTTAAGCACTGCATACTATCTAAAAGCTACTCAAGAAGGAACACTAATGTCTAGTTATAATGGAGCTGATGCAGTAAATGTGCCTAAATTTAAATCAAAATTATGGTTTGAATATGAACTACAAAATGCCAAAGGTACATTTATTGGTGCAAATTGGAATCATGAAAGCTCAAAAAGCGTACTAAAAGACGCTAGCGTAAAAATCCCAAGTTACAACACCATTGATGCCAGCGTGCGTTATGCTAAAACAGTAGGTAAAAATATCTATAATCTAAGAGTTGGCGTAGATAATATTTTGAATAAAAAATACTTCAAAGATGCAGGCGAAGCCTATGGAGAGAACTATATACATTTTGGAGCTCCTAGAGTATATAAAGCTAGTTTGAGTGTGGATTTTTAGTCTTATAAATTTTTAAATTTATTGATAAATATGCTAATATGTGTAAAAGAGGAATTTTACACATTATGCTAAATAAAATCTATATCAATGGTTATAAATCGATTAAACAATTAGAATTAGAACTAAAACCGATTAATATTTTAATAGGTGCAAACGGTAGTGGAAAAAGTAATTTTTTATCTTTTTTTGAATTTTTAGAAAGCGTATACAACAATAATATTAAGTATTATGTAGAGCAAAGAGGACACTCATATAAATTTTTGCATAAAGGTAATAAACATACTCAACAAATATCATCTACTTTATATTTTGCTAACAAAAATATTTCTTACCAATTTACTTTAGAAGAAAATGATAATAATAGCTTTATAGTAAAAAATTCAGAAATTATAGAAAATAATCTTAAAAAAGATTTATTACATAATACTAAAAATATGGATGAATTATTAAACATAATAAATGAATTAGTAAAAAAAAATAATAACCATAATATTTCTAAAACTTTCGATGAAAAAGTAACACAAACATTATATTTATTAAATGAGTATAAAAAGGATATTCATTTAATAGATTTAATAAAAAAATACCATTTCCATGATACAGGTAGAAATTCTCCTTTTAATCAATTTTCTAATATAGAACAAGATATATTTTTTTTAGAAACAACAGGGCGTAACTTAGCAGCATTTTTATATAATATACGTGAAAATAATTTAGAAACATATAATTTTATTCTTTCAACTATTCAAAGTATAGCTCCATATTTTTTAGATTTTTTTCTTCAGCCTCATCCTAATAAAAATAGCGATATAAGATTATTATGGAAACATAAAGAATTTGAGCAAATAATGTCTGCTACAGATTTATCAGACGGCACAATTCGCTTTATTGCAATAGCTACTCTATTTTTACAGCCTAATTTACCCCAAACTATTATAATTGATGAGCCAGAGCTGGGTTTACACCCTTTTGCTATAGCTAAACTTGCTGGTATGATAAAATCTGCTTCACAGCAAAATTGTCAAGTAATAGTAGCTACGCAGTCAGTTGAATTACTTAATCATTTTGAGCCAAACGATGTTATTACGGTTGATCAAATTGACGGGGAAAGTAAATTTAAACGCTTAGATAATAGTGAATTAGAACATTGGTTAGAAGACTATACTTTAGGCGATTTATGGCAAAGAAATATTATTAATAATGGACAGGTAAATTATTAATATGCAAAGAATAATTATTATCTGTGAAGGGCAAACTGAGCAGGAATTTTGTAATAAAATTTTAGCCCCATATTTTATCAACTTAGCTTATCATATACAAGCAATACTGCCTACTAAATCAGGCGGTGGTATTGTAAAATGGGAGCACTTAAAAAAAGATATATGTAATTATCTAAAAAGTAATAATCAAATTTTTGTTACTACTTTTATTGATTATTATAAACTCCCTCCATGCTATCCA
>Ga0247816_10001371_pt1 | contig 11989 bp, 8 predicted proteins | sample UWRJL209509C1_FD_179930 | JGI IMG/M metagenome (GOLD analysis project Ga0247816, IMG submission 179930) | Plant litter microbial communities from Arlington Agricultural Research Station in Wisconsin, United States - UWRJ-L209-509C-1 | ecosystem: Environmental > Terrestrial > Plant litter >...
ATCTTGTCGAGTTCTTGCAGCAGGTCGTTGGGGAATTCGATGTCGGCCTTGTCGATTTCATCGATCAGCAGGATGACCCGCTCCTCGGATTCAAAGGCTTCCCAGAGCTTGCCTTTTTTCAGGTAGTTGCGCACGTCGTGGACCTTGTCCACACCCAGCTGCGAGTCTCGCAGACGGCTGACCGCATCGTACTCATAGAGTCCCTGATGGGCCTTGGTGGTGGACTTGATGTGCCAGGTAATCAGGCGTGCGCCAAAGGATTCGGCCAGTTGTTCGGCGAGCATGGTCTTGCCGGTGCCCGGTTCGCCCTTGACCAGCAGCGGGCGCTCCAGCGTGATGGCGGCGTTGACGGCCAGTTTCAGGTCGTCGGTGGCAACGTAGGCCTGGGTGCCTTCGAACTTCATCTATCAATCCTCGAACGTGACGCCCCACGGTGCAGGACCATGGGGGCGAGTAAGCAGCTTTGGCCCGACTATACCGTGCAGCCCCGGCGACTGTGAACGCAGACGGGCTATTCAGTCTCTGAATGGACGGTCACATAAACGTCAATCCGCTGATGGCTTGGGCTGCTCATAACGGGCGTTGAAGGCCTGGACAAAACCGTTGCGCAAAATCTGCCAGAACGCCTGGAATGCACTGATGTCTTGCTGATGCACGCTGCCGCTGAGCTCAACCCGCGTGGCGAACTGGTTCTTGCGCTGGTTTTTCAGCACGGTTTCGCTGACACCCACCACCGCTTCCCAGATCGAACGGAAGATCCCCTTGTCTTTGTTTTCCACGTCCTGCTGCCAGTTGAACACTTCAACGTCGCGCAGCAAGGGCTTGATATAGCCGGTCAGTTGGCCTTTTTCGGCCTGGGCTTCGATCACTACATCGCCGGTGCCCGCATTGAAGTCGAACTTGCCGTAGGCGGAGGCGAAGTCATTCAGGCGTTTGAGCTGGATGTCCCGGGCGCGAAAGCGGAATTCGAAGTCTTCGAAATTGCTCAGCGGATCAAAGGTCGCGGTGGCCTCCAGCGGTGCTTGCCCCAAGAGTTGCGCCTTGCCGTCGAAGCGGGCGTCGCGCTTGCCTTTGACGTCTACCACGTTGGTCAGGTTGTAGAACGTTGCATTGACCTGAGTGGCGTCGATGTTGACCGCAGGTTTTGAGCTGAAGTTATGGAAGGCGATTTTACCGTCGTTGATGTGCACTTCGTTGAGGGTGATCGGCAACAGCTTGCCCAGTTGCTCGCGCCAGTCAGTGCCCTGACCGGTCTGGGACGCTTGTTTGTTGGTGCCGCCATCGACGAAGTTCAGTTCGGGTCTCAAGAACTGCACCTCGGCCACCACCGCATGGTCGTACCACAGCGAATGCCAGCTTACTGAAAGGTCTATCACCGGTGCCTTGACGAACGGTACCGGAACCTTGCCGTCGACCTTGATGATCTGCAAGCCATTGATTCGATAGGCGCCGCGCCACAGCGCCAGGTCAACGTCGGTGACCTGGCCGCGGTAATCGCCCATGTCGGCAAGCTTGTCATTCAGGTAATTACGCACCAGATAGGGCAAGGCGATATGCAGGGCAACCAACAACACCACAATGCCTGCGACGGTCCATAGCGGCCAACTGTAGCGACGTTTCATAGGAAATTTCTCCATCTGCGTAAGCGATTGACTGCGCTGATCGTGGGACGTTCGCCTTGACTGGACGCCTTGGGACACGAGGCATACCCTTGGGGCCTTCCTAAATGGTGCACTGAGGACCCGTCATGAGCCGCATTTTTGCAGACAACGCCCACTCCATCGGTAATACCCCTCTGGTTCAGATCAACCGCATCGCGCCCCGTGGCGTGACCATCCTGGCCAAGATCGAAGGCCGTAACCCAGGGTATTCGGTGAAGTGCCGGATTGGCGCAAACATGATCTGGGACGCCGAAAGCAGCGGCAAACTCAAGCCAGGCATGACCATTGTCGAGCCAACGTCGGGCAATACCGGGATTGGCCTGGCATTTGTTGCCGCCGCCCGTGGATACAAATTGTTACTGACTATGCCGGCATCAATGAGCATCGAGCGCCGCAAAGTGCTCAAGGCCCTGGGCGCAGAGCTGGTGCTGACCGAGCCGGCCAAGGGCATGAAGGGCGCTATCGAAAAGGCCGGCGAAATCCTCGCCAGCGACACGTCCAAATATTTCATGCCGGCCCAGTTCGAGAACCCGGCCAACCCGGCGATCCATGAAAAAACCACTGGCCCGGAAATCTGGAACGATACTGATGGTGCCGTGGATGTGCTGGTGGCGGGCGTGGGCACGGGTGGCACGATTACCGGGGTGTCGCGTTATATCAAGAACACCCAGGGCAAGCCGATCCTGTCGGTGGCGGTCGAGCCCATCAGCTCCCCCGTGATTACCCAGGCCCTGGCCGGTGAAGAGATCAAGCCCAGCCCTCATAAGATTCAGGGCATCGGCGCCGGTTTTGTGCCGAAAAACCTCGACCTGTCGATGGTGGACCGGGTGGAGCTGGTCAGCGACGAGGAATCCAAGGCCATGGCTTTGCGTTTGATGCAGGAGGAAGGGATTCTGTGCGGTATCTCCTGCGGCGCGGCGATGGCGGTGGCAGTGCGCCTGGCAGAGAAACCGGAAATGCAGGGCAAGACCATTGTGGTGGTGCTGCCGGACTCCGGTGAGCGTTACTTGTCGAGCATGCTGTTCAGTGATTTGTTTACCGATCAAGAAAACCAGGCTTGATTCAAATCAGCGCGATTGCCAGGGCCTTATGCATAATTGGCCCGGCATCGCGCACCGCTTAACGCTGATTGTTGGATTGCGCGGGTTTTTCCCGAGGCCAGGAGTGTTTATCATGGCCGGCTGCTACGTCTGGTTTCCCTTTGACGGGAGGTTATTGGCCAGACGCCTATTTCCAGGAGTTGCTGCATGACCTTTTCTTTGGCCGCCAAACTGTCGGTGCTGCTGCTGTTTATCGGCAGCACGCTTTACGTGCACCTGCGCGGCAAGGCGCGTTTGCCGATGTTGCGCCAGTTCGTCAACCACTCGGCGCTGTTCGCCCCGTATAACGCCTTGATGTATCTCTTCTCCGCCGTGCCGTCCAAGCCTTACCTGGACCGCAGCAAGTTTCCGGAGCTGGACGTGCTCAAGGACAACTGGGAAGTGATTCGCACGGAGGCCATGCACCTGTTTGACGAGGGTTACATTCGCGCTGCCGAAAAGAACAACGACGCTGGTTTTGGTTCGTTCTTCAAGAAGGGCTGGAAGCGTTTTTACCTCAAGTGGTACGACAAACCGCTGCCATCGGCTGAACTGCTGTGCCCGAAAACCGTTGCGCTGGTCAGCAGCATTCCCAACGTGAAAGGCGCCATGTTTGCCCTGCTGCCTGGTGGCAGCCACCTCAACCCGCACCGCGACCCGTTTGCCGGTTCACTGCGCTATCACCTGGGGCTGTCCACGCCCAACTCCGACGACTGCCGCATCTTCGTTGACGGCCAGGTCTACGCCTGGCGCGACGGTGAAGACGTGATGTTTGACGAAACCTACGTGCACTGGGTGAAAAACGAAACCGAGCACACTCGGGTGATTCTGTTCTGCGATATCGAACGGCCCCTGAGCAACCGCTTCATGACCCGCGTCAACCGTTGGGTCAGCGCTCAATTGGGCCGAGCCACGGCGCCGCAGAATCTGGACGACGAGCGCGTTGGCGGGATCAACCAGGCTTATGCCTGGAGCAAGCGCTTCAGCGACAGCTTCAGTGGCGTGGTCAAGCAGTGGAAGCGCAAACATCCCAAGGCCTATCGCATCCTGCGGCCAGTGCTGGCGGTGGTGGTGTTGACGGCGTTGGGGTATTGGCTTTTTGGATAACATCCATCAGGCATAAAAAAACCGCTCGGATGAGCGGTTTTTTTATGTTCCAGGCTTAATCATTGCAAAGCATGTCCGCTGCTGGTTATAGTCCGACACAGGTGTTTCACAGCACCTCTCCATCCCTTCAAAAAAGATCAGCACATGCCAGCTTCCTTGCGCATAGCGGTAGTCGATTCAGCGGTCAACGCTGTGGTCGTGCCGTGCGGGAATCAGCAGCCTGTGCAGATCAGTCATTACCCCCCACCTGTCAGTAGCACGCCGGTGTACGCAGTCGTATCACCGCCGGGTGTTGGCATTTCGGGCTGATCAGCTGATTGCTGTTCCCCTGAGCCCGCCTGAAAAACCTACTGAATTTCAGCGTTTGCTGAGTTGGCTTTTTGCCTGATCACAGGTGGTATCCATGTCTGTTCTTTCGAAACAATCCGTGGCCGCGGCGGCCTCGACGAGTCTGTTTGTGTTGCTGTGGAGCAGCGGGGCGATTTTCTCCAAATGGGGCCTGGCCCACGCGTCCCCCTTTGCATTCTTGCTGATCCGGTTTGCCATCGCCCTGATGGGTTTGGTGATTCTAGTGCCGGTGCTCAAGTTGAAGTTGCCGCGCTCCGGCAAACCGATGCTTTACGCGGCGGCCACCGGGCTGGTGCTGTTGGGGGCTTATCAGATTTTCTATCTGTTGGCCCTGGACCTCAAAGTCACCCCCGGCGTCATGGCGACCATCATGGGTGTGCAGCCGATCCTGACCGTGGTGCTGATGGAGCGCCAGCGTTCCTGGAGTCGGCTGTTCGGCCTGGCGCTGGGGTTGGCGGGGTTGATCATGGTGGTCTATCAGGGCATCGGGTTGTCCGGCATGTCCCTGGCGGGGATGCTGTTTGGCCTGTTGGCGCTGGCGAGCATGACCTTCGGTTCCATCATGCAGAAACGCATCACCGAGAACCCGTTGGGCACGCTGCCGGTGCAGTACCTGGCTGGCCTGTTGTTGTGCTCGGTGTTTGTGCCGTTCCAGCCGTTTCACTTTGAGCACGGCCCGGGCTTTTACCTGCCGGTGCTGTGGATGGGGCTGGTGGTGTCGGTGCTCGCGACGCTGTTGCTGTACCGTCTGATCGCCCGGGGCAATCTGGTGAACGTCACCAGCCTGTTCTACCTGGTGCCTGCGGTGACGGCGGTGATGGACTACCTGATCTTCGGCAATAAACTGGCGATGTTGAGCCTGCTGGGAATGGGGCTGATCATTGTCGGATTAGCGTTTGTATTCCGCAAAAGCTGATAAGCCTGCGCCGTTGTAGGAGCGAGCTTGCTCGCGAAGAACGTCAACGATAACGCGGGAAACCTGATACCCCGCGTCGACCGTTCGTTTTTCGCGAGCAAGCGCGCTCCTGCAGGGCCTTGGTCAATTTCCCAAAGCCCAGCGCTCATCCATCATTTACACCACAAAGCGCGTCACCAGAGCGTTAAGGTCTACCGCCAGGCGTGACAATTCCTGGCTGGCGGCCGACGTCTGGGTCGCACCGGCGGCGGTTTGCGTCGACAGGTCGCGAATGTTCACCAGGCTGCGGTCTACCTCGCGAGCCACCAGCGCCTGTTGCTCGGCCGCACTGGCTATCACCAGGTTGCGCTGGCTGATCTGCGATATCGCTGCGGTGATTTTTTCCAGGGCGCTGCCCGCACTATTGGCGCGCTGCAAGGTCTGGCCGGCATGTTCTGCGCTGCTGTTGAGTGCGCCGACGGTGTCCTGTGTGCCGCGCTGGATGCCGTTAATCATCTGCTCGATTTCCTCGGTGGAGTCCTGGGTGCGTTGCGCCAACGAGCGCACTTCATCGGCCACTACCGCAAAGCCACGTCCGGCCTCGCCCGCGCGTGCTGCTTCAATCGCTGCGTTGAGCGCCAGCAGGTTGGTCTGCCCGGCAATCCCGCGTATGACTTCCAGCACTTTGCTGATGTCCTGGGCTTGCACGGCCAGGCCTTCGGCTTTGCTCGAGGCCCCGAGTACTTCGTCTACCAGATTCTGGATCGAGCTGATGGTTTCGCTGATCTGGTAGTGCCCGTGTTTGCTGTCTTCATCCGAGGCCTTCGAGGCTTCGGCGCTGGACACCGCGTTACCTGCCACTTCGTCCACCGCTGCGCTCATTTGCGTGACCGCCGTGGCCGCCTGCTCGATTTCATCGTTTTGCGCCTGCAGGCCACGGGTGCTTTGCTCCATCACCGAACTCATCTCTTCGGCCGCCGATGCCAGTTGCTGCGACGATTCGGTGATGCCACGGATGGTTTCCTGCAGGCTGGCTTGCATGGTGGCCAGCGCGATAAGCAGTTGCGCCGGCTCGTCCTTGCCGGTTACCACGATAGGTTTGCTCAGGTCGCCGGCCGCAATGGTGCGGGCCACGGTCAATGCCTGGCCGAGGGGCGTGGTGATGCTGCGAGTCAGCAGCCACGCCAGCAGCAGTGTTGCAATCAGGGCGACGACGATGATGATGCCGACGATCCATTGAGCGCTGGAATACATCTGCGCCGCCGACTCTGCAGCAGACTGGACACCTTGCTGGTTAAACGCGATCAGGTCCTCCAGGCTTTTATTGAGGATCAAGCCTTGGGGCGCGAGCCGGGTGTTTAGCAGGTCTATGGCCTGCTGATGTTGGTCCTGATCCACCAACTGAATCATCTGGTCCATGATGCCCATGTAAGACGAGACCGTGTTTTTCAACTGCTTGAGCATTTCGATGTCTTGCTCGTTGGTCACCAGGGTTTCGTATCGCTTAAAGCTCTCCTGAAGTTGTCCCTGTTCGTGGGTAATCATGCTTTTGGTTTTGTCGCGCACCACCAAATCGTTGGTGGTCAGCAGGCGCATCGCTTCCAGGCGAATGCTCGCGATATAAGCGGCGCTGTCGTGGATGGTTTCGATACTCGGCATCCATGAGTCTTCAATGACGGTGGCGCTTTCGCGCAGTTTGGCCATTTGCCCCAGACCAAACAGGCCGACCAGTACCAACAAACCAGCCAAAACCGCAAAACTCAGACTGGCGCGCAGGCCGATCCCCATATTCCTCAATGACATCTCAATGCTCCTTGGGCGATTAAAACCTGTTCCCGGATCGGTCCGTTGACCTTGTTTGGCGGGGCGAGGGCGCGCTATATAGCAAAGTGCTACCACTCTGGTAATAAGGGTTTCCCTTACGTTGGATCCAATCTTTTCCCGCAGGGTCGGCACAGGAGTCAGTCTTCGGCTTCCTCTACCCAAGCGCCAAGGCACGCGGTTGAAGGGCCGCAGCTGAAACGTCGAATGCGGGAGAAATGAAATAGAAGTGCTTTTATTGACCGACTGGTCGAATAAAAAAAATGACAAAATTTGTACGAATTGATCAAATCTGTACAAAGTTGAGCCAAAAATGCTTCTTCTCCTGCTTCCAGACACTGGCTAAGCTCCAGTCACTCCGAATGCCCTCAGAGGTTCCCTTATGCCGCAGCAAACGCCTGCACTCGACATCGCACAGACGATCCTCGACGGCTTTGATGACTACCGCGAGCACTTCCGCCAGATCACCGATGGCGCCCGGGAGCGTTTCGAAAAGGCCCAGTGGCAGCAAGGGCAAGCGGCGTCGGCCGCGCGGATTAACCTGTACGAAGAGAAAGTCAGCGAAGTGACCGCGCGCCTGAAGGCGGCCTTTGACGAGGCGTCGCTGCTCGATATTTCAATCTGGCCATTGGTGAAAAGTGCCTACATCAGCCTGATCGACCTGCGCTTTGACGATGAACTCTCCGAGACCTGGTACAACTCGACGTTCTGTGGGCTGTTCAGCCATGACCTGATCAGCGACGGCTGTATGTTCATCCACACCACCCGGCCAAGCCTGCGCCGGGCTCGCGCTGCGCAAACCCGCCTGTACCGGCCCGAGGGCAAGCTGCGGGAAATGCTTGAACAGATTTTTGTCGACTACAGCTTCAGCGAACCCTACGCCGATCTGCCGTCAGACCTTCTGCGCCTGCAAACTCAACTAAGGGAAAACCTGCCGGACTGGGTCTGCAAGGACCCGGACCTGACGGTCGAACTGTTCTCCTCGGTGCTGTATCGCAACAAGGGCGCCTACCTGGTTGGGAGGATTTACACCCGCGACGAACAATGGCCGCTGGTGATTCCGCTGTTGCACCGCGAAGGGCGCGGTATCCAGATCGATGCGCTGATTACCGACGAAGCCGATGTGTCGATCATCTTCTCCTTCACCCGTTCGTATTTCATGGTGGATGTGCCGGTGCCGGCGGAGTTTATCGGCTTTCTCAAGCGTATTCTGCCGGGCAAGCACATTGCCGAGCTGTACACCTCGATCGGCTTTTACAAGCACGGTAAATCCGAATTCTACCGCGCGCTGATCAACCACCTGGCCACCACCGATGATCAATTCATCATGGCGCCCGGCGTGCGTGGCATGGTCATGAGCGTGTTTACGCTGCCGGGCTTCAACACCGTGTTCAAGATCATCAAGGACCGCTTTTCTCCTTCAAAAAACGTCAACCGCGCGACGGTGATCGAGAAGTACCGCCTGGTGAAAAGTGTCGACCGGGTAGGGCGCATGGCGGATACCCAGGAGTTTGCCGACTTCCGGTTTCCCCTGAGTAAATTCGAACCCGAATGCCTGGCCGAACTGCTTGAAGTGGCCGCGGGCACGGTTGAGGTCGAGGGCGACAGCGTGCTGATCCGCCACTGCTGGACCGAACGACGCATGACGCCGCTCAACCTGTACCTGGAAAACGCCAACGACGCCCAGGTGCGCGAAGCCCTGGAAGACTATGGTTTGGCGATCAAGCAACTGGCCGCTGCGAATATCTTTCCCGGAGACATGCTGCTGAAGAACTTCGGCGTGACCCGCCACGGGCGCGTGGTGTTCTACGACTACGACGAAATCTGTTTCCTGACCGAGGCCAACTTCCGCCACATTCCGGCGCCGCGTACGCCGGAAGATGAAATGGCCTCGGAGCCCTGGTACTCCATCGGCCCGCTGGACGTGTTCCCCGAAGAGTTTCCGCCGTTCCTGTTTGCCGATGCCGGTCAGCGCCGGCTGTTTGATCAACTGCATGGCGAGTTGTACAACGCCGACTACTGGAAAAGCCTGCAAGAGGCGATTCGCGCCGGGAAAGTGATTGATGTGTTTCCGTATCGGCGCAAGGGGTTGGATAACGAGTAAGGGCCAGGGAACCGCCACAGAAAGATTCTCGGCGGTTCCTGTTTGGTTAAAGGTCCATTGGAAACAACATTTTCATCGAGCGATAAATGTCTGCCGCTGTCGCCATCGACATTGGCCCTTGTGCGGACTTTCTAAAGTCTGAACCTGCAATCTCCAGCATTTCCTTTGCCAGCGTATTGGCCGTGTTCTCCAATGTGGCGCGCCGAATGTCCGCCGCATTTCTGCCGATGGCTGTACCCGCCCTGGAACTGCCGGCCAGGCTGCCATCGCCCCAAGCGCGGCATAACGTGACGATGTGATCGGCCAAGGCTTTAATCTGTGCCTTGGTGATAGAGGACGGCGGCGGGTTCTGTTCGGCCTCAATGACCTTTTCTGTCAGGTCTGCCACGGCCTCCAAATGCGCGAACAAACGGTCCACATGCCGGTTGGCCTGCTCCAGGTCTACCTCGCTGAGGTGAGGGCTGAAAGTGATTGGGTCCAGGTCGTCATGTTCTACCTCTTCCTGCGAATGCTCGGGCATAGGAAGGGCTTGCTCCATCGCTTGATGGTAGGACGGGGGCAGGGTTGAAGGGCGCTTTGACTCAATCATTCGAATCGAGTCCGGGTGAGTGTCTTCGGCATATCGAGACATGAAATCGAAGTGGGTTTGAGCCACTGCGCTACGAATGCTCAGCTCCGCTGACAGTTCTGTGTAAGCCGGTAGTACGGCTGTGGGCTGACGGGATGGGACAACAATTGCGTTCGAATTGCGCACTCTGTCCACAGACGAAGAGAGTGCGGTAACGCGGAGCAACTCAGCAACCGGGGGCGCCATGACAGGAGCACCCGCCGATGGGCTCAAGATATTTCTGTGCATGCGTAACTCCTCAATCAGTGGTGTTCGACGGGGCCTTGTGCCTGAAGTTTGTTTCCTGAGCCAACGGGTATAAGGGCAGCGTTGACAGCAATCCGTAGTAGATCGCTTTCAAATCAAGATTCATTTCTTTGATCGGTAATTTCCGTATGTTTTCAATATTGGCTTTTTGAATGTTGGCGCTCAGCAAAGGCATGTTTGCCCGTGGATCGGAGGCGAGGTTTGCGGGGTTATCGTGGCGCTTGCTCGCCGTTAATTGCATATGCGCATTGAGGATGACGTCCTGTTCGAGCGTTATTCGCAGTTTGTCTGCGGGCTGGCTGCCCAGCGAGCGATTGAGTGTCCGCCTCATGCCTTTTGCAGAGCTGGCATCGAGATCGCCGTTGAGCCATGCCTGTCGCAGGTTGGCGATGCTTTCGCGCGCAATGTCAAACGCTGGCTGATCCATGTTGTCGTGCAGGTTGAGCTTGCCTGCGGTTTCCAGGGTCTTGTCCAACAGGTCCAATGTGCCACTTAGGACGAGGGTGTGGGTTTGCTTGTCGATGTCGTGTTCGATTTGCTGGCGCAGGGTGCTGGCCGGGTGGACACCGAGTAAGGCTTTCAGGTCTCCAGTGCCGGCAAAGTCGCCAGCCGCCCATTGGTTTCGATACTCGACCAGCTTGTTTCTCAGGCCCAGTAAGGATTTTTCATCGGCGTGGCTGAGGCCTTTAAGCGCGTAGGCATCAATCAGCATTTCGATATGCTTTTCCAGGCTGGCGATTTTATTGTCCAGTCGGGCCATATGTTTTTCGGCTTGTTCCACATGCTTGGGGGGAAGTTGCCTGTTCATGGGGTGTGGTGACACGAGTTCGATGCGTGCCTGGCCTGTTTCACCACTGGCTGGCGGGTTGCCTGCGGCCCACGCGTCCCGCTGTTCAAGTAGTGCAACGCGTTGGCTTGCGCGTTGTTTCAACCCTGCAATGGTCATGCGGTCGCCCGGGCTGCTTTCAATGAATACTTTGGACGTAGTCCTCAACTCGTCCACGGCTTTATCCAAGCGGGCGACGTTGATTTTTGCTTCGATTAACGGGCCTTTTTCCAGGGTGGGTTCAAATTGCGCTGCCGGTATCGGCGCGAGTAAATCCCTCATGCATTGTTTGATTTGCTTGTGCTCATTAAGCAATGCCAGGTTTTTCTTGATGATTTTCCCGTTGAGGCGGTTTATCCGCTGCTCGTTTTCCAGGGTATTGGTTGTTGGGGCGGGAGATTGGGCCTTGTGTGGAAAGTGAAAGACACGCCTGGCGATGTTCCGGGTGCGAGTCAGCAGTTTTGAAAAGGGCGACTTTTTCTGCTTGATGGGCTCGATGCCCTGGGTTTTGGATGCATTCAGACAGCATGCCGTCTGGTCCGATGAAGGGCGCTGGAGGCGGAACATGGATAAACACTCCGGGGTGTCTGGGGCTGTAGGCGGGGCCGCCATTGGAGTCGAGCCGGCACTCATCTGGCAGTCAGACATGCCTGTATAGCGCGGGTGTATCGCCGCTTGATCATGTGGGAAGTGGACAAGCTCGTCCTCCCAGGGATAAATCTGCGACAATCCACCGTTACGATCACGTCACCGCAGGCCCACCTGCCTCACTAAGAAGACCTTTGCGTACCTGATGACTGACCAAGCGCCCGCTATCGACCAACTGCTGAAAAACCTCGATCACGCCATGCTCGCCGACCGCCACCGCTTGCGTCGGCAGTTGCTTGAGCTGCGCAAGAAGCCCGATGAGGAAAAACTTGCGCAGTGGGTGACGCGGATGCAGGCCTCCTGCGCCCAGGTGACCGCGCGGCGCGCCAGCCTGCCGGTGATCCGCTATGACGACAGCCTGCCGATTGCCGCCAAGCGCGACGAAATCAAAGAGGCTCTGCTCAAGCATCAGGTGCTGATCATTGCCGGCGAAACCGGCTCCGGTAAAACCACGCAGTTGCCGAAGATTTGCCTGGAAATCGGCCGTGGCCAATATGGCCTGATCGGCCACACCCAGCCGCGACGCATTGCCGCGCGCAGCGTGGCGAGCCGGGTGGCCGAAGAGTTGGCCACGCCCCTCGGTGCGCTCGTGGGTTACCAGGTGCGTTTTGAAGATCAGAGCGATT